>Ga0181529_10006628_pt1 | contig 11727 bp, 10 predicted proteins | sample PEATcosm2014_Bin_36_FD_119763 | JGI IMG/M metagenome (GOLD analysis project Ga0181529, IMG submission 119763) | Peatland microbial communities from MTU Mesocosm Facility, Houghton, MI, USA - PEATcosm2014_Bin10_30_metaG | ecosystem: Environmental > Terrestrial > Soil > Wetlands > Peat | place... | reverse complement strand
TGGATTGTAAAGAGGTGAGTTCAAATTGATTGAACTACGGTATCGGGGCGTGTCGCCTAAGGATGAACCATCCGCTCAAAATATGACCCCACGTTTATGCCGCGTTAAGTCGTCGGAATCACCCCCTCGACGGGCTATTTGTTGATCAGGGCTATGAATTTCACACGTGAAGGGGACGAATGAAATGTATCTCCGTCACTCCCGAAATCGTGAATCCTCGAGTCCCTGCACTTCTGCTCTGATCCGGAACAGATCGCCGGCTCTCGGTTCTCGAGTACACTGTGCCTCGGTTAGAGGGGACCGGGCCGAGGTGATGTACAGTTCATCGAGGTTCGCGCCACCGAACGTGCAACTGGTTGGATACGTCACCGGCAGCATGATTTTCCGCTCCAGTTTACCGGCTGGGTCATATCGGACGACCCTCGCTCCTCCCCATCGTGCGCTCCACAAGAATCCTTCCCGATCTACAGTGAGACCGTCCGGGAAGCCTTCCCCGTCTGCAACCTCGATCAATACGCGACGGTTTTCAATCGAATTCGAGGACTCGTCAAAATCGTAGGCGAAGATGACGCGCCGGCGGCTGTCGGTGAAGTACATCGTGTGGTTGTCGGGGCTCCATGCGATGCCGTTGGAGACCCCGATTCCCAAGTCCATCTTCAGAAGCAAGCGCCCAGGCCCAAACCGATAAAGCGCACTCTCTAAACCCGGCCCCAGGCTGCCCACCCAGAAGTTTCCCTGGCGGTCAACAGCGGCATCGTTGAAGCGGGAGTCAGGGCGTCCCTGCTCCGGATTGGGAGAAATCGCATCGAGGGACCGGTCCGGCCAGTTCCACATGGCAATTCCCTGCGCGGCCGCAAGGATGAGCTTGGCGGAATCCACAACGAGGCCCAGTGCGCAGACGGGGATGCCAGTGTCAATCGTCTCTACTTGTACCGTGGCCGGGAAAAAACGATGGAAACAATTTCCCTCAATATCAACCCAAAAGAGGACTCCACTCCTGGCGTCCCAGAGAGGTCCCTCACCTAATCGATCTCCAATCCCAAGTACGTGCTCAACCTCAGTCACAGATGCCGTCCCTTCAAATCCACAATCCACCCGAAATGTTGAGTTCGCAGCCCGTCACATGGCTGGCCGCGTCCGACACCAGATAGGCAACACCGGAAGCGATGTCCTCTACAGTCTCCAGTCTTCCCAGGGGCGCATCCGCTGAAACCTTTTCCAGGAACTCCCGGCCGGAACCGCCCGGCGCATGTTGCGACCGGAGTTCCAGCTCGCCCTCGGTAGGCACCCATCCCACAGTCACCCAGTTCACTCGAATCTTGTCCGCCAGCAAGACTTGCGCCAGTCTCTTGGTCATGGTCAAGAGGGCTCCCTTGGAGGTTGCATAAGCAATTCGGTCGCTAAGGCAACGAAACATCGTTGTGGAGCCGATGTTCACGATTACTCCCTCACCCTGACTCCGCAAGTGCGGAATTGCTGCCTGGGTACACAGGAAGGGGCCGCGCACGTTGACTGCGAAAATCTGATCCCAAATCTCCGCGGTCGTATCCTGGATTTCAGTAATCGGGAAGATGCCTGCGTTATTCACAAGCACATCCAGCCGCTTGTACCGGTCAACCGCCGCGTCGATCAATTTACGGCAGGCTTCGGGATCGCTGACGTCCGCCGGGTGGAACCATGCCGTGCCCCCTCCGGTTGTGATCTCTTGAACAATCGCCTCACCTTCCGCTGCCCGGCGTCCCGACACCACAACCGCAAAGCCGTCGGCTGCGAGGCGGCGCGCGATTCCCGCGCCGATGCCGCCAGTGGAGCCGGTCACTACTGCTACTTTCTGTCCGTTAGCTGCCATACTTACCCCCAAAGGTGTTCTGAACCATTCACTTGGTAAATACCCTAACGACCATTGGATCCTCGAACAAATGAACCCACACCGCGTTATTTTCGTGCGGCGCATTATAGAAAACCGGGTCGGAGGACGGTATCCAACGCGAGCCTTTCCATTGGCCGGCCTCGACCCGCAGATGCTTGAGAGAGGGCCACGCGGCCAGCGGCGACTGCATTGACACCGACGCCTTCCAACCGACCAGAACAAACTCGTTTGGCGCAGGATGCAGAACCATCACCTGCCCACCAGGATCGAATTTCACGGTTACCCTGGTTCCGGCCACCTCGCCCGTGTTGCTTTCGCCGTCCAGGAAGACTTTCAACTTATCGGTGCCGGCACAAAGCGCGATGGCCGGAGCCGCGCGCTCGATGCTCGTGTACGTGCGCTGTAAGTCGAACGCGCCATTCGCCAGAGTCCCGTCCTTGAGTACATAAGGCTCCGACTCCGTGATGGTCGACATATTGATCGCCCAAGGAGAAAATAGCGGAGCGGCGTAGTCGCCCACGGCGAGGAAAGCCAGGCGCGGGGCAACTGCGCTACGATCCGCGTTGGTCTCACTGATCGCTACTATGTTGCGGCCGATACGATAAGAATCCATCCGCTTCAGCAGGTCATCCGCTCGCGCTGACACGCTATACAAATTCTGAGAAATGAATGTTACCTTCGGGAGGAACTTCAAATATGTGGCGACATCCTCCCCAGGATTCCCGTACACAGGGCCGAATGGATAATTAATGAAAAACGGCAATGTATACTCCTTCGCGCCGGCCTCGGTAACGGTATGCAGCCAGCCGGAGGCGAATCGATCTGCCGAATATGTCAGGTCGTCCGTATACCCCCCCGCCTTGAATAATTCGTTCGAGCGCGGAGAATGGTCACGCCACTTCTTGTGATCCCTGTATCCGGTTTCCCCGTTGAATACATTTACCTCATTCTCCACCTGAATCATGATGATGGTGCGGGTCTTCTCATCGATTTCGCGAATATGCTTCATAAATGCGCGAAAAGCAGTTGCCTCTCGATTGATTACCGCATCGTTGTCATAGGAAATGATCCCGTGGTACGAGTTGCCATCTCCATCCACGGCACGCGGATACGTCTTATCGTCCTCTAAGATGTCCATGGGCACGAAGACCTGGTTGTCCAGATTGCGATAAATGTTTCCACTGGAGCCGCTCGCGTAGTGACCGAACCAACCTAAGATCAGCTTCAATCCATTCGCTTCGGCAAGCGCCTTGACGTGATCCACATAGGAGAAATCGAAAACTCCCTTTTGCGGTTCGATCTGGGACCATTTCACAGAAACCTTGAGAGTATTCATGTGCATCTTCCGCGCCGCCGGATATACATAGTCCCAACCGTCCATGGTCTCGCGATAGCGCCCGTAGTGGCTCTGGTACCATGGCAGCTCGGCGGTAAGCGCAAAGAACGGGCGTCCCTCCACAAATAGAAGCTGCCTGCCGTCCACACTCTCGAAGTGCGGGCGCACATCCTCAGAACGCAGCTTCGCCAGGCTCTCGTCCAGGCTCTTGTTCGGTTGGGCGAATAGGGCCGATGCAGAAAGGAGACCAAGCATCACAACAATCTTAACGAGCTTCATGTGAATATCACCCTGTGTTCCGTGTTTTCCCCGCATTCGCGAAGATTGTGCTTAGGAGAACCAGTAACGCCCCGCCAACGAGTTTCAACGTCACGGGCTCGTGCAAGGTAGTAGTTGAAATCAACACGCCGAAGACGGTCATTAAATAGATAGAGATCGCCACCGGAGCCAAGGGCCGGCGCGTCAGAACTTCCAAGAACAGAATCATCGACAAGCCGTACACAAGAACGCATAACAACGCCAGACTGCACCATGTTTCCCAGTGCAATCCGGCAACTTTCTGGATGGACAGGGGCTGCTCGGTCAGGAGATGAAAGGGATACAGGCTTAGGACCACGAAGATATAGCTATAGAAGAGAATCTCCGCAGGTCCGAACCGGTCAAGCAGCTTCTTGCTATAGGCGTTGTAGAATGCCGATCCTAAAGTGGCGATGAAGAACAGGAAGACGCCGAACAGATAGTGCCAGTTAGAAATCGTGCCACCGCCGCTTACATTGATTCCCGTCATGAGGAGCACGCCCGCGAGGGCAAATACGAAACTCGGCAGTAAGCGCCAACTGAGAGCCTCACGGACAATCAGAGCCGCAAGAAATGCATTGAAGATCGGCGTGGCCAGCCCGATCACAGCCGCATCTGTCGCGGGAATATATTTGAGCCCCCAGGTAACCAGGACATTGCAGGCCACCTGACCTACCGCTCCCAGCAGAAAGAACCGGAAAACATTGGCGGGACGTAATGCTTCTTTCCTGACCACGCCAAAGTATGCGGGCTGGTCTTTCAGCTTCCACCGCAGCAGCGGAAGCAGAAGGAAAATGGCGCCCACCATCGGGAATAGGGTTATCGAGACAGGTTCGAGCTCGCGCAGCGCAACCTTGGAGAGCGTCCACTTGAGCGCCCACATAAAGTTGATTACGATCAACAGAAATAGGTCGCCCCTCCAGGACGCGAATGACGAGCGGCCGTTCCTTGAGTCGGGAAGTGGAGGGCACACCGGAGGTCCGTGGGTGCAAGTGGCCGAGTCTTTCAATAGATGCTCAGACAAGGAAGTGGCTCCCGGATAGCCCGTCGAATGTTGACCTCCGTAACTCCATCCGTGACGTGGCTACCGTCCTCGACGGACCTCCATCATCACGCAGACTGCTCATCCAATCATCGGACGTGCTCACGGCCATTCTGACATGCCCTGCTTACTAAAGGCCTCGGAAACGCCAACCTTGTTTAACCGCTTCTTGAACGTAGTCGCCGCCCAGGCTCCGCCTATTTGCCTCGTTGGCTGCGCGGGCGTGTGGTCTGCGCCACGGATGTCGCATGACTGCATTGGCCCAGCTCTGTGCCGTCGCTCAGGAATGCTCCAGACCTCACACTCTGCGCCTGATTAGAGAGACTATCGTGCGTCGCATCTCGGCGCGAAGACCGCGTTCAAAACTATTGAATTAACTTCTTAAATGTCTACCCGACCTCACAGAAGGGGTTGGACCGCCCTGGACTCATGTCTGTTTTGGATTGTGTGCGTCCGCGAGCGGTTGGTGATGGAGGACAGGAGTCAATCAAACAGCCCCAGCTTGGGCTGTCGATGGGCGTGATCGATACCATTCTGAGCGACGACAAGCAGACACAGGTGAGGCGGCGGCGCATGGTGAAGCGGATTTTCGAACAGAGTTCCTCAAGTGAGGCACTATGAAGATGGCTTCCGCAAGAGCTCAAGACGATGAGAGCGGGGTTGCAGACCACGCATGCAAGACTTGCGGACGACCAGTTCCACGGGAAGCAGGATTTGTCGGGGAGGCAATCCTGGATTGTCGATCCGCTCACGCATGACACGCACCGCCGTTTGACCGATTTCCCGGCAAGGCTGCCGAATTGTCGTTAGAGGCGTGGCGAGAAGGACTGCATACGTGACGTCGTCGAATCCTACGACGCCGATATCCTGCGGCAGTCGCAGTCCCAGGCTTGAGAGAGTCTGGATCAGCAAGGCCGCCCCAAGGTCGTTTGAGCAAATGATCACATCTGGCGGGTCAGAACCCAGCAGACTACTTACGAAATCGGGATCGGTCGGGTCCCCACATGCCGTTCGCGGTTTGGCGAGCTGCGCCCGCTCAGTTGCCTCGCGGCAACCGGCTAACCGAAGGTCTGTGGTTCCTGGAAAATTGGGCCGGGCGAAGAATACGAAGCTTCGATGGCCGAGATTAATCAGATGCTGCGTAAGCATCAGACCGGCGATGAAGTTGTCGATGCCCACCAAATCAAATTGGCTGCGACCGGGAAACTCGAACATATCCCGATCCAGCAGAACGACTGGGATGTGGGCGTCTTGAAACGCTTTTGCGATCCGCAGGTTGACTGCCTCACGGTCAGGAACAGTTTCCAGCGGGGCAAAAAAGACACCGGCCACCTTGCGTTCAATGTACTGACGGCAAAGTTCTTCGGCGTCCGCGGCAGAAGAAACAGGAGCAGCGGCATCGCCCCACCAAACAGAGAAGCCGTTGCCCTGGCCGAAACGTGAGATCTCGTTGCAAATTGGATCAAGGATTTCCGTATTGCCCAATCCAGGAACGAGTAAGCCGAGGGTTCTCTCGGTTTTGGCTGAGGGTTTTGAATCGCTGGACTTTAGAAAGGTCCCGGAGCCAACACGCCGGCTCACCATGTTCAAGCTCTCCAAATCCCGCATGGCGCGGGCAACCGTTGGACGCGAGACGCCAAACCGGCGTGCCAGTTCCACTTCACTCGGCAAGCGCTGGCCTTCCGCATACTTTCCTGCCGCAATCTGCTGGCGAAGGGCAGCGGAGATTTTCCGATGTTCCGGGACCTTGCCTTCCATGCGCATCGCACCTCTAGAACAGATAAAGGCTATTACAACTTTTTATCTTTAGCAAGTGCATTGGAATTGACGTTCTCACAATTCAGCGAGACTATCTAAGAAGAGCGGTAAGAACTCAGATCTAGATTGGTAATTACATGATGATCGAAAATGGTTTACACGAAGAAGTTTCGTATTTGGATACGACTCTGGCTGGAATCGCGGACGCTCGCGTGGCGGTTTTCGGCGACTTCACCCTGGACGCCTACTGGACGATCGATGACGGCGAAGAGGAGATGTCAATTGAGACAGGTCTGCCGGTCCGAAGAGTTAGGCAGCAGTTCTACAGCCTTGGCGGCGCCGGAAATATTGTTGCCAATCTCCTGGATCTTGGCGTTCAACATGTCCAGGCAATAGGTGTCATCGGAAAAGACCCTTTCGGTCATGAAATGATGCGTCTATTGACGAAACGTGGCGCTGACGTCAGCGGCATGCAGACGAGTGATGACTGGCAAACGATGGTCTACGCCAAGCCTTACCGGCGAGACGTAGAAGAGAGCCGCCTGGACTTCGGCGCCTTCAACACGCTGCCGCAGCAGATCTTTGATGCCTTGATATCCTCCCTCGACCGCGCGGCTTCCTGCAACAACGTTGTCATTCTCAATCAGCAGATTCCGGCTGGCGTCAGTTCTCCTGAGATGATTTCTCGAATCAATAGCCTGATAGGCGCTCACGCCCGCACTCGATTTATCGTCGACGCCCGGCACCGTGTGGCTCTCTATCGAGGCGCGATCATCAAGCTCAATTCCCGAGAGGCTTGCCGGTTCTTGGAAGAGCCTTGGGAAGACGGACTCGTATCCGAAACAGAGGCGAAATCCTATGCTCGCCGTATCTCCCAGGTCACGGGACAACCCGTATTCCTAACCCTCGGCGAGAGAGGAATCCTCGCAGCCGATCAAGACGTGATCCACGAAGTTCCCGGCATTCAGATTCTCGAACGTATTGATCCGGTTGGCGCTGGCGACACGGTGGTGGCGGCGATATCCGCCGTGTTGGCGACAGGCGGCGATGCACTGACTGCTGCGACACTCGCCAACATAGCCGCCTCGGTCACCGTACGTAAACTGCAAATGACAGGCACCGCTACACCGGAGGAGATTCGCTCTGTGGGATCGGAGCCGGACTACATCTACCGGCCTGAACTGGCGAGCGAGCCGCGGCGGGCACGTTACCTGGAAAACACAGAGATCGAGATCATCGCGGAACTGCCAGAGGTTCTGCATCTCAAGCACGCCATCTTCGACCACGACGGCACCCTCTCCACCTTGCGGGAAGGCTGGGAGCAGACCATGGAGCCAATGATGGTGCGGGCGGTGCTCGGGCCTCGTTACGAGGATACCGATGACTCGCTCTACCGCAAAGTATTGAACGCGGTCCGCCAGTTGATTGACAAGACTACCGGCATCCAGACGCTTGTACAGATGCAAGCACTGGTAAAACTGGTCCACCAGTTCGGATTCGTTCCCCCGGAGCTAATACTGGACGAGCATGGCTATAAGCATATTTATAACGAGCAGTTGTTGAACGTGGTCCGTCAGCGCCTGCGCAAGCTGGAGCGCAAGGAGTTGGCCCCGGAGGATTTTCAGATTAAGAATGCCGCTCAGCTCCTGCAACATCTGAAAAGGCGCGGAGTAAAGTTATATCTTGCCAGTGGCACGGATGAGAGCGATGTGGTGGCTGAGGCCCAAGGGATGGGCTATGCGGACCTGTTCGAAGGAAGAATTTACGGGGCGATTGGCGACGTAAAAGTTGAAGCGAAAAAGGTGGTTCTTGATCGAATCATCTGCGAAAACGGCCTACATGGGCACGAGTTTGTGACCTTTGGCGACGGTCCGGTCGAGATCCGTGAAACACATAAGCGTGGAGGCGTTTGTGTTGGCGTTGCCAGCGATGAACTTCGCCGCTTTGGGACAAATCTGACCAAGCGCGCGCGCCTGGTTCGGGCAGGAGCCGATCTGATTGTTCCTGACTTCAGCCAGTTGCCCACGCTCTTAGCCTTGTTGCAGTTATCCTAGCCAATGTAAATCTTTGTGATTCAACCGGGAGCGAACATGCAAATTGAAACGCCCAAAATCGTCACTGCAGAGGAAATGCGGATCGAGCGCGATCGCCTGGTATCTCAAGGCAAGGTCCTTGTCTTTACCAATGGATGCTTTGACATTTTGCACTGTGGGCATGTGACTTACCTGACCTTTGCTCGCAATCAAGGAGACGCGCTTGTGGTGGGTGTTAACTCTGACGCCTCGGTCAAACGTAACAAGGGCGAGGACCGTCCGATCAATACACAGGATGATCGAGCTTACGTGTTGGCATCGCTGCGCGCTGTTGACTATGTTGTGATTTTCGATGAACAGGAACCGCGGGACCTGATCGCGCAAATCCTGCCGCAGGTTCTCGTGAAAGGCAAGGATTGGGCTCACTACGTAAGTGGGCGCGACGTCGTGGAAGGCCACGGTGGGCGCGTAGTTCTGGCCGACATGGTTAAAGGACGATCCACCACCAACACCATCGAACGGATTGTTCAGGTATACGGGAAAAAGGGAGCCGCAAACAATGACTAAGTTAATCGTCGTTACGGGCGCAGCTGGCTTTATCGGTCGCAACACCGTGGCCGCATTGAACGCTCGCGGAGCAGACAATCTTTTGTTGGTTGATACGCTTGGCAAGGAAGAGAAGTGGCGCAACCTAGAGGGATTGGCCTTCGAGGACATCCTCAATCCAGAAGAGTTTCTGAAGCGGATCGATTCGACAAGCCAACTCGAAGTGGATGCCGTGATCCATCTGGGAGCATGCAGTTCTACTACTGAGAAAGATGCGGACTTCCTTCTCAGCAACAATTATCACTATACGCGTTCCCTGTGCTCATGGTGCCAGGAACGAAACGCGCGGTTCATTTATGCATCGAGCGCGGCAACCTACGGCGACGGCACGCTGGGTTATTCCGACGATGACAAGGTCACTCCGACTTTGCGGCCTCTGAACATGTACGGATATTCGAAACATATGTTCGATTTGTGGGCCTTGAAGACCGGACTGTTTGACCGTATCGTGGGGCTTAAGTACTTTAATGTTTTCGGCCCATATGAGGACCACAAACACGACATGCGCTCAGTCGTGAATAAGTCGTACGATGATATTTTAAAGAACGGCGAGGTCTTGCTCTTCAAATCGTACCGGGACGGAATCGCGGATGGCGAGCAGAAGCGAGATTTTGTTTATGTCAAGGATGCCGTGAATGTCACACTGCATTTTCTGGAGCATCGGGATGCTGGCGGTCTGTTCAACTGCGGCACAGGGCAAGCTCGTACCTGGAATGATCTGGCGTGGGCCGTCTTTTCCGCGATGAACAGGGAGCCAAACATCCGTTTCATCGAAATGCCTGATTACTTGCGCCTCAAGTATCAGTATTTTACGCAGGCCGATACCTCCAAGTTGCGTAAAGCAGGGTATATCACCCCGTTTACCAGCTTGGAAGATGGTGTCCGGGATTACGTCGCAAACTTTCTCGCGGTTCGTAAAGTGTAGTGCAGGGACCAGCTATAGCATTTCCGGAATTGGTGTAGACCGAAAGCACGAGGCAAAGTGGCTTTTACTTTCCGGGGTCCCCGGCGACAGGTCTTCGTCGCAGGGGTGGAAGTAAAAGCCACCTTTCACTGCTCTCAAAGAGTCTACGTGCATTCCGAAAATGCTCTAACTGGTTGTTATCAGAGAAACACACATTGGAAGGAGCCGCGGCGCCAGGGCACTTGACCAATGGCCTAGAAACGGCTTTGACTTATGCCGGCATGAGTATGTGTACCCGTATATCGCGACTTCCACTAGCAGCTATGCCAGTGGAAGCCGCGATAATTCGCAGTTTCAGTTCAGTCGCTCTGCGGACCCTGCGCTTTCTACGGTCATGGACGGAGGAGCATCCACTAGCTTACTACCCCATTGGGTATTGGGTTTATCCGCCATTTCCAGAATCAATGTCCCCCCATTTGCGATGTCCGAGTGCTGAAACCACGCTCGGTTAAGCGGTTTACCGTTCAACTGAGCCGACTGAATGTACTTGTTGCGCGCAGAAACGTGACTTGCGAGGACAGTGAATTCCTTTCCATTACCTAGTCGGATCGTGCTTTTCATGAAGATCGGACTGCCTATCTCATATACAGGACTGCCAGGGCATACCGGATAGAAGCCGATCGCGCTCAACACATACCACGACGAGGTTGCGCCGCCATCATCGTCTCCTGGAATGCCTAGTGGTCCGTCTCCATACCACACATCCATCACTTGCCGCACGCGCCGTTGCGTCTTCCACGGCTGTCCGGAGAAATCGTAAAGATAGGGAATATGAAAACTGGGCTCATTGCCCTGGGCGTAGAGACCAATCAGGCCGGTGGCATCTGGGAACTGGTCAAGAAAGCGATATTTCGATGTTCCATACTGTTCCACGAATAAGCGGTCAAGCTTTGCGTTGAATGCATCGCGGCCTCCCATTAAGTGGATGAGTCCCGCGACGTCCTGTTGAATATTGAAGGTGTAGAGCCACGAATCGACTTCGGTAAAGTAATCGCGCCCCCCTTGTCCTCCGCCTAACTTTGGATCGAATGGCGCCACCCATTCTCCATTCGCGCTTTTGGGGGCCATAAAGCCGATTGCAGGGTTGAAGACATTCTGGTAGTTATACGCCAGCCTGGTGAAGTAGCCTTCGTCCGAGTTCTTTCCGAGAGCTTTCGCAAGCTGCGCCACACACCAGTCGTCATAGCTGTTCTCAAGTGTTACTGACACTGCCTGGCGGCGTTCCCCGGTCACTTCGGGCACCGTTTCGCTTTCCCCTGTTGCGAGTGCCGGGAAAAATCCCCTCGCAAAGTAGACCCGATCCAGGCTTGTGAGCGGCCCCCGGCTCCAGGGGAGCATGGTTGCCTCCGTGGCGTTCTTGCGCATGGCCGTGTAGGCTTCCTCAACATCGAAATCGCGATAGCCTTTCAGGTAGGTATCGAGAATGAATGCGGCTGCGTGGTGGCCAATCATCACCGCCTGCTCTCCGCCTACCGAAGGAAAGGATGGGAGCCAGCCACTTTGTTCATACATGCGAAGATAGGACCGGATCATGTCCTCCTGCTGTCGGCCATCGAGCAGAAGCTGTAACGGGTGGAGCGAGCGATAGGTATCCCAGAGTCCATCGTCGATGTAGAAGTCATGACCCTGCGCTGCGTGTACGGTGTGGTCGTAACCGCTGAAATATCTGCCATCCTCAGTAATGTCAGTCATACGGCCAAGAGACCGGTAAAGAGCGGTATAGAAGATGGTGCGCTGCCTCTCCGTTCCGCCCACGATCCTGATGCCAGAAAGCGCGTCGTTCCACAGAGCTCGCGTCTGCGCCTTCACACGGTCGAATGT
>Ga0181529_10006622_pt1 | contig 11736 bp, 10 predicted proteins | sample PEATcosm2014_Bin_36_FD_119763 | JGI IMG/M metagenome (GOLD analysis project Ga0181529, IMG submission 119763) | Peatland microbial communities from MTU Mesocosm Facility, Houghton, MI, USA - PEATcosm2014_Bin10_30_metaG | ecosystem: Environmental > Terrestrial > Soil > Wetlands > Peat | place... | reverse complement strand
TGTTACCTAGCTAAAAATCATCCATTTCTAGCTAGATACGAATCGTATCTAGCTAGATAATGTAAGAAAATCAGTCTTTTGAAGTCTGGGAACCGTGAAAACGCTCGCCTCATGGTCGTTTCCATCGCCCGCCATTTCGAAGGGTTCCTACCCGCCGGCGATCAAGCCTGGCTCATCCCGAACGGCAGGGAAGAAGGAGACAGGCTGCTCAATGCCCTATATGACACGGGAATATTTTGCCTTTCCGATTCAGGCGACGCCCGTCCCACCGGTTTTTTCGATGAGACTTTGCACGGCATGGCCTCGAGCGGGCCCACGAATCCCGCCATTTCGGCCCACTCGCGATTCAGGCACATGCCTGATGGGTCAGGTGCTTTCTCGACCGGCACAAGGGCCCAGCCTCTGGGCCGGGCCTCGAAGTTATTTGGATTTAGGACTGGGCTTTTTCGTTACAGCGGTGCGGGAAGCCGCTTTGGCTTTTGCCGGGGCCTTGGCAGAGGGCTTGGACGGGACAGGCGAGGCGGCGGCCTTCTTGGCTTCACCGGCAACGAGCGTGGTAAGGACCTTGATACTGGAGCTGAGCTTATCCGATTTGGTCTGGAGAGCGGACAATTTGGTGGCAATCTTCGCTAGCGGATTGGCTTTGGGCATGAACAGGAACCTCGCTTAATGAGTGATTGCGTGATTATGACTAGTAGAAAAATAAAATTCAAGTGATCGGTGTAGGATCGCGGCTTCATCGATCGATCGCGTCCTGGCAATGCCCGTGGCCGCCGCGGCTGCCCATTTTCCCCCTGGCATGAAGGTACCGAGTAGCGATTCTCGCGTTAGTCGGACGAGCGCCTTCAAATTCAGCGGGAGGAAGGCATACGCATAGGATCCTCGAAGAGGCGTCTTTTGGCGGGGAGCCCGGTCTCTAAAGCCCGCAGGAGTGCCATAAACTCCGCCGTCCGGCCGACTCGGTTCTCCTTCATTTTTTCTTCCTGAATCTCACCCCGAATACGATAAGTATCTCGGTCCCGCCTTCGTGCGCGATGTAGATTGCGGATCCCAGATTCCGCCCGGAGCCTTCTAGGATGGCCTCGTCATCGGAAACGGTTCGTATAGGGTACTTCCCTGTCTGGCCAAGAATCGTGGTCGAAAGAAGGAAGTGCTTCGTGTCCCGATCGACTAATAGTGCCGCCCGCTTCAGGAAGGGAGCGCTTTCGCGCTCCATCCTGACCCATTTCCCGACTCGGGCTCTCCAGGCGGGCCGCGGGGTTCCGGCCTCTATCTTGCGGCCGATGCCTATGGGTATCCCGCAAATCCGCAGCGCGATGAGCGTCTCTCCGTCCAGACTCTCCGGCGTTATATGGATCTCTTTCAGGATCGGGATAGGAAGCGCGATGCCGAGGATCTTCGCGCGTAGAGCAATGCTTCCATCCGTGCGGCGATAGCCTTCAAGCCATTTCCCGAAGACCTGGACGGCGAGCTCGGAGGACTTCTTCCGGATGCGTAGGATGCCCATGGATGTCGCATAGTTGCCTTCCAGACGGGTGGCGAGGGCGGCGGGCAGGGACGCGGGAGCGGGCGCCGGGAGCGGGGCGGCGAAGGAGGGCCCGCCCTTCGCCTGGCCGAAGGCGCGCAGAGCCTCGACTGCGATGCCCCCTAGCGAGAAAGAGCCCACGCCTTTTACCGAATTGACCATCACGAAGACGCCGAGAGAACGAGCGGGATCAATGATCAAGAAGGAGCAGAAGGGATCGAGGTCCCCGCCGTGACCGACGAGAAGCTCGCCCGGCAGGGATGGTAGCTTCATGATCCACCAGGCCAAGCCGATCGAGAAATCGAAATCAAGGTCCACGCCTGCGTTCTGCCGCGTCCACATTTCGCGCTGAGTCGCGCCCGCAAGCGGCCCGCCCTCCGAGCCAGCGGCCGACGCGATGACGGCAGTCAGGAAGCGGCCCATATCCTCGGCGCTTGAGTTGAAGGATCCCGCGGGGATATCGCGGATATAGGGAATCCCCAGGTTTTTTTTCAAGCCCATCTTTCCAAATGCGTATCGGTCCCGAAAACGCTCTTCGATGAGGAACGAGGAGGAGTCCATGCCTAGCGGGGCCAAGATGCTATCATGGATATACGAGGGGAAGTCTTGACCTGATACTTTCTCCACGATCAAGCCCAACAAGGAGAAACCGAGGTTGCTATACGAGAATACCGTCCCCGGTGCCGCGGAAAGACTTGTCTCCGAGGCAAGGAGCGCATTGTTCATGTACGGGCGCGGATATCCGGCGGGAATTTGGGCGCCGGACATGAACCCCATCCAAATGTCGCTTTGCAGCCCCGAATGGTGCGTCATGAGGAGTCTCACAGTCGCGGCCGAAAGGTCGTAGCCCCCGTTGCGAGGCTGGAATTCCGGTAAGTATCGAGAAATGGGGGCGTCGAGGTCGATCTTACCGTCTTGGACGAGGCGCATGATCGCCGTGGATGTGAACAGCTTGGATGTCGAGCCTATATTGGAGATTGTCGTAGAAGTAAATGCGCGTTTCCCCGATCCGTCGGCCAAACCGAAGCCCGTGCTCCAGAGCATACCCCTGTCGTCGGCTACTGCGATAGAGAGCCCTCTTATCCCGAGCCTCCGCATTTCCTTAGTAATGCTTGACGATAGCCTCGCGATATCGCTCATCACGCTACCACCGTGCCTTCGATCGCAGTCGTCCCCGCCTCGGACTCGGTCGTCGCGGCGGGGCGCAGGTTCCGAAGACCCACGAGCAAAATAATCGCGCTAGTCGCGACGCAGATGAGGTCCGTAAGGGGGCCCGCCCAGAACACCCCTTCGATCCCCATGATGACGGGGAGGAGGGCCATGCCCGCTATCATAAGAGCCTGGCGAAGGACGTAGAGACTCCCACCCTGCGCCGCCTTGCCGATGGAGATGAAGAGGGTCGCCGTCGTGAATTGCAGGCCGGTCGTGAAGAAGCTCAGCATGAAGATGACCATGCCGCGAGAGCCGAGCTCGACGAGCGCGGGATCCGAGCCGTTGAACGCCGACATTATGGCGCGGGGGAAGAGTTCGATCGCCGCGGTGAAGAGCAGGCCGATGATCGTGGTAGAGAGGAGGACGATGGCGGTGAGGCGCTTGACTCTATCGACCTTTCCCGCGCCGTAGTTATAGCCCCAGAGCGTCCCCGCTCCCTGCGTTATGCCCATGATGGGGAAGACGAGGAGCTGGCTTATAGTGTTGATGATGCCGATGACGGCGAGGGCCGTCGAGCCTCCGAATCGCGCCATCGAGTTGTTCGCGACGATGGGCATCGCGAGCGCGAGGATATGGACGAGGAAGAGGGGCGTACCCAGCTTGGCCATCGACGCGATAGTCGCGGGGCGCGGCGCGAGATTGCGGGCCTCTATCCGGAGGAGACTCTTCTTGCCCTGGATGAAGAGGAGCGTAAGGGCCGCCGAAAGGCCCTGCGCGGCCACCGTAGCCCAAGCCGCTCCGGCTATGCCCCACTTGAAGGCGAAAATGAAGAGGGGCGCGAGTATGGCGTTGAGGGTAGTCCCGCTCACTGTCGCGAACATGGCCGACCGCGGCCTGTTTTGGGAGCGCAGGCTGTTCGCGACCGCCATCGAGACGATCTGGAACATGAAGCCGATAGTGATAATGCCGATATAGGTCCTTGCCAGCGGCAGGATGGCCTCGGTCGTACCGAAGATCCTGAGGATGGGGTCGATGAAGATCCAGCTGAAGGCCATTATCGGGATCGCCGAGGCGATAGCCGCGAAGAAGGCCTGGCCGAGGACGGAGGACGCCTCATCGCGCTTCCCCGAGCCCATGGCTATCGACATCAAGGTCGCCGCCCCCACGCTGAGGAGGGCTCCTATGCCCTCCGCCACGAGCATCATCGGGAACCCCGCGGTCACCGCGGCGAGCGCGTCGGTACCCATGCCTTGACCGATAAAGATACGATCGATGAAGTTGTAGAGGCCATTCACGAGCATGATCGCGATGGACGGGAGCGAGAACTTCAGGAGCAGCCTGCCGAGCGGAGCCTCTCCCATTTCAGCGACGTTGTCCATTGAGGAGTCCTTTCGTACGCTTCGTGGCGACCAATGCCGCTCGCCGAGCCGCAGGCCCGCGCGAGACCGATTCGATCTGATTGAAGCTACTACGGGGCTCAAAATACTAAGCGATCGACGGATAGGCAAGCGACGATCCTCGATCCAAGTCGACCGATATCGTATGGGAGATCGGGCATCGTTCGCTGCAACCCGGATGAAGCGACCTGATCAAAACATCATTCATTCCCCTCAAGCTTTCAACCTTGCGATTCGCCGGCAAATCGACCTTCGATATATAGCCGATCGGCATGGATATTCCTTACTTTCTGTTCATGTCGCGGATTTGGCCCGCATGCCATCAGGCGAGGAGCGAACATGGAGGAAACGAAGGTTTTCGTCGTGGCCAACGAGGTCCTGTTGGCCCTTATCAAGCAGATAAAAAGCGCCCAGTGGGATATGGCGGTACCCGCGGAGATGACCTGGCAGCCCGATCAGAGGCTTCGCGACATCGTGAACTACCATATCTACGACGATGCCTGGGTCCCGGATATGCTGGCCGGCAGGACGATGGCCGAGGTAGGGAATGCTTACGACTTCCTGCGCTCCACCACCGACAGCGTCGCCGAATACGAGAAATACAATAGCCGCGCCAATAAGGCGGTCGAAAGCTTCAAGGACTTCGATCGCATCGCGCATCTATCCTACGGCGATTATACGGCCCGCGAATATCTGACGCATATCACGCTCTATCGCGGCTTGCATATCTTCGACATAGCGAATCTCATCGGCGCCAAAATCCAGGTTCCGGACGAGCTCGTCCGAGGCTTGTGGGAAATCGTCGAGCCGCAGGCACAAGTCCTACGCGACATGCACGTTATCGGCGCCGAAGTGCCGGTCCCGAAGGACGCCCCGCTGATCGATCGCCTGCTGGGACTCACCGGCCGCCATAGATAGCTCTCCGGGCTCGGGAAGCGTCGGATCGTCGGCATGGACCTTTCGGGCGACCAGGTCGAGATCACTACGTCGAACGCGCGCGAGGCCGGATCGGGCCGGCCCTCGGATTCCTCCGGACCGGCTATTTCCCGCGCGGGATCAGATCGCAGGCCTCCGGCGGCATCCAGTGAGCGTCCTGCCCTTCCCACTTGACGTTGCAGCCGATCGGATTGGTCACTGCCACGCGAGGAGGCTTTCCGGCCGAGATATCCTCCAGAGCCTCGGCCAAATCGTTGACGGTCATCAGGGAGACGTCCTTCGGGCTATCGACGCCGCGCCCCGTATAGACCAGCCTTCGATTCTCGTCGAACACGAAGAAATGGGGCGTCCGAAGGGCTCCGTAGGCCAAGGCGACGCTTTGACTCTCGTCGCGCAGGTAGACCCAGGGGAATGCCTTCTCCTTCATGCGGCTGACCATGTGCTTGAAATCGTCCTCGGGATGCGTGATCTCGCTGTTCGAATTGATGCCTACGAATTCGACTCCCCGAGGCGAGAAACGCGTCGCCGTGTCCCTGGTCAGCTCGTCGGAACCCAGCACGTAGGGACAGTGATTGCAGGTGAAGAAAACCACGAGCGTCTTGGCGGCCGCGAAATCCTTCAGCGCGTAGGCCTTGCCGTCCGTAGCCGGAAGGGAGAAATCGGGAGCCGAGGCTCCGAGCCCGAGAGTGAACCCCATCGTATCCTCCTATGAACCGATTCGCCGGCGCCTCGCGACGCCCGACCATGATTCCCCTTCAGCTCGCCTCGCTCTTCCGAAACTTGACCGCGTTTCCGCGAGGGCTCTCGCCGAAGAAGCGCTTGAACTCCCTCGAGAACTGCGAGGCGCTGGCGTAGCCTACGCGCTCGGCGGCGCCGCCCGCGCCCAGGCCTTCCTGGGCCATGAGCATGCGGGCCTTGTGGAGCCTGATGCTCTTTAGATACTGGAGGGGCGAGGACGAGGTGACCGCCTTGAAGTTGTGATGGAAGGCCGAGACGCTCATATTGGCCTCGCTCGCGAGCTCGCGCACGTCTAGGTCGCGGGAATAGTCCTGGTGCATGCGCTTGAGGACTTTGGCGATCTGGGCGAAGCGCGAGTCCCTCGCGACGACCGCGCGCAGTCCCGCTCCCTGCGGGCCTTCGAGGACGTAGTAGGTCATCTCCCTGAGGATCTGCGGCCCGAGGATTCGGGTCTCCGCCTCAGAGCCCAGGCACTCGAGGAGCCTGATGGTCGCGTCGTGGAGCTTCTCGGTGAGGGGAGTCGAATAGATGCCCGTCGCTTCGTCCGGCGCCGGGACGCCGTCGTCCATCTCGTCCAGGAGCTCGCCGAGATCGCGCGGCTCCATCGAGATCGAGACCGCGAGGAAGGGCTTGCCCGGCTCGGCGACGGTCTCGCATTCGAAGGGCAGGGGCACCGAGAGGACGAGGTAGTTGTTCGGGTCGTAGACGTAGACTTTCTCCCCCAGGTAGCCGATCTTACGTCCCTGGCCGACGATGACGATGCTCGGCTCGTAGACGCTCGGGCCGCGAGGGCATTTATCCGCCACCCTGATGAAGCGGACCTGCTCGAGTCGGGAGGGGTTTTGTCCCTCCCCCGTCGCGAGGCTCTCCAGGAGCTCGACCAACCTGTTCCTTCCCTCGCTCTCCATTCGGCGCTTCTCCCTATCGGAGGAATGTAGCATATTTTCGGCTTTTCTTGACCCCTTTGTCGAAAAATGAATAGGATTAGGCAAATATCGAGCAGAAACGTGTATTGCCGAAAGAAGCCTCCCGTACTAAGACTATCCCGATCTTTCGCCGAGAAAAGGAGTATTTTCATGCCCGAAGCCATAGTGCATTGGATCGACCTGCGCACGACGCCCTCGATGAGCATGCTGAAGAAGCTGGACCTGCTGCTTCGCGCGGCGGGCTTCGCCTCCCTCGACCTCGAGGATAAGTTCGCCGCCCTCAAGATCCACTTCGGCGAGCCGGGGAACATGTCCTATATCCGTCCGACCTATATCGCAGTCGTCTCGAGGCTCGTCCGCGAGCTCGGGGGCAAGCCCTTCCTCACTGATTCGAACACCCTCTATTCGGGAATGCGGAACAACGCCTACGACCACATCCGCGCGGCCCTCGAGAACGGCTTCTCCAGGGACGCGACCGGTTGCGACATCATCGTCGCCGATGGGCTCAAGGGGAACGATTTCGTCGAGATGCCGGTCGTCGGAGGGTCCCAGTGCTCAGTCGCGCGTATCGGATGCGCCGTCGCCGAGGCCGACGCCGTGATCTCGGTGAACCACTTCAAGGGGCACGAGCTCACGGGCTTCGGCGGCGCGCTCAAGAACCTCGGCATGGGCTGCGCGAGCCGCTCGGGGAAGAAATTCCTGCACGAGGTCTCGCATCCCGTCGTCGATCGCGCCAGGTGCACGGGCTGCGGCAGCTGCGCGCAGGCCTGCGCCTCCGCCGCGATAGAGCTGGACTCGGAGTCCAAAGCCGTCATCGACCACGAGAAATGCATCGGCTGCTGCCAGTGCGTCGCGGTCTGCCAGTACGGCGCCGCCCGGGCCTCGGAAGGCTCGGCCAGCGTGGTCTGCAGCGAGCGCATCGCCGAATACGCCCAGGCCATCCTCCACGGCAAGCCCTCCTTCCACGTCAGCTTCGTCATGAGCGTGTCGCCCAACTGCGATTGCTGGGGCAACAACGACGCCCCCATCGTCGCGGACATCGGGATCTTCGCGAGCGCCGATCCCGTCGCCCTCGATCAAGCCTGCGTCGACGCGGTGAATTCCGCGCCCGCCGTCTCCGGCAGCGTCCTCTCCGACAGACAGTACTCGGGATCAGGCGAGAAGTTCGGCCATCTCCATCCCGACACCGACTGGAGCGCCGGCCTCGATCACGCCGAAAGGCTCGGCCTCGGAACCAGGCGCTACAGGCTCGTAAAGGCCTAGCGCCCTCATGGAGCGAGGCCGGCTTCATCGGCTCTCCGGCCCCTCATCCGTCGCCTCGCGAGCCCGAGAAATGAACGACCTCGCAGCTGCAAGGTATCGTTCGCTCGGCAAGGAAATTTATCGTAGGAGGGCCTCATACCCCTATACCTTGAAGCGTTGTGCGCAGCGAGGGGTATGAGTCCCTCCTCCGAATCAGGGCCTGAAGGCCGTGGCGAGGAGCTCCTGCGTATAGGGGTGCCGGGGTTCCCGGAATATCCTCGCGGCCGGCCCTGACTCGACGATCCTGCCGCCTTTCATGATCGCGAGCTCGTGACAGAGGGACTTGAGCACCTTGAGGTCGTGGCTGATGAAAATGTAGCTCAAGGCGTACTTGGCCTGGAGACCTTTCAGGAGCTCGATGACCTGGAACTGCACGGTCCGGTCCAGCGAGGACGTGGGCTCGTCCAGGACGAGGAGGGCGGGCCTCAGCACGAGGGCCCGCGCGATGGCGATGCGCTGGCGCTGCCCGCCCGAGTACTCGTGCGGATAGCGCAGGCGCTGCTCCGGGTCGAGCCCGACGTCGCGCATCGTGTCGACGATGACCCGCTCGCGTTCGCGGCGGTCGGCCATGCCGTAGACCTCGAGGCCCTCGGCGACGATGTCCTCGACGGTCATGCGGGGATTGAGGCTGCCGAAGGGATCCTGGAAGATGATCTGCATCTTCCTCCTGAGGAGCCGGAGGGGCTCGGCCGCGAGGGCGTCGACCCTCTCGCCGTCGAGCAGGATCTCGCCCTCGCTCGAAGTCAGCCTGAGCAGGGCCTTGCCCAGGCTGGTCTTGCCCGAGCCCGACTCCCCGGCGATGCCCAGGGTCTCGCCCCGCCTCAGCTCGAGCCCGACTCCGTCCACCGCCTTCACGTAGCCCCTCGTCCTTCGCAAGAGGCCGCGCTGGATCGGGAACCAGACCTTCAGATCCCTCGCCTCGAGGAGGACGGGGCGGGACGGATCGGGCTCGGGGGGCTCGGAAGCGGGCTCGGCGTCCAGGAGGCTCTTCGTGTAGGGATGCTCGGGCCGCGCGAAGATCTCGGAGCAGCCCTTCGTCTCCACGATGAGGCCGTCGTGCATCACCGCGACGCGGGTCGCGATGCGGCGCACGATCTCGAGGTTGTGCGTGATGAAGAGGACGGCCATCCCGAGCTCCCGCTGGAGCTCCTTGAGGAGGTCGAGTATCTGGGCCTGGATAGTCACGTCGAGGGCGGTCGTGGGCTCGTCGGCTATGAGGAGGCTCGGCTCGTTCGCCAGGGCCATGGCTATCATCACGCGCTGGCGCTCCCCTCCCGATAGCTGATGGGGAAAGGACGCGAGCTTCTTCTCGGGCTCGGAGAGCCCTACCCTCCTGAGCCACTCGAGGCAGATCGGACGCGCCGCCGCCGGGCCGAGGCCGCGGTGGAGGAGGAGGGTCTCGCCCAATTGCCTCTCGACGCTATGGAGGGGATTGAGGGAAGACATCGGTTCCTGGAACACCATGCCGATCTCGCTGCCCCGCAGGGCCTGGAGCTCGGGCAGGGTCATGCGCAGGGCGTCCCGACCCTTGAAGACGATCTCGCCCGCCGGGTAGGCGACGAGGGATTCCGGGATGAGACGCAGGATGGACTGGGCAGTCACCGTCTTGCCCGATCCGCTTTCGCCGACGAGGGCGAGGGTCTCGTTCGCCTCGAGCCCGAGGTCCACCCCGTGGACGACTTCCCGGATCTCCCCGCCCCGCCTGAAGCCGATGCGCAGGCCGCTTATGGAGAGGAGGCTCCCGCTCACGACGCCCTCCTGGGATCGAAGGCGTCGCGCACGGCCTCGCCCACGAAGACGAGGAGACTCAGGGTCCCTGCGAGGACGACGAAAGCGGAGATGCCCAGCCAGGGCGCCTGGAGATTGTCCTTGCCCTGGGCCAGGAGATCGCCGAGGGAAGGCGATCCGAGGGGGAGGCCGAAGCCGAGGAAGTCCAGCGACGTGAGGGTGGTGATGGAGCCGCAGAGGATGAAGGGCAGGAAGGTGAGGGTCGCCACCATCGCGTTGGGCAGGATGTGGCGGAAGATGATGCGCGAGTTGCGGAGGCCGAGGGCCCGCGCGGCGAGGATGTACTCGAAGTTGCGAGCCCTGAGGAACTCGGCCCTCACCACGCCGACCAGGGCCATCCAGCCGAAGAGGAGGGTTATGAGGAGGAGCCACCAGAAGTCGGGCTGCACCACGCTCGAGAGGATGATGAGGATGAAAAGGGTCGGCATGCCCGACCATATCTCGATGAATCGCTGGCCGATGATGTCGATCTTGCCGCCGTAGTATCCCTGGATCGCTCCCGCGCCCACGCCGATCGCGGAGGACAGCAGGGTCAAGGCGAGGCCGAAGAGGACCGAGACGCGGAAGCCGTAGATGATCGTGGCCAGTACGTCGCGGCCCTGGTCATCGGTGCCAAGGAGGTTGTCGCGGGTCGGCGGCGAGGGGGCGGGACTCGGGAGGTCGTAGTTGATCGTGCCGTAGCTGAAGCGCACGAGGGGCCAGGCCATGGCGCCCTTGGCCTCGATGAGGGCCTGGACCTGGGGGTCGCGATAGTCGGCGTCGGTGTCGAACTCGCCGCCGAAGGTCTTCTCGGAGTAACGGGCAAGGACGGGGAAATAGAGGCGATGATCGTAGGCGACGACCAGGGGCGCGTCGTTGGCGATGAGCTCCGCGAAGAGGGAGAGGCCGAAGAGGGCGAGGAAGATCCACAGGGAAACGTAGCCGCGCCGGTTCGCCCGGAAGCGCCGCCAGCGCTCGCGGTTGAGCGGGTTCAAGACCGGGTGCGCTCTCACGACTGTCTCGTCTCGAAGTCGATGCGCGGGTCGACCAGGGTGTAGGTGATGTCGCTCAGGAGGGTGAGGAGGAGGCCGAGGAGAGTGTAGATGTACAGGGTCCCGAACATCACGGGATAGTCGCGCTGCATCGTGGCCTCGAAGCCGAGGAGCCCCAGTCCGTTGAGGGAGAAGATGACCTCGATCAGGACCGAGCCGGTGAAGAACATGCTGATGAAGGTGGAGGGGAAGCCGGCGATGACGAGGAGCATCGCGTTGCGGAACACGTGCCTGCGGAGGATGCTCCTCTCCGCGAGACCCTTTGCGCGGGCCGTCATCACGTACTGCTTGTGGATTTCGTCGAGGAAGGAATTCTTCGTGAGCATGGTCAGCGTCGCGAAGCCGCCGATCGACTCGGCGATCACGGGCAGGCAGATGTGCCAGAAGTAGTCGCCTATCTTGGCGAGGAGCCCCAGGGAGGCGAAGTCGGCGGACACGAGGCCGCGCAGGGGGAACACCTTGAGATAGGAGCCGCCGGCGAGGAAGATGATGAGGATGATGGCGAAGAGGAAGGTGGGTATGGTATTGCCCAGGACTATGGTCGAGCTCGTCCAGACGTCGAAGCGGCTCCCGTGCCGAACCGCCTTGCGGATGCCCAGGGGTATGGACACGAGATAGATGATAAGGGTGCTCCATAGCCCGAGGGAGATCGAGACCGGCAGGCGCTCCGCGACGAGGCCCAGCACGCTCTTGCCCTTGAAGAGACTGTCGCCGAGATCGAAGGTCAGGTAGCGCCTCAGCATGTCGAGGTAGCGGACGAGGAGGGGCTTGTCGAAGCCGTAGCGCTGCCTGATCGCCGCGACGACCTCGGGATCGAGGCCGCGGGAGCCGCGGTAGGGGGAAAGGTTCTTCCTCGCGCCCGTCGCCGTCCCGCTCGACGCGGACCCCGCTTCGTTGCGGCCCGCCCCCGAGATGCGCTCCATCGCGCCCGTCGGGCCCAT
>Ga0181529_10006620_pt1 | contig 11737 bp, 8 predicted proteins | sample PEATcosm2014_Bin_36_FD_119763 | JGI IMG/M metagenome (GOLD analysis project Ga0181529, IMG submission 119763) | Peatland microbial communities from MTU Mesocosm Facility, Houghton, MI, USA - PEATcosm2014_Bin10_30_metaG | ecosystem: Environmental > Terrestrial > Soil > Wetlands > Peat | place... | reverse complement strand
TAAGAATACCGGGTCATAATAACGTGTTATAAAACAAAATAGAGGTGAAATTTCAATGGTTGTTAAAGTAGGCGTAGCCAAGTTAGGCAATATTGCAAGTGGTGTAATGGCAGAACTGCTTCTCGATGAGAGAGCAGACCGTGAGGACATGCAGACATTCATGGCGACCAGCGGTACAAAACTCGAGCCGGCAGATGTCGACCGTGTAGTTTCCAACCTGAAGGCATACAAGCCGGACTTCTGTATTGTAGTCTCCCCAAACGGAGTTCTCCCCGGCCCGACCGGTGCCCGCGAGCAGCTCGCAGCAGCAGGTATCCCGACTATCATCATCACCGATGATGTAACCACGAAGAAGGAGTGGGAAGGCGTCAAGGCTGACACCAAGTTCGGCTATATCATCATGAAGGCAGACTCCATGATTGGTGCACGCCGCGAATTCCTCGACCCCGTCGAGATGGCCGACTACAACGGTAACCTCGTCAAAGTCCTTGCACTCACCGGTGCATTCCGGAAACTCCAGATCGCACTCGACAAAGTCATCGACCAGGTCAAGGCAGGCAAAAAGGGCACAGAAATTGAGCTCCCCAAGATCATCATGACCACCGACAAGGCGGTCGACGGCGAGTTCACTAACCCCTACGCCCTTGCAAAGGCACGCGCTGCCCACGAGATCGCCATGGCTGTTGCAGGCCAGAACGTCAAAGGCTGCTTCATGACCAAGGAATGGGAGAAGTACATCCCGATCGTTGCAAGCGCTCACGAGATGATGAGAGTCGCAGCAGACCTCTGTGATCAGGCACGCGAACTCGAGAAAGCAGGTGACAGCATCCTGCGCCAGCCCCATAAGAAGGATGGCATGCTCGTCCGCAAGAACAAACTCGTTGCAAAATTCGAGTAAATTTTTTTTATCTTTTTTCTTCTTTTTTATTACACATTGCAATTATTGACCGGCATCACCGGTCTTCGTTCCGGTAGTAGCGGCCGAGATCCTCAGGAAGGGTCAGGATAATGGGTTCGTTGTGGAGACGCTCCATGAACGCCGAGTCACTCGTGGATAACGGGTTCGGGTTGATCCGGGAGACGAGCGAACAGAATGCAGAAAAGTTCTTCGATTTTTCCCTGCCAAAAAAGATTGCCATGTTGAACGCATATGTGCCCAGTTTCTTATAGAGAGAGATGACTTCGAGGATCCCTTCAGCCAGTGAATCAATATAGTTCTCCACTTCATCAAGCCGGGCGACCGGGAGGAGCCCCCGCACCTCGCGCTCTCCCACCGGTACCGCGTGGGCAGACCAGAGGATCTCGTCACCAAAGAGGTACCGGTCCGATGATCGCTCCTGCTCCCGCACGACATCCCAGTACCGGTTACCGGTCTTGGCATGGTACTCTTTGCCGGCGGACAGGTACCGCTCAGTTATCCACGATGGACGCTGATCGGCGATACCCTGCATATGGGGGTGGACGATGCTTGCCCCGGCAGAAGGAAGATAATTCCAGTTGATACTGGGATACCCATCGGACAGCAGGAGTGATTCGGCCTGCGCCTGGAGGGCATCGATAATCTGCTGCTTTGTGAACGCCGGTACGGTATGATCACGGGTGATCACCGTTACGGTGTGCCACTCCGCAAACGGGAACATGTTGGGAAACGTGACACTTTCGCCTCTGATAATACGGTTCCCGTCAGGAAATGTCGGGGTGATCGAAAAAATATTCTCCCGACAGAAGGGGCAGCTTTCCGAGGTGTCAGGTATCTTCAGGGTCTGATCGATATGTCGCTTGAGCCGCTCCGGACTGATCCGGCACCGCAGACCGGTCAGACACTCCTCCCGGTATTGTAATGTTCCCCGCCCGGTTGCAACGTCAGTTACGGTAAACAGGTCCATTATACTAAATGGAGTACTTCTTTTGGACCAGATAGTCATTTGCAATTTCCCTTATGGTAACAGGATAGTCCTGTATACAGGAGCTCGCATGCCAAGTAGTCAAAGACGAAAAAGAAAAAAAGATTTTTACTATCTGCCACGGTTCCCAAATGGGAACCTTTTCGGCGGTATTTAAAAGCAGATGATTTGGATCTGCTTATACGACATACTTGCCGAGCAGGCGGATAGATGTGGTCATGTCGGGACCGAGTGGTGAACCGAAGATGATCTGGGTAACGCCGGCCTTTGTAAGGTCTTCGCACTTTGCCTTGACCATTTCAGGGGTACCTGCAATGGTGAATGCATCGATCTCCTTGTCGCCTACAAGTTCTCCAACGGTCTTGAAGTCGAACTTGCCGAGTGCATCCTTGATCTTTGCCACGTTGTGGAGGTCAAGACCGTGGCGGGTGAGCAGTGCTTCCGGAGAGCCGGCTGCAATGAATGCGGCTACAATCTTTGCCGCATTGCGTGCCTTCTTCTCGCTCCTGTCAATCGACATGGCGGTGTATGCACCGACATCGAAGGTCTTCTTGCCAGCTGCATCGGATGCCTTCTTGATGATGGGGATAGCGATCTGGAAGTCCTTGGGGTTGGATGCGTTGATCAATGCACCGTCGCCGACCTTTCCGGCGAGCTCAAGAACCTTGGGGCCCTGTGCACCGATGTAGACCGGGATACCCTTCTTGCCGGGGAGCGTGACACCGGTCAGCTTTGCACCATCGTAGTCGAAGAATTGCATGCCAGACTTGTTCACCTGTTCACCGGCAACGAGTTTCCGGAACTGGACAACTGCCTCTTCGAGGCGGGCCACCGGCTTCTCGGCATGAATAGCGATCTTTGGCAGGGTGGAAAGGTCGCCGGGACCGATACCGAGCACTGCACGCCCATCCGAGATTTCATTGAGGGTGCACATGAATGAGGCCATGGCGGCCGGCGTGTCGGTAAATGAGTTCATGATACCCGGTCCCATTTTCAGGGTAGTGGTTGCCTGTGCTACTGCGGCAAGGACGGGATAGCAGTGACGGTTGTTATAGTGGTTCGTGATCCACGCGAAGTCAATATCTTTTGACTCAGCAAGTTTGCAGAAGTTTACAACTTGCTTTACATTGACATTTCCTGGTACAAATTCAATTCCATATGTCAAGGCTTGTTCACCTCATGGAGTATTACCGTACACGCATTTAAATAAATTATCATTTAAATCTGGGCGCATGAGCCATACGGCACGGATTCGCGCCCGATATTCCGTATTTGAGATCCGTGATCCGAAAAAATGAGGCAAATCCGGGAAAAACGCAGGAAGAAACAATCATTCAAACCATGATTTCGGGTTTATCGGCATCCCCGGTGGGGGACCAGATATATTTTTTACAGGAGATACCATCAGGAGTAACAGATACACATTTTTTAGAGAGTATATCCTATAAGATATTGAACATCAGAGAAGAACATTTACTCTGTTACAGGCGGGATACCCCACCGGGTTCCCTAAAGGAGATCTCCATGAGGATACTTGCGATTGGCTTGGGAGGCGCTGGCTGCCGGATTGCCAATGCCCTCTATGCCAATGACCGGAGAAGCAGTAAAGTGACATGTGTTCAGGCGCTGGCGGTCGATGTGGACAGTGAAACCTTGGCACAGCTGCGGGCACTCCCAGAGCAGGCAAAGATTGGATTTATGACCGAACCGGATCTTTCCCGGAATGGAGTGGATACTCCCCTGCCTGCAAATATTGACATCGGGGAAATTACCGCCCGCATCCAGAACCTGCTGGGAGGTGAAACCGATGCAATCATGATCTGCAGCGGACTTGGGGGCAGCATGACAGACGTTGTGCCGCATGTCATCGCTGCACTCAGATCTTCCGTTGCCGCACCGATCTTCGGTCTGGTCACGCTGCCTGCATTATCCGAAGGAGAGAAACGTTCGGCAAAATCGGCAGACGATATCGAAAACATTGCCCCGCTGCTTGACGGAACCATCCTGTTTGACAATGAAACCTGGTCAAAAAAGATCGCTGCCCGACGAGATGCGCTGCTTGCAGAGGAGTCAGGAGGACATGGGATATTTGGTTTTGGCAAGAACCAGCCAAAACTATCTGCACAGGACATCACGTATAAACTCCTCAACCAGAGCATAATCCGGAGGATCAGCCTTATCCTGCGGGCAGGGGAGTTCCGGGCAGACGGCGGTATCGATCTCGCCGAAGTCGTAATGGATTCCAGCGAAGTGCTCAATACCTTAAAAGGGATGGGGTTTATCTCGATTGGATATGCAGTAGAGCACCTGCATCAGACCCCACTCGCATTTCTCTCACGGCTGCGCCCGGCCGATGCCACCCTGGAGCAGAGAAAAAGTGCTGAACGGATCATCGAACTTGCCAAACAGGCCATTTACCAAGAGGTGTCCATACCCTGTGACATGACCAGTGCCGCGAAGGCGTTAATCCTCGTAGCAGGCCCGTCCCATGAGATTTCGATGAAGGGTGTCATGACCGTCCGTAAATGGATTGATCGCAGCATCGCAGGTATGGAGATGCGATCTGGGGATTACCCGGTCACCAACTCGGAATACGTTGCCATTATCATCGTGCTGAGCGGTCTTGAGAACATCCCCCGCCTTACCGAACTTGAGGATATCCGTGAGCAGTACCGGTCCGGCAACTCGTGGGAGGGATCGTCTTCCCTCAACCTCCCGCGAGGTAAAGGCTCCCGAAAAGCCGGTGCGGTGTCGGAGATCGCAACAGTACGGAGTGGATCGGAATTCAGAGATGAGATGATCAGTCTCCCGGGGACGAAGTCAAAACAGAGAAGTTCCGATCAGTACCTTGCAGAGAAGACTCCACAACACCAGGATGCATCAGGAAAACCTGTTCAGGTGTTCCCATCAGTTGTTCCTGCAGGATCACAACCACAGGTAACTCGGGAACCCGTTCCTGAAGAAAAGGCACCTGCAGCCGGTACGCAGGCACCCGCTTTTGAGCACCCGTCATTACCGCCGGAATCTGCCATGACGCAGAGAGCAGTGCGGATAAGACCTTCAGGTCCTGCAATTACAGAGACACCAGTACAGCAACACTCGATCTCCACGGGATGGGCTGAAGGAGCATCCCGTAGGCCATCACTCACAGAAACACCCGCAGTCTCCCCTCCTCAAAGAGCTGCACAACAACCTGTGAAGAAATCACTCGAATCAGGGTATGAAGGGATTCTCCCCTTAAAACATACTCCGGCAAAAAGTAGAGATCCGGCTCATCAACGAATTGAGCGGGAGCTGCAGAGACAACAGGTGATGGTAAAATCTGATAGCATGCAGGACCGGGAAACCAGGAGAACCCGGGTACAGCCTCAAAGTCCCGCACAAACAGAAACAAAAACCATCATCCGGAGAGTGGCACAAAAAACACCGGCACGCGAGGCGGTGCTTCCTGCTGAACCACAGTCCACACCCGCCCCTGCACAGATTGAGAGAACGATCATCAGGAGACGAAAGAAGGAAACGGAAAACGATGCGGTGTGGGCACATGAAGAGCCCGATGACCAGTCCGGCCCTGCTCACCAGGAGGAACTCGAACTCGCCGCAGAAACGGATGATTTTATTCCGGTACATCTTCCGGAAGAGACACCTCTCGGCATTAAGGATCGGTTAAAACCGGCGCGGGACGACATCTTTCTCGGAAAGTCCGTTTCACAGAAAGAGCCATTACGGGTAAAAGATGCAGCACTGCTCCATACGGAGATAAAAACAAAAAAAGGCAGTCTCACCCAAGAGGGAGATGAGCATGACGGAGAAACCGTAAGCAGCCCCGTACCTTCAAAAAAGAAGACCGGGAAATCGTCACTGCAGGATGACAAGATTTCCTGGATCAACGATTGATATCCGCCACTTTGGAGAAAGGAATGTTCCCGGCACCGATCTCCGTGCGGATAACAATTCCCTGTTCAACACAGTTGCCGATATGGTTGAGACCGCTATAGGAAACAATCGAGAGCCGGTAGGGATTGTCCGGCAGGTTGAATACCTGGTTGCCCATCGTGACCGGGAAGATGAAACCGCACTTGTTCATCCGCTGGATCGTTTCCTCCACTTCGGTTCTGGCAGAGCTCGGGACTTCCCGGACATTTGCCAGAGCGATACCGGTTTTTGTCCGGGCAAACGCATTGATCGACGTCAGACCGGATGAGATGAAGAGTTCAAGCGGATCGATAGTGGTTCCCCGGTATCCGATCAGGTCACGGAACCGCCGGGGTACGTTCTCCTCGATCTCAAGCCTCCCCCCGTAGGCCATCTTTACCGGGATGCCATTCCTTTGGAAAACACCGTCCATGGTGATACTGCACAGGGTGATAACTCCGATACAGTCCTGAGGCACGCGGGGGTCGTGATCGAGAATCCGGTAGGAGTTAAAGAACCCGCACCCGGCGTTTATGACTTCATCGAATGCCCCGAGTGCCCGGTCCAGGATTTCCGTGGGAACGATGGAGAGGTTGTATGCTACATCCCCCGTAACTGTTTCCGGGTCGAAGGTGCTTCGATATGCGAGCCGTTCGAGTTTGGAGATGATAAATCCAATCCGGTCATCGACAAGGGCGTTATCAGTCTCAAGAAAACCAGCAGGTGTCAGGATCCGGCCCCGGTTGCCGATCTTCTCAGTAAATCCCATAGAGTCCAGATAACTGAGGTAATACTGCACGGCCCGGTCGCTTAAGACAAAACCCCGTTCTGCCATCAGTTCCGAGAGCCGCTTTGCGCCCACCGGTTCACGGTGCTCCTTTAAGATACGCAGAATCTCGATATACTTGCGTTCGGTCCGTATCATGTTCTTTTTGCCTCCACGGCCCCGAGACTGTTCTGGTACCGCCCGTTGTACCGTTCGCTCCCATTCCTTACCTCGTGGAGGATCATCTGGACAACACGATCAGACTGATGAAGATTGATATCATCAGATCCCATGTTTGTCAGGCAGAGGGTCAGCTGACCGCGGAATCCCGGGTCGACAAAACCTGCACCCATAAGGACTCCCCTCCGGCCAAACGATGACCGACAGCGGAGTGTCCCGGCAACATCAGGAGGTAACTCAACCCATTCCATACTTGGCACGAGTGTGCATGTGCCCCGGGCCAGACATATATCATCCGCGGCACGAAGATCATAGGAAGCGGGTTGCTGGCATTCCGTGGCATAGGGATTGATAACCAGTTTTTCCTGTTCACACTCCGTGTGAAGCCGGCGGGTAATCTCCTGCGCAGACAGAATCATTCATTAGTTTATCGGTAGAGAATACTTAATATCTTTTGATAGAGAAACGATGGAGAAAAGGATCCATGGGGTAGAGGACATCCTCTTGGGCTTCGAACCCAAGGACGCGGGTTCGATTCCCGCTGGGTCCGCTGTTTTAATGTAGGGACCACTCTGTGAGGTAGAGTACGTAATAGTGTCCCTTTAAAAAAAAAGATTTTTGTTGCAATCCCAAAAAAGAGGGGAAGTTAAATTTCGTTCCGCTTCATCGAGTGGTGACGGCCCCTGCGCCCGACCAACCGTATTAAAGCATACAGGAACAGTATAACGATTATTCCGATCCCAATAAGGGTCAAAAATCCCCAGTCCATATTCTTTTCAAGGGTGATGGTGAGGGGGGTTGTGGTATTGCCGAGCGGGACCTCCTGCTGGACTGATTTGACACGGTAACCGTCTTGGGTCACGGTGATATTGTAGGGGGTGTTAAAGGTAAGCTGCGTGTCCAGCTGACCGTGCGAATCGGTGGTCCCTGCAACAGCCCCGTTAAGAAGAACGGTGGCACCAGCGATGTTTTTCTGGTCGGTATCCTGGACAAAGAGGGTCTGGCTCACCGTAGCAAGAGATAACACAGCAGTGAATTCACTGGAATCATTGGTGATGTCAATCTGCTGGGTCACCGGAGTATACCCCGTCTTTGTCACTACAACGGTATAACTCCCAGCCACAAGGCTCTGGAGCATGGCACGACCATACGGGTTGGTGCTGGCCACCACGGTATTGTTGACAGAGACAGCTGCTCCGTTGATCGGCTGGTTCTGCGGATCGTACACAAAGATAAAAGCGCCAACCGGTACCGGGATCAGACTGATCGCGTCGACAGCTTCGTTCGTGCTGATGGTTTTTGACTGGGTTACCATCTGGTAGCCGGTCTTTTGCACTTCAATGGTAACAGGAGTGTTACGGCTTATCGGGGCAATCAGAACGCCACGTGAATCGGTCGTCCCCAGCAGCACCGAATCGACACTGACGCTTGCACCGGCTATTGCGGCCTGGCTGTTCTTGTCCTTGACGACAAAGGAGTACTGGTTACCGGATAGAAGCCAGTACTGGACGTCCTGATCCGTGGCGTCGACTTCAATCGTCTCGCTGCGGGGCTGGTAGTTCGGTGCCGTGATATTGAGGGAATAGTAAGTATAGGAGGTTACCCCGAACGATGCTGCACCCGTTGCATCCGAAGTCTTGGTCTGGGTAGAATTGGCGGACGTTAAATATAATGTTGCCCCGGATACCGCATTCAGCGTGTTTGAATCAAAGAGTGCCACGTTCAGGACAAGGGTTCTCCGGTTCATGGTAACAGAAAGCGATGTGACATTGCCGCTTACGGTATTTGCCCAGTCATCATAGCCATCCATGGAGATACGGAGATTGAGATCCCCCTGGCCGGACTGGAGAAGGAACTGGCCGGCATTATTGGTCATGCCGACATTGGCCCCGCTCAGGTACACGGTCGCATGAGGAATGGTTGTGTTGTCAAGACTGTCCTGCACCGTAATCAGCAGGTTCGTCGCCTGTGCTGCGCTGCAGAACGCGATAAGACACAGCAGCACAAAAAGGAAACGAATGCGATGGTTATACATAGTAAAATATCCCCCTCTGCTCATATTTTATCCCATCGGTTCGGCTATCCTTTTCATTTTTAAAGTTCCGACAGGGCAGGAACCCGGTCAAGGAGCATCCCTTCGACGATCACCGGCATAAGATGACGCCCCTCCTCAAGGGCTTTCTGAAGACGCCAGTCCCGTTCTGCATAGATAGTAAAGAGCGGTTCGCCGGCCTTGATAAGTTTTCCCTTCTTTGCATGGAGCAGGATCCCTGCACCCCGGTCATGGGGCGCCCCGGCCATACGTGCAAGCGTGATCAGGGACTGGTTATTCATTTCGATGACATACCCTGATGAAGGGGAATTGATAACATACTGGTGTTCACCAGGCTGGATATCATCCGATTTAACCTTCGGATCACCACCCTGGATCTCAATGATCTGCCGGAATTTCTCGAGGGCTTTTCCTGATGAGAGAATTTCCTGTGCCATGAGAGCGCCGGTTCCCCGTGCAGCTTTTCCGGACATCTCAAGAGCGATACCGGCAAGTGAAATACTTTTCTGGATAAACGAGTTTGGTTCGGTTGCACCCTCAAGCACGTGAAGTGCCTCTTTGACTTCAAGATTCGGGCCGATACTGTGCCCCACCGGGATATCCCCATAGGTCAGGGCACACTCGACTTTCATGCCGAGACGCTCGCCGAGTTCTATAAACTCGCGGGCAAGTTTCCTGCCTTCCTGCATGGTCGCTACCTTGGTATGGTTGCCCACCGGGATGTCGATGACCACGAGGTTCGCGCCGACGGCAAACTTCTTTGCCATAACGCTCGCGAGCATCTGGCCCCGGGCATCTATCTTGAACGGGTATTCCTGGAGGATGATACGGTCGTCTGCCGGCGCGATATTGGTAGCGCCGCCCCAAACGATTGTGCCCCCCACCTTCTCGGTCATCTCCTGCACTTCATGGGCCGAGAACTCGACGTTTGCGAGCACTTCCATGAGATCGGCGGTCCCCCCGGCCCCGGTGATGGCACGGGAACTTGTCTTGGGGATCTTAAGGCCGCTTGCAGCGATGATGGGAACAACCAGAAGGGAGATCTTGTTACCCGGGACACCCCCAATAGAGTGCTTGTCGACAATGGGGCGCGATGCAAATTTTATCTGTTCACCGGTTTCGACCATGGCACGGGTGAGGTGTTCCACCTCGTCCATATCAAGGGGGTTGATATATGAAGCGGTGATAAATGCGGTCAGCTCTGCGGCTGATATTTCGTCGTTAACTACATCCTTGATGATGATCAGGGTCTCATCTTTTGAAAGCCTGCCCCCGTCCATCTTTTTCTTGATAAAGTCGAGCGATAACGGCCGGTCGGCCTCCCGTATTTCCGCCACCTCACCCTCGGCAAGGTTCAACCGCTCGTTGGTGATCCGGTAAACGCCGGCGGCACCCTGCCCTTCAAGGGTGGCAGTCGTCGCCACAACTGCGGTGACTGCCACACCGTTTTTCGGATTGATGACCTGAACCCGGTCGCCGTCCATAACGCCAATACTCCGAGCGTCAAGACGGTTGAGCAAAACACCGCGTCGTGTTGCAATATCGAGGATTTTTACGATAAGTTTCATACAGACTCGCCACGCATCAGGATATCCCCCTGCTCGAGGGTTTGATCCCTTTGTACAGGAACATTGGAGGGTTCATCATAAAAAATCGTCCCGGGGACGGGTCCGGAGAACTGCGAAAAAAACTGTTTCAGGAGAGATCACGATAAAAATAATGTTTGCCACGTTTTTGGGGAGGGGATTCACAATTTATCCATGAACAAACCCTGTTGAAACCTTCAGGGTTCTGGCGTGAAAATCGGGATTCATACTGGGATCTCCAGAGATCTTGGCACCCCACCGGTTAAAATTAGATCTAATGCAGTCCCTGCTACAGGTATGAAACCTGAAGTAAGGAAACAAACGTACAAAAAAAGAAAAATTTAGATTTTAGTTCAGTGCCTGCGCACGACAAGGAGCGCAACTGCACCGAGGCCGATCAGGGCAACCAGTGCACCAAACCCGGGCTGTGTCGGGGTCTTGGTGGGCGTGGCTACGGTGGTCGGTGGGATGGTGGTTGGCATCATGGTCGGTGTTGCAGTAACGTTTGCAACCATTGTTGGGGTTGCAGTCGGGGCAGATGCCTCGAGAACGTTGAACAGTGCAGTACCGGTTGCGTCCTGGAGGACGGCAGTTGCTGTGACCAGGTACTCGTCGGGCTTGAACGTGGATGCGTCAACATCGAACGAAAGCGCGTTCAGTCCGCCGGTGCCCTGCGTGACAGTCACGGTACCTGTTGCACCGCTGAACTCTCCGCTCTGGCTCTTTTGAGTCGGCTGGAATGATGATGAATAGACTTCGAAGAGGACTTCGTCACCTACGGCGAGGTTGGTGGTTGCAGTGATGGTGAACTTGTCACCGACATGCCTGTCGCCAACGGGGTCGATGGTGATGACCGGGTTCTCGATGAGAATCTGGAGCTTGGTGTAGGTATCATCGACGTTTGCACTGTTGATGGCTTCAACAAGTGCCTCTGCTGCGTCGGAGCCCTGCAGGCTGTTTGCTCCCTGGAGTTTGAAGTCTTCGGTGGGATTAGTGCCGCCGGTCTGATCTACAGTCCAGACATCCGTGGCAAGCGAGCCTGATGCTGAGTTGCCCTTGTTATCACCTGGGTAGACATCGAACCGGTTGTTCTGCATCGGGTGCTGGACAACGATGAAGTACTGCCCGGCGTAGAGAGGCTTGGTGACCTCCTTCTTGATCTCATACGAGAACGACGAGTCCGAGTTCACGGACTGGGTTGCAATATTATCATAGTTCTTACCGAGGATCCAGATCATGACACCCTCGGATGGCTGGCCCTCTGCAGTACCGGTGATGAATACATTGTCACCCTGTGCGACGGTAGACTGCGAGGCAGTTGCGCTGACGAACG
>Ga0181529_10006617_pt1 | contig 11744 bp, 14 predicted proteins | sample PEATcosm2014_Bin_36_FD_119763 | JGI IMG/M metagenome (GOLD analysis project Ga0181529, IMG submission 119763) | Peatland microbial communities from MTU Mesocosm Facility, Houghton, MI, USA - PEATcosm2014_Bin10_30_metaG | ecosystem: Environmental > Terrestrial > Soil > Wetlands > Peat | place... | reverse complement strand
GCGCCGGCCTCGACTTGGCGACGCTGGAGCGGCTCGCCGACGCCGACGCCTTCCGCTCGCTCGGCCTCGACCGCCGCGAGGCGCTGTGGGCGGCGCGCGGACTCGACCGCGTCGGCGACCACGACGCGCTGCCGCTGTTCGCCGCGAGCCGCCCGGAGCGCGAGAACGAGCCCGACGCCAAGCTGCCGCCGATGCCGCTCGGCGCCCATGTGGTCGAAGACTACCGGCGCCTGTCGCTGTCGCTGAAGGCCCACCCGGTCGCCTTCATGCGCGCGCGCCTCGACGCGCGCGGCGTCAAGCGCTCCGACGCGCTCGCCGCGCTGAAGAGCGGCGATCGGGTCGCCGTCGCCGGGCTGGTGCTGGTGCGCCAGCGGCCGGGCACGGCGCAGGGCGTCGTCTTCATGACGCTGGAGGACGAGGCGGGCGTCGCCAACCTCATCGTCTGGCCGAAGGCGTTCGAGCGCCTGCGGCCGATCGTCATCGGCGCGCGCTTCGTCGCCGCCACCGGCAAGCTGCAGAACGAATCCGGCGTCGTCCATCTCATCGTCGAGCGCATGGAGGACCTGACGCCGATGCTCGGCCTGCTGTCGCGCGAGGGCGGCGAGGTCGAGCGTTCGACCTTCGCTGAAGTCGCGCCGCGCGCATCGCCCCGCCGCCAGGGCGACCGCTTCGCCGAAGTCCAGCTCTTCTACGACCCGCGCCTCGCCCAGCCGGCGGAGCGCGAAGCGCGCGAGGCCGCCTGCGCGCTGCCGACGGGGCGGAGCTTCCATTGAGGCGCCGCCCCTCTTTTGCAACCCTTGCGCGCCAGCGCTATCCTCTCGCCATGAACGCCGCGGACGCCCTTTCCCGCCTGGCCGCCGTCGCCCCCGCCGTCAAAGCGATGGGCGCGACGTCGCTCTATCTGTTCGGCTCGACCGCGCGCGGCGAGGCGGGACCGGGAAGCGATCTCGATCTCTTCATCGACTACGATCCGCAGAGCCGTTTCAACGCCTTCGACCTCGTCGGGATCAAGCAGTTCCTCGAGGACGAATTGCACATGCGGGTCGACGTCGCCACCCGCGACGGCCTGCATCCGCTGCTGCGCGACAAGATCGAGCGCGCGTCGATCCGAGTGTTCTGATGGAGCGGGACCTCGCGCCGGCGCTGCACGACATCCTGCAAGCGATCGAGCGCGTCGAGTCCGCGACGTCAGGCAAGACGCTCGAGGAATTCTCCGCCGACTGGCGCTTGAGCTACATCGTTCAGCGCGGGATCGAGATCATTTCCGAAGCCGCGCGACGCATTCCTGCGGATCGCCAAGCGTCGCGACCCGAAATCCCCTGGCGGCAGGTGATGGGAATCGGCGCCGTCCTGCGCCACGAGTATCAAGGCCTGTCCGACGCGATCATCTGGCGCGTCGTCGTCGATGAGCTTCCGAAACTGAAGGCGGCCGTCGAAAGCAACGCGCGAGCCGAAAAAGGCTGAAGCGGCGGGCGGGCCGCCGGCGCCCGGCGGCGTCTGTGCCTCCCACCTCCGCTCACCCCTTCGCCGGCCCGCGCTTCTTCAGCTCCGCGATCAGCTCGCGCGTCTCCTTGACGTCGATCCCCGCCGCTTCGCGCGCGTCGGCGATCAGGCTGAGGTTGTTGGCGGTGGTCTCGGCCTTCCAGGGTTCGTCGAGCGCGGCGAGCGTGTCGGAAAGCGACTCCGTCGCCGCGTCCCAGTCGCCGGCGATCACCGAGAGCTCGGCGAGCGTCGCGTGGTCCCAATAGTCGGGCTTGCCGGCGAGGCGGCGGCGCGCGGCGTAGCGCACCACGCCCGCCATCTCCTTGGCCAGTGGGTCCTTCGGGTCGGCGATGGTCATCAGCGTCACCGCGTTGACGCCGGGATAGGCGTCGCGCCAGTCGGCCTCGAAGCCGGCGCGATAGGCGGCGATCGCTTTCTTCAAATGGCCCTTGGCGGCGAAGCTGTCGCCTGCCGCGAGCGCCTTCGCCCAGCGGTCCTTGTGGATGCGCCCGAGCAGCGCGTTGGTCTCGCTCGACGGACCGCGCTCGGCGATCAGCTTGGTCAGCGTCGCCTCGGCCTCGCGGTCTCGCCCGACGCGGTTCAGCGCCAGCGCCCATTGCTCGCGCACCAACTGCGTGCGCTGCAGCGCCGCGTCGAGCTTCGGGCACAGCTCGACGATGCGGTCAAAGGCGGAGATCGCGCGATAGGACAAGATGAGGTCGACCGCGACCCCCGCCTGCACCGCGCTCAAGTCGCCGAGCGCGTCGCGCAGCGAGTCGAGCCCTGCTTCGCCCCCCTCGCGCGCCCTGGCGAGGCGCGCTTTCAGCTCCTCCTCGACGGCGATCTTGGTGCGGAAGACGTCGGTCTTCAGCCGGTCGATCGGCGCCGCCTGGTAGCCCTCGAGCAACTGGAACAGCGGCGAGTCCATCGCCCGATGCTGGCGCGCCTCGACCAGCCTCTCGGCGAGCGCCGCCTTCGCCGCGCCCGCGTCGGCCGGCGCGCCGTCGTCGCCGAGCGCATAAGGCAGCGCGCGCAACGGGCCGACGTCGAAGGGGAGGGGGCAGCCCTGGGCGAGGGTGAGCACGGTCGTCTCCGGCCGCGCCGCGTGGCGGATGCCGAGCTCGTAATAGACGTTGGCGTTGAGGATGGTGAGGTCGGCGATGGCGTATTCGCTGAGCAGGATGCGCTCGTACATCAGCTTGTGGATGAAGCCGGCGCCTTGCTCCTCGTCGGCGCGCACGCCGTCGAGCCCCGCCGCCTCGACCGCGGGGGCGATGATCTCCGCGTAGATGCGGTCGAAGTCGATTGACCGCCCCGCCGGATCGGGCTTGCGGCCGAACGGCATAATGACGAAACAGACCGCCCGGTGAGTCACTTTCCGCCTCCCGCGCTCGCGCCGGCGGCCGCGATCCTAACCCAGCCGCGGAGCGAAGTCTCGTCGGCGCCCGCGCCGTCGGCCGGCGTCGCCAAGCCGGGCCGGGCGTGCTAGCGGTTGCCCGCGCGCACCGGGACCTTTTCGCCTTGCCTTACCTCGTTCTCGCCTTCGTCTCGCTGCTGTGGGGCACGTCCTTTCTGCTGATCAAGATCGCCACCCAGGGCTTCGATTGGGCGAGCTATTCGCTCGGTCGCTGCGGCCTCGCCGCGGCGGCGCTGGTTCTGGCGGTCTCGGCCATGCGGCTGAAATGGCCGCGCTCGCCGCGGGTGTGGGGCCTGATGGCGGCGATGGCGATCGTCGGCCAGGCGGGGCCGTTCCTTTTGCTCGGCGTCGCCGCCCGTTTCACCACCAGCGCCGACATGGCGCTGATGATGGGCGGCGTGCCGATCTTCACCTTTATCCTCGCTCGGCTGTTCGCCGGCGGCGAGGCGTGGAGCGCGCGGGCGGCGCTCGGCCTCGCGGTCGGCCTCGCCGGCGTGGCGATCTCGCTCGGCTCGCCGCTGTCGACGGCGGAGGTCGCGACGGCGCCGCATCCGGCCCTCGGCCGCGCCTTGTCGCTGATCGCGGCGGTCAGCTACGCGTTCAACGCCTTCGCGTCGGGCGCGGCGACTCGCGAGGTCGGCGCGGCGATGGCGGCGGCGGGGTCGATGTCGATCTCGACGGCGCTGCTCGTCCCGCTCACGCTTGCGGTCGGCGCGCCGCCGTCGCTCGCGGCGACGGGGCCGGCGCCGCTCGCCGCGATGGTCGTTCTCGGCCTCGTCAACACCGCGCTCGCCTATTTCGTCTATTTCCGGCTGATCGCCAGCGCCGGCGCGACCTTCGCCACGCTCAACAACTACATCGTGCCCTGCATCGGCGTGATCGCCGGGGCGTGGGCGCTCGGCGAGCCGGTCGGCCTTTGTTCGTGGCTCGGCCTCGGCGGCGTCCTCGTCGGCGTGGCGCTCACCGGCTCGGCGACCCGGCCGCGCCGCGCCGTCGCCGTCGCCGCGCGGTCGCGCGCCGCCGCCGCCGCGCCGTCGCGAGCGCCGCGATAGGGCGGCTATTTCGGCTTCGCCCCCGCCTGCGCCTTGGCGGCGGCGGCGACGAACTTGAACGTCTCGGCGAAGGCGCTGTCGAGCGGCGCCGCGCGGTCGCGCTCGGCGATCTCGGCGAAGCGCGCCGTGATCGCCTCCGGCGTGCGCTGATCGGGCGCGAAATAGACGCCGGGCGTCTCGGCGACGTGGGTGACGGCGAAGACGCCCGCGCCGGCGCTGAGGATGACGCGCGAAGGCGCCTGCTCGCCGACCAGGAACAACAGGCCCGGCGTCGCGGATTCGAGGGTCAGCGCCGCGGCGGCCTCGGGCGGGAGCAGGCCCTCGGAGGCGGGCGAGACGACCACCGGCGCCAGTAGGTTGACGCGGATGTCGTGCTTGGCGCCTTCGAGATGCAGCGCGTTCATCAGTCCGATCAGCCCCGCGGTCGCCGCGCCGGCGTCGGCCTGGCCGGCGCCGCCGTAGAGGCCGGCGGCCGAGGCGGCGAAGACGATGCGGCCGTAATGGCGCGCGCGCATCCCTGGCCACACCGCCTTGGCGCAGATCGCCGCGCCGGTCAGGCGGACCTCGACGGCGCGGCGAAAGTCGGCGACCTCCATCTCGGCGAAGCTCGCCTCGTGGGTCGCGCCCGCGTCGGCGGCGGCGACGAGAGTGTCGACGCCGCCCCACACCGTCGCGACGCGCTCGACCATCGCCTCGATCGCCACCGCGTTCCGCGCGTCCGCGCCGTCGGCAAGCGCGAAGCCGCCCGCTCGCTTGATCTCGGCTGTGACCCTCAGCGCGCTTTCGGGCGGCTCGCCGCCCGCGCCGAAATCGTTGACCACCACCCTGGCGCCGCGCGCGGCGAGGCCGAGCGCCGCTGCGCGGCCCAGACCGGCCCCGGCGCCGACGACCAGCGCCACGCGACCGTCAAAACGAACGTTCATCGAGTCTTGCTTCCTTTGGCGCCAAGCCTTGCCGTCGCTCCGCGCGCCGCGATCACGCGCGACGGCGCTCGGGCCCCCCCGCAATGGGCGCGCGAGCGAGGCGTCGCAGCGCGCCGATCGGGAGGCGCAGGCCTTTGGGTTTTCCCTGCGAGCCGTCGTAGGCGTCGAACGTCATCACCGCGCTGGCGCAGACGACGCCGCCGAAGGTGAAGGCGAAGCCGGCGCACAGCAGCGCGACGCCGGGCGCGAAGATGTCCGAGCGCCACAGCAGCGAGCGGACGCCGAAAGCGTCGAACGCCAGGATGAAGCCCGCGCAGGCGAGCCCGGCGAGCATGCCGAGCGCCCAGTTGAGGATCATCGCCCGCACCAGCCGGTCGATGGCGCGCCACCGCCGCCGCGCCGCGCTCCAACGGTTCCGCATCGTTCCTCGCTTCCGCTTGAACCTCATGCAAGCCGCACGCCGTTTAGAACCGATCTTAGGCCGTTTTTGGCGTCCGTCCAGAGCGGCGTCGCTGCGCCGCGCGTCGGCCGCGCCCCGCGGTCAGCGGGCTTTCAGCGCGTTCGAGCGGTCGCCGAGGGCGTCGGCCAGGCGCGCTGCGGCCGAGCCCGGCCGCAGCGGTTTCGGCTGGCTCTCGTGCGGCGCCCAGCCGGTCAGCCAGACGATGTCGAAAGTGGCGCGCAACCGCCCGTCCGGGTCGGCGAAGCGCTCGGCGTAGAGCGCGGCGGCGCGCGCGATCACGGCGCGGCTTAGCGGCTTGCGGCTGCGGAGCGTGAGCGCGTTGGTCGCGCCGAAGGCCCTGAGGTCGCGCGTCAGCGCGAAAAGGTCCGGGTAGCGGACGACGATCCGGTCGGCGTCGACCACCGGCAGCGCGAAGCCGGCGCGCTGCATCAGGCCGCCGAGCGCGCGCACGTCGGCGAAGGGCGCGACGCGCGGCGCGGCGCCGCCGAGAACGTCGCTCTCCGCCTCGGTGAGCGCGCGGCGCAACTCGGTCAGCGTCTCGCCGCCCGGCAGCGCGGCGAGGAAGAGGCCGTCGGGCTTCAGCGCGCGGCGAATCTGGATCATCGCCCCGGGCAGGTCGTTGGCGTGGTGAAGCGCCATCAGCGAGACGACGAGATCGCAGCTTTCGTCCGCCAACGGCGAGCGCTCGAGGTCGGCGACCGCGGCGGAAACGCCGCGGCCGACGGTGAGGAAGGTCGGCGCGAGGCGTAGGGTCGCGCCGCCGCCGCCGCGCGCGGCGAGGACGGCCGCTGCATGGGGCGCCGGCGCGCCGAAATCGACGGCGAGGGCGAACGCGCGTTTGACCAGCGCGAGCCGCTCGGCGAGCTCCTCGGCCGCGCGGGCGAGGAGGAAGTCGGCGCCGGGGCGCTCGGAGGCCCGCCGCGCAGCGCGATCGAGCCGCCGGGCGAGGAGCGCGCGGTCGAAAAGGGCGGGAGGCGGAGCGGGCGCGGTCATGGCGAAGCGTATTGTGGCGTGGGGCCGGGAGTTGCGCCAGCCCCGCGCGGCGGGTAGGCAGGGCCGAGCGGGAATGGGAGCGAAGCGATGAGCGACACAAGCCACGAAGCGATCGTCGAGGGACAGTTCGGCCCGGCGGCCCGCTCTTATCTCGAAAGCCCGGTTCACGCCGGCGGCGAGGACCTCGAGCTGATGGCGCGGCTGGTCGGCGAGCGGCCCGACGCCGCGGCGATCGACGTCGGCTGCGGCGGCGGCCACGTCGCGTTCCGGCTGGCGGGGCTGGTCGGTCGGGTGGTCGCCTACGACCTCTCCGCCGAGATGCTGGGGGTGGTCGCCGAGGAAGCGCGCCGGCGCGGGCTCGCCAACCTGACGACCGAGCAGGGGACGGCGGAAAGCCTGTCGCCGCCGCCGGCCTCGTTCGACGTCGCCGCGACGCGCTACAGCGCCCATCACTGGCGCGACCTCGGAGCCGGCCTCGCGCGCATGCGTCGCGCGGCCAAGCGCGGCGCGCTGGCGGTGTTCATGGACGCGGTCTCGCCCGGCTCGCCGCTGCTCGATACTTGGCTGCAGAGCTTCGAGCTGCTGCGCGATCCCTCGCACGTGCGCGATTATTCGCAGATCGAATGGCGCACTGCGCTGATCGCCGCCGGCTTCCTGCCGAGGCAGGAGGCGGCGTTCCGCGTGCGCCTCGATTTCGCCTCGTGGATCAAGCGGATGAACACGCCGCCGGCGCATGTCGAGGCGATCCGCTCGTTGCAGCGCCGGGCCGGCCCGGAGGCGCGCCGCCATTTCGCCATCGAGGAAGACGGCAGCTTCAGCATCGATTCGCTGCTGATCGCCGCCGAGGCGGCGTGAAAAGCGCGGGCGGCGGGGAATCCCTTCGCGTTGCAGGGAAATTCGGCGTAGAATAGGACAATGAGCGCGCTTTTCGCCTGCGACGACGTTGCGCTCGCCCAGTCTGCGCCGGGGGCAGGCTGGCGCGCGTCGTTCGCCGGGCTCGCGCGCGCCGTCCTCGACGCGCTCTATCCGCCGACCTGTCTCGCCTGCCGCGCCGCGACCGCGGCGCCGGGGGCGCTGTGTCCCGCCTGCTGGCGGGCGATGCGCTTCATCGAGCGGCCGTATTGCGAGCGGCTGGGCACGCCTTTCGAGCAGGATCTCGGCGAGGGCTTGCTGTCGCCGCAGGCGATCGCCGACCCGCCGGCGTTCCGGCGCGCGCGCGCGGTGGCGCGGTTCGAGGACGGGCCGGCGCGCCGCCTTGTCCACCGGCTGAAGTATTCCGATCGCGGCGATCTCGCGCGCCCGCTGGGGGCGTGGATGGCGCGCGCCGGCGCCGAGCTCATCGCCGAGGCCGACGCGATCGTTCCGGTGCCGCTGCATCCGCTGCGGCTGTGGCGACGCCGCTACAACCAGGCGGCGGCGCTCGCCGCGGCGGCGGCGCGCGAATCGGGCAAGCCGTTCGAGCCGCAATGGCTGCAGCGGGTGAAATTGACGCGCTCGCAGGTCGGCCTCAGCCGCGAGCGGCGCGCCGAGAACGTCCAGGGGGCGTTCCGCGCCGCGCCGGGCGCGCCGATCCGCGGGCGGCGGATCGTGCTCGTCGACGACGTGCTGACCTCCGGCGCCACCGCCAACGCCGCGGCGCGGGCGCTGTTGCGCGCCGGGGCGAGCGACGTCGACCTTCTCGTTTTCGCGCGGGTTGTGCCCGGGCCGTGAGCCCCCATATAGTCACGCGGCGCCGAACGTCTCGGTGCGTTGAGGAATGAGCTTTCTTTTGGCCCCGATCGTCATCTACACCAAGTCGACTTGCCCCTACTGCCGCGAGGCGAAGAATCTGTTGCGCAGCAAAGGGGCGCCGTTCGAGGAGGTTAGCGTCGACGGCGACCGCGCGGGCCAGGTGGCGATGGCGGCCAGGACGGGCGGCCATTCGACGGTGCCGCAGATCTTCATCGGCGACGTTCACGTTGGCGGCTGCGACGAGCTTTACGAGCTCGAAAGCGCCGGTCGGCTCGACGGGTTGCTGGCGGGATGAGCCATGATCCGATTCTCGCTCGTCTGCGATAAAGGCCACAGTTTCGAGAGCTGGTTCCCCGACGGCGCGTCCTACGAGAAACAGGCGCGCCGGGGCCTGATCGCGTGCCCGGAGTGCGGCTCGACCGGCGTCGCCAAGGCGGTGATGGCGCCGGCGGTGGTCGGCGCGGCGAGGCCGCAGCAGGAGGAGGCGAGCGCACCCGTTCCCGCGCCGGCGACGCTTTCCGACGCGCGCGAGCGCGCGCTACGCGACGCTTTGCGCAAGCTGAAGCGCGAGATCGAAGCGCATACCGACGACGTCGGCGCGGAATTTCCCGAGGCGGCGCGCGCCATCCATTCCGGCGAAGCGCCCGAACGCGCGATCCGCGGCCAGGCGACGCGCGCCGAAATCAAGGCGCTGATCGACGAAGGCGTCGGCGTGCTGCCGATGCCCTTCGTCCCCGACGAGTTCAACTGAAGCCGCGTTGGGGCGTTCTGCATTCAGGCGGCCGCTGGAAGGCGAATCGCTCTACTTCGCCGCGAGGCTGAACTCGGAGGCCTCGATCACCGTCGTGCCGATCATGGTGCGCGCCGAGACGCGGAACGGCAGCAGCACCCGCGCGCTCTCCACCGGCGCCAGCCATACTTCGAGGTCCTTGTTCTCGGCCATGAATTTCGTCGCTGGACGGTCGCGGCGATGGCCGGCGATCGGGACGTAGCGCACGGCGCACACCGCCACCGGACCGTTGTAGCCCTTGGCCGAGACGTCGCGCTCGCCGACGTAGGCGAGCTGGACGTCGAAGCGCGTGTAGCCGTCGAACACCGGAATGGTGCGGTCGCAGGCGCCGGGGCCGACCAGCGGACCCTTGGCCGGGGCGGGGATGACGACCGCGCCGACCGGATCGACGATCCCGCGCTCGTCCTTGTCGGTCAAAGGAACGCGATCCGGCCGCTCCTCGAAAGGCGGCGAAATCTCCACGCCTTTGACCGCGTTGGCGGAAAGCGACATGCGGATGGTGCGGGTCATGTAGGCGTTGGCGGCGATGGTGGCGAAGGTCGCGGGCACGATGCGGTTGTCGACGATCGCGCCTTCGCCGGTCGAGGCGCCGCGCGCGCGCGCGAAAATGCTCGCGAGCCCGGTGATCTTCGCGCTGGCGTCGATCGCGTAGCTCTTCGGCGTCAAGGTGGCGTTGAGGATGGCGACGCCGATCGGCAGGCCGATCAACGAAACCTTGTAGGTCGCGCGCAGAACGTCGGCGCTCGCGCTCGCGCTCGCCAGCGACAACGCCAGCGCGCCCGCGACGATGACGCGGGCGGCGCGCCGAGACGTCCGCGGCAGGAACATGCTTCCCTCCTCGGAAACCAAATCAGCCGCAAATACCATCTGTTTCGTTAAAATCCGACTTCAAAATGGCGGGCGCGGCGGTTTCGTCGCCGCGGCGCCGCGAAACAAAAATGTTCCGCTTGCGCGCCGCGAGGCTCTTGCGGCGCGGGCGCGGGCCGACGTAACCTTCCCCCCATGGTCGAGACCGTCATCTCCATCCGCCCGGCGCGCTTCGGCGACGAAGCCGAGATCGCGCGCGTCCATGACGCGGCGTGGCGGGACGCCTATCGCGGCGTGATTCCCGGCCGAGAGCTGGAGCGGATGGTCATGCGCCGCGGCCCGGCTTGGTGGCGGCGCGCCATCGCCGGCGGCACCCGGCTGATCGTGCTCGACTTCGCCGATCGGGTTGCGGGCTACGCGAGCTACGGCCGCAACCGCATGCCTTCGCTCAATTACGCCGGCGAGATCTTCGAGCTCTATCTCGCCCCGGAGTACCAAGGCGTCGGCCTCGGTCGGCGGATGTTCGAGTCCGCGCAACGCGATCTCTCCGAGCACGGCTATCCGACTTTTGTCGTCTGGGCGCTGGCGGACAACGAACGCGCGCTCGCCTTCTATCAACGCCTCGGCGGCCGTGTCGTGCGCCGCGCGCCGGAGCGCTTCGGCGCGGAAGTGCGCGAGCGCGTCGCCTTCGGCTTCGGTTAGTTCCGCGGTCGGCGAACGCGCCGGCTTCGCCGGCGCCGGTCCGTCCGGTCTTGGAGCATCCCCGGAGAAATCGATGATGGTTCCGATCAGCCAACAGGCGCGGCGCGACGCCGTCGCGGCGACGGCGAACGTACGATCGGAGGCGGGGCGATGAAACGCTCGTTCATCGACGCGCGCATCGACGCGATGCTGGCGATGTGCGGACGCCACGGCGTCGCTCTGCCGCCGTTCGCGCTGTGGCGCGAGCAGGACTATCGCGCCGACCCTGAGGCGGCGCGACGCATCGCCCAAGCCGGACTCGGTTGGAACGTCAACGAGTTCAAGCTCGGCGGCTACGCCGCCGAGGGCCTGAGCGTATTCACCTTGCGCATGGGCGATTGGCGGCGCCTCGACCACGGTCGCGGCCGCCTTTATGCGGAGAAGGCGCTGATGGCGGAAGACGGTCAGCGCACGCCGCGCCACTATCACATCGTCAAGACTGAGGACGTGGTCAACCGCGGCGGCGCGCGCTTCGTCGTCGAGCTGTTCAAGGTCGACCGCGCCGGCGCGCCGCTGAAGGAGCGCTTCCACGTCCTCAAGGACGTCAAGACGCTCGACCTCGCCGCGGGCGACCGCGTCGCGCTCGCGCCGGGCGAGAGCCTGACGCTCGAGCCGTTCGTCGCTCACGCCTTCTGGGCCGAGGGCGGCGCGACGCTGGCGGGCGAAGTGTCGCTGGTCAACGACGACGCCAGCGACAATTATTTCCTGCCCCCGCCGGATTCGCCGGCGCCGATCGAAGAGGACGCGCCCAAGCGCTACGTCACCGTGCGCGACCACGCGCGCCTTATCGGTCGCCTCGGCTGAACGCCGCCTAGCGGCGCGCCAACCGCTCCATCGCGTCGAGGAAGGCGGAGCGGAACCGCGACGTCTCGACGGCGATCGCCACATGGGCGTTGGGCGGACGCTTCCATACGCCGCTCCAGTCGGCCACCGTCATGCCGCGCGTGAGCGTCCCCGTGATCTCGACGTCGACCGCGACTTTCTGGGTGGCGATGAGCGACGGTTCGATCGCCGCGGCGACCGCGAGCGGGTCGTGCATGATGAACACGCGCGCGCCGGTCGAACGCTCCATGCGGTCGAAGCCGTAGCGCGCCGCCTCGTCGAGGAAGCGCAGCAACGCCGCCGCCGAGGGCAGGCCGGCGCAGCGGCGGGCGAGCTCGACGAGATCGGCGGGAACGAGCTGCGTCTTGCGCGTCACGTCGAGGCCGACGGCGATGAGCGGCGCGGCGCCCTCGGCGGCGAAGGCGCGGAAGACGAGTTGCGCCGCCTCGGGGTCGCTCCAGATGTTGAATTCCGCCGCCGGCGTGACGTTGCCCGCTTCGCGATAGGCGCCGCCCATCAGCACCAG
>Ga0181529_10006615_pt1 | contig 11749 bp, 7 predicted proteins | sample PEATcosm2014_Bin_36_FD_119763 | JGI IMG/M metagenome (GOLD analysis project Ga0181529, IMG submission 119763) | Peatland microbial communities from MTU Mesocosm Facility, Houghton, MI, USA - PEATcosm2014_Bin10_30_metaG | ecosystem: Environmental > Terrestrial > Soil > Wetlands > Peat | place... | reverse complement strand
TGCGCCTGCGGCGACGTCGCCGTCACGCAGTATGCGCCGGGCGGCAGATCCGGCAGCTTCACTTTGCGGGTCACCGAGCCGTATAGCCTGTCGCTGCGCGTCTCCTGATCCCAAACGGCCGTCGGCCTGGTATAGATCCTCGTGTCGTATGGAAAGCCGAGCAGCCAGACGACGCCCGGTTCGAAGCTGTCCGCTGAGTGCTCGCGCACCCTGGCGAGAAGATCCAGGGGATAGGCCGCCATGCGCACCGATTGGACGTTGCCGACCGAAAGAGCGAGCGCAGGGAGCCTCGAAGGCGCGGGCTGCGGCAGTTCGGAGAGCGCCACGTCGGGCCGCGTGATGCTCCCGATGTCGTACTCGGCCTGCATCTGGACCTGGGGCCGGTCCCGCAGGGCGGCAAGCCGGCGATACATCTCCAACGCCTCCACGACGCGGCCCTGCGACCGCAGGTTGTCCGCGATCGCCAGCCGCGCGCGAACCGTGGCGATCGCGTTCGGAAAGCGCCGGACCATGTCGCGATGGATCGAATCCGCATCGACCTCGCGGTAGGGATAGCGCGTCACGTACAGGCGCTTCCCCACGACGATCGTCGCAGCCGGGTGCGCGTAGCGCTGGTATTCTTCCATCCATTCGGCGTCGAACCAGCCGGCGAGGGCGCGGTTCTCCGGGTCGGAGGCGGTCGATTCGATCTCCGCGTAGAGACGGCGGATCTTCTTGACGACCGGCCAGTTCACGTCGAACGACTCTGAGGCATCGAGGTTCCAGAAGCTGGAGCCGGGATCGGGCCACTTGCGCGAGGCGATCCAGCGGCCAACTCCGGCCGAGACCCGATAGAGGCGGGCCAGATCGAAATCGAGCGCCGTCTCCTCCGGCTCGCTCCGGGCCGACCTCGGGAAGGCGGCGAACTTGACGTGAGCGGCCTCCATCGCGTCTCGCGCATTGCGATAGTCCCGCTCCTCGAAGCCGATCGGCTCCGCGCCGGCCTCCGCGCCGTTCGGCACGTTCCGGCTCCGCACGACCCGGTTTCCGACGCGATATCCGCGGTGCGGCCCGACGGCGTAGATCTGCCCCAGCAGATCCAGCCCGCGCGCCTCCCAGATCGTTCCGGCGTGCGCCTTCACGTAGCCGAGGCAGGCGGCGATCGCATCGTCCCACATCTCCGTCCGCGCCGTGCACTCGACGATCCGCAGAGCGACCTCGTCCCTGCGTCCGGCCGGAACGTCCCCCTCCTTCAGCGCTGCCCGATAGTCGACCAGCGCGGAATGGTAGCTCTGCTCCTTGTACTCGGCGTCGGCCGACCGGAGCGCGTCAGGCGCCGACGCGAACGGATGGCAGGCGGCCGGAAGCCCTACGAGCAGCAGCATCGCGACGATCGGCAGACGAGAAAGCGCAACCATATTCGCCTCCCACGAACTTGCGTAACTACCTTCATTGAAGACGCGGTCCTCGCCATTTAGTTGCGGCCGGCGACCGTAAGGGTTCAATAGTATTGCAACGGCTCACGCCCGTCGGCGCTCGCTTCCGCAAGATCGAACAAGATCGCCACGACGATTGGTGGCCGGCTGTTCCGGCCCGGCCATGAGAAGCGCCGGCCGGGTTATTGTCGTTGCAATACTAACCGAGGAATCGAGAGCGGATCGCGAGAATCCACACCTGCCGACGTTCACGTCGGCCGAACATCTGCCGGAGGTAATTTCCGCGCTTGACCGGCTCGAACAGGGTGCAACCAGAGGAATCTTCGCGGCCCGACGCCTCTGCGCGCCGGACGGACGGAGGCGTCACGCGCCGATCTCTTGCGATCGCGATCTTCCTCACGCTGATCACGGGATTATGGGTGCGGCAATCGGAAGTCGTCGTGCTGGCGACGCAGATAACCGAGAGCGTGCCGGCGATTCCCGCGCTCGCCTCGCTCGTGCTGCTCGTAGCCGCAAGCGCGGCGCTGCGCCGCTCGAAGAGAGTTCGCCCGCTCTCGCGCGGCGAGATCCTCTTCGTCTTCTTCTTCCTGGCCATCAGCAGCACCGTGATGGGCGTCGGCGTGACGCAGTTCCTGCTCGGCATCATCACCACCCCCTTCTACTATCCTCGCTCGCACCTGGAGGCGAACCGCGCGCTGCTGCCCGGCTGGCTCGTGCCGCACAATCCGGAGGTCATGCGCCAGTTCTACGAGCGCGCGCCCGGCGGCCACGTTCCGTGGGCGGTCTGGATTCCGCCCGGAATGATCTGGCTCGGCTTCTTCCTGGCGCTCTGGACGACTCTCTACTGCATGATGGCGCTCTTCTACCGTGCCTGGTCCGAAGAGGAGCGGCTCGCCTTTCCGCTCGTGACGCTGGTGACGGAGATGGCCGGCGCGGATGGGAAGCGCCAATCCTTCTTCCGCAACCGCGCCATGTGGGCCGGGTTCGGCGTCGCAGCTCTCTACAATCTCGTGAACATCGTTCACGCCTTCGTCCCCTCCGCGCCCGCGTTCGGGCCGGACTGGGTGGTCACGCGCGCGAGCGCCGCCCCTCCCTGGAACGCCTTCGGGGATCTCAAGTTCTATCTGCGGCCGGAGATAATCGGGCTGGGCTTCCTGGTCTCGAAGGAGATCAGCCTGACGGTCTGGGTCTCGTTCGTGGCTATCCGCCTGATGGCCGTCTGGGGCGCGATGCACGGCGCTCCGCCCGGCGACTATCCGTATCCGCAAGAGCAAGGGATGGGCGCGTACATGGTGCTGGCCTGCAGCCTGATCTGGCTCGCGAGAAAGCGGATCGGCCGCGCGCTGCGAACCGGCCAATCGCGGGACGAGATGGGACCGGAGGGCCTCAAGACCCGGACGCAGCTCGCCGGATTCCTGATCGGCGCGACGATCGTCTGGCTGGTGATGACGGCGGCCGGAATCGGCTGGTGGGTTGCGCTCGCCTATCTCGTCCTCGTCCTGGCCGTCGCGCTGGTCTACGGCAGGCTGCGAGCCGAAACCGGCGTGCCGCTCATCTGGCTATTTCCCTATTCGATGGCAAAGAACGTCCTGCTCTACTCGTTCGGCTCGGCGCCGTTCGTCGCGAGCGGACGGCGAACGATGAGCGTCTGGGCGCTCTTTATGTTCATGTCGCGCGGCGATTTTCCGGAGCTGACCGGCTACCAGCTCGAGGCGATGGAGCTGACGCGGCGCACAGGGCTGAACGCTCGCCGCCTCGTCTTCGCCGGCCTCTTCGCCGTGGCGCTCGGATTCGTGGTCGGCTGGTACATCCATCTCACGCCCTACTATCGCTTCGGCTCGGCCAACCTGCGCGAGGGCAGCATGTGGAACTTCTGGCTCATCATTCCGGAGTACTCCAGCGCCCTGCGCCTCCGCTCGTCGCCGTCGCTGCCGGACTTCGGCCGGATAGGCGCGACGGCATCCGGCGCGCTAACCGTAGCGGCGATGATGCTGCTCCGCCTTCGGTTCGCCGGCTTCGCGCTGCACCCGCTCGGCTACGCGATGGCGAGCAGCTTCGGCCACATCGTCTGGGGATCGTTCCTCATCGTCTGGGTCGCAAAGGCGGCCGTTCTGCGCTACGGCGGAATGCCGCTCTACCGGCGCGCGGTGCCCTTCTTTCTCGGCATCGCCTTCGGCCATCTCGCCATCGCCGGAATCGTCTGGGGACTTGTCGGCGCGGTATCGGGCGCGGCGGTGCAGAGTTATCCCGTATTCTTTGGATGAGTGGCCGGCGTTCGGCCCATTTCGTCCTCTTCGGGTACGCTACACTCGATGCGAACGCGGCATGCGCCGGCTTCGCACAGGAGGTGGTCCGGATGATAGTAGTGCACGTTCACGTTCATGTTCTTGCGGAGTGCGTGGACGCGTTCCGCGCGGCGAGCGTGGAGAACGCGACTCACAGCATGCGCGAGCCGGGAGTCGCGCGGTTCGACGTGAGCCAGCAGATGGACGATCCGACGAGGTTCGTCCTGGTGGAGATCTACCGCACGGCCGAGGATCCCGCGCGACATAAGGAGACGGCCCACTACGCGGCGTGGCGAGATGCCGTTGCGCCGATGATGGCCGAGCCGCGCTCCAGCGTGAAATACACCAACTGCTTCCCGGACGACGCCAGCAGCCAGTGGTGGGTGGCGGAGCCGTAGCGGGAGACGCCTGAGATGGCGAAACCGAAGGCGCGGCCCGGCGCCGTCCTCCTCACCTGCATCGCCCTCGCCGGCCTGCCCCTGTGGCTCGTCGCCATGGAGATCCGCATGGCGCATGCGACCTCGGATCTCGTCGCCGCGCTTCAGATCGATCCCGAAACGATGAGCGAAAAGCTGGATGAACGCGCAGCGCTCTCGGCGCTCGACCGCGGCGCCGATCCGAACGTTCCATTCTCCCTGGGTGAGACGCCGAAGCCGCGCCCATTCTGGAGGGCGATGTTGGATCTCGTCCGGCGCAAACGTCTGCCGGCAGGCGATGAGACGCCGCTGCTGCGGGCAGCCGGCTTCCTGCCCGTACAATCGTCGACGTCCGAGTGGCCGTCAGACGTGATCGATGTCCGCATGCCCCTGGTACGCGCAATCCTCGCGCATGGCGCCAACCCGAACCTGAGCGGCGCGCACAGAGTCACACCGCTCATGGCCGTCGCGGCTCAATCGCGCAACGCCGATTGCGTGAAGTTGCTGCTGGCCCATGGCGCGAGCGCAAACGCAAGGAGCGACACCGGCGAGACGCCTCTCTGTCTGGCGGCGCACGTGGATAACGTGGGTGAGGCGCAGGTTCTGCTGGATGCCGGCGCGGACGTGAACGCCGCGAACTACGCCGGCGACACGCCCCTCCAGAGGGCGGCGGCCCGCGGCGACCCCGAGATGATCCAGCTCCTGTTGAAGCATGGCGCCCGAGTCGGCGCAAGAAACTTCAGCGGCAGAACGCCCCTCTTCGCAGCCGCGACCTCCTCTTACGAAGAGAACACGCAAGTCCTCCTGCGAGCCGGCGCCGATCCTAAAGCGGCAGCCGGGGACGGCAGGACGCCGCTGATTCAGGCGGCCGGGTTCGGGCACGCCGCCAGCGTGCGCATGCTGCTCAAGGCGGGCGCAAACGTGCAGGCGCAGGACAAGGAGGGCCGAACCGCGCTGATGGAGGCGGCCAAACAGGGTTCCTCCGGCGCAGCGCAAATCCTGCTCGAGGCCGGCGCGGATCCGGGGGCGAAGGACAGGGACGGCCGAACGGCTCTGATGGATGCGGCCTGGTACGGCGATCCCAATCTGGTACGCCTCCTGCTGAAAGCCGGCGCGGACCCGCGGGTGAAGGATCACGCGGGCCAGACCGCCGTCGATTGGGCGTACTCCGGCAACTCGATGTCCACCGACAGCGTCCGGGTCATTGTAGCCATGCTCAAAAGGGCGATCGCGGAGAGATCGAGATGAAGCTCAGGCGCGCGATTCTCGTCGTGGCCGCTTGCATTGCAGCTCTGGCTCTTGCAGCCGGGCTGTACGTCAGACGCTTCGACAAGCCGCACCCAACCTATCTTAGCGCGATCGCCACGCAGATTCCCCATTGCGAGAATCTGTCCGGCCTCTTCTGGCTATCGCAGCGCGAACTGCTCGTCCTGCGCGGCAATCCTCCCTGCAACGCGTTTCGCAAAGATGTCGTGACCGGCGCGGAGACGCCCCTGCCCGGCCTGTCCCGCCTGCTCCACGATGCGCCGCCGGGCAGCAACGGCGGTCGCGGAATGGGTCCAGGCGACCTCTGCGCGGCCGTGTCGCCGGACGGGAGCCGGCTATTATGGGCGCAGGGCACGCGCGCCGGGACCGGCGCGAGCTGGCCGACCGTTACGCGCATCTTCGCGGCGAGGCTCGACGGATCGGAATATCGACGGTGGCCCCTATCCCGTCCCGCCGCGAACCCGTGCTGGCTGCCCGGCAACGCTCCATCGATCGCGTGCTTCCAAGCCGGCGCAAGGCGGAGGCGCGCCAGTGTCGTGCTAGTGTTCGACGCGGCAAACGGCAGCTTCCGAACCGTCCCGACGGACTTCAACTTCCGCAATATCTCGACCGTTGCGAGCGATCCGAACAGGATCAACTTCGGGGGATTCGAGGTCGCATGGGCCGACGCTCGCGGCGGCGCGACCTTCCTGGGGCTTGCGCTTAACGTCGGTTCGAAATTGGCGGCTGGGCACATGCTAAGAGTCATCATCAGGTCGACCCCGCTCTCGATGCCTGCGCCGTCGCCCGGCCTCGACCGGCTCGCATGGATACTCACGACGACGTCCAGGACTCCAACCGCAGAGGCCATCCGCTCGCTCCTGCCACGCTTTCCCGTCCACGAACAGACCGATGGCGGCCTCTGGATCAGCCGCCTGGACGGCAGCGACATGCGATGCATCGGCATCGTGCCGGATACGGGAAACCGGCCTGCCGCCAACCCGGCCTGGCTAATGTGGACGCCGGACGGCCGACATCTTGTTTATGGGTGTCAGGATCGCGTGTACGTCGTCCCGGCCGATTGACGTGAGCAACGCGGGCCGGCGAGGAGAAGAAGAGATGAACATAGGAGCGTTCGAGTTTGCAACGGCCAGCCGGATCGTCTTTGGCGCCGGATCGGCCGACAAGGCCGGAAAGATCGTGGCCGGGTTCGGCCGCCGCGCGCTGCTGTTGTCGGGCGTGCCGGACGGCGAGGCGGCGCTTCTGGCCTCGATGGAGGCAGCGGGCGTGCAGTGCGTCGTCGTGCTGATCGGGGGCGAGCCGAGCGTCGATTCCGTTCGGGAGGCCGCAAATGTCGGTGACGGCGTCGACGTCGTGGTCGGATTCGGAGGGGGAAGCGCGATCGATTCGGCGAAGGCGGTCGCGGCCCTGCTTGCGAACGGCGGCGATCCGCTCGACTACCTGGAGATCATCGGAAGAGGAAAGCCGCTCACGCGGCCCTCCCTGCCCTGCGTCGCCATCCCGACGACGGCAGGAACGGGCGCGGAGGTGACGCGCAACGCCGTTCTCGGCTCCCCGCAGCACCGTGTCAAGGTGAGCCTGCGCAGCCCCTTCATGCTGCCTCGCGTGGCCCTGATCGATCCCCTTCTCACGCTCACCGCGCCGCCGGGCATCACCGCCGCGACGGGCCTGGACGCGCTGACGCAGTGCATCGAACCTTACGTGTGCAATCGCCCGAACCCGCTCACCGACGCGCTCTGCATGGAGGGAATCCGGCGTGCGGCTCGCTCTCTTGCGCGGGCCTTCCGGAACGGCGAGGATCTGGAGGCGCGCGAGGATATGTGCGTCGCGAGCCTGTTCGGCGGTCTTGCTCTGGCCAACGCGAAACTCGGCGCGGTGCACGGCTTCGCGGGCCCGATCGGCGGCATGTTTCCGGCGCCGCACGGGGCAGTGTGCGGCCGGCTGCTGCCGCTCGTAATGAGCGCGAACATCGCCGCGCTGCGGGAGCGCGACCTGGAGAGCGCTGCCCTGGTTCGCTACGCCGCGATTGCGAAGCTGGTTACGGGCCGCGAGGACGCCGAGCCGCAAGACGGCGCAAAATGGGTGCAGGAGCTGGTCAAGGAGCTTGGCATTCCGCCGCTCAGCCGTTACGGGATCGGAGGGGCCGACCTGGACGGTATTATCCCGAAGGGAGAGGCGGCAAGCTCGATGCAGGGCAATCCGATCAAGCTGACACCCGGCGAGCTCCGTTCAGTGCTCGCCGCCTCGCTGTGATTGTCCGAAAATATGGGCGCAAGAAGCGCAAGAAGACAACGACAGGCGCCGGGAAAGAGCCGTTCGCCCCGCCGGATTCTCCCGATCACTCGGCCGGCTCACACCCCCTGTTGGTTCGGCTCGTTATCCGGCGGCGAGCGCGCATCCTGATGCCCATCAATCCCATTCCCATCGCGAAGATCGGCAACACCGGCGGCGCAGGCGTGGTCACCTCGACGAGGCTGACGCCCGGAGTCTCCACGGTCCACGAGATGTAGACAGCGCCGTCGTATGGAACGGTCTGGGCGGTGATCTCAGCGCCCTGCTCGGGGTCGAAATAGGGTATGGAGACGCTGTCATAGTTCTGCGCCGATCCGGAGACCGCAACCGTGGATCCCACGGTCATGTTGTCGGTAAACAACGTTGGAGTGATCTCGGTGTCGTAGTCGAACGTGCCCTGCACCTCGGTGTTGCCGTCCGACTCAGTGTTGATGTACACACTGATCGCGACCGGCGATCCCGCAGGGAGGGAGGCAGAAACGACGTTGTATTCGTCGCTGAAAGACGCGCTGGCAGTGGAGAGCGCGCTTGCGGAGAAGGTCTCGACCGGGTCCGACGGCCACGGCGCCGATTCGGGCCCTTCGGAAGCGGTAGCGGTGCCGCTTATCGACAGAGAATCCCCGGACACGGTTGCATGCGCCTGGGCAGTGCCGCCCGCGAAATCGTTGGGGTCGCTGCCGGTGGTGGATGCGGTGCCGGCCCAGGGGTTGGATTGGCTTACGCTGCCGTTACCGTCGGTGGATGTGGTCCAACTAACCTCGACGCCCTCGCTGGCGGAGCTCATGTAGACCTGCGCGCCTGAGCGAGCCGGCAGCAGAGCGAGCATGCACGGCAAGAGGATTGCAAGCGGCCAAACAGATTTTCGATACATCGACTTTTCCTAGTGTGAACAATGGAAACGGAGAACGGAGCGCCGGCAAGGCTTGCTGCCTGCGCGTACAGAATGCCTGCTTAACCCAGATTATACGGCGAATCCAGGTAATTTTCTCAGGTCTTCTTGAAGATAACGGGCAGAATTATTGCCGCTGACATTGCCCGGACGCGATTACGGATTGGACCAGCCCTGGAGCAGCCGTTTTGTCCGATTTCGGCTGATTTTTCAGTTGTGTTGCGGCTGGTTTTTCTGTTTGACTCTCGGCGGAGGTTTTGGTAGAATAGGGATGTTCACAATCTGTGCGGCACGCTCGACTGGCGTTCACGAAGAGCATACTTCGGGGAAGAGCGTGACGTGGCATAAGTCGCGCGCCTGGGCCTCCTGCAGTAGCGGCGGGATGACCGGGCGTTTGTTTTGTCCGGCTCCCGGCTGCTCGCTGCAGCCGTTATCCACCGGCCCACACGGGCCAATTTGCAGGAAAAGGAGCCGATATCTATGTCACCCGCAGTGCAGGGCCGTCGAGCCCTACTCAGCGTCTCCGACAAAGCCGGGCTGATCCCGTTTGCAGAGGGGCTCAAGCGCCTCGGATTCGAGATCATCTCCACCGGAGGCACCGCAACGGCGCTCTCCGCGGCCGGGATCGCGGTCCTCAACATCAGCGACGTTACCGGATTTCCGGAGATGCTGGAGGGCCGCGTCAAGACCCTCCATCCGGCCGTCCACGGCGGCATCCTCGCCGACCGCTCCAAAGCCGAGCACATGGCGAAGATCGACGAGCACGGCATCCGGCCGATCGATCTCATCTGCGTCAACCTCTATCCTTTCGCCGCGACGGTCGCCAAGCCCGGCGTGAAGCTGGAGGAGGCGATCGAGAATATCGACATAGGCGGTCCGACGATGATCCGCTCGGCGGCGAAGAACCATGCCGGCGTGCTGGTCGTCGTCAGCCCGGACGACTATGAGCCGGTGCTGCAGGCGTTGGAGGCCGGCGAAGTCGGCATCGAGATGCGGCGGGAGCTGGCGGCCAAAGCCTTCGCCCACACGGCCCGCTACGACGCCTACATCAGCCGCTGGCTCGCCTGCAGGTTCGCCAAAGAGGCGGGCATCGACGAGCCGCAGTTCCCGCGCGAGCTGGCGCTCGGTTTCGACCTGGCGCAGACCTGCCGTTACGGCGAGAACCCGCACCAGGTAGCCGCATTCTACGTCGCGCCGGGCATCACGGAGCCGTGCATCGCGGGCGCAAAGCAGCTTCACGGCAAGGAGCTCTCGTTCAATAACATCTACGATCTGAACGCGGCGCTGGAGACGGTGAAGGAGTTCAGCGAGGAGAAGCAGCCGGCAGCCGTCGTCATTAAGCACACCAACCCGTGCGGCGTCGCGCTGGGCGATACGACGGCCGAGGCGTTCCGGAAGGCGCGCGAGGGCGATCCTATCTCGGCATTCGGAGGCATCCTGGCCGTGACGCGCGTGCTGGACGTAGCGACGGCCGAGGAGATCACCGGCAAGAACACCTTCTTCGAGGCGATCGTCGCGCCGGGCTTCGAGCCGGAGGCCCTGCCCATCCTGACGGAGCGGAAGAAGTGGGGCGCGAACCTCCGGCTGCTCGAGGTCGGGGATCTGCGGGGCTGGCGCGAGAAGGCGGCCGCAAGCGGCATGGACTACAAGCGCGTGGTTGGCGGCATCCTGATGCAGACGCCCGATCATCGCGTCGTGACGGAGGCCGACCTGAAGGTCGTCACCGATCGCGCGCCGACAGCAGACGAGATCGCGGAGCTGCTGTTCGCGTGGAAGATCGTGCGGCACGTGAAGAGCAACGCGATCGTCTTCACGAAGGACCGGAAGGTCGTGGGCGTGGGCGCCGGCCAGATGAACCGCGTCCGCTCGGTGAGACTCGCGGTCGAGCAGGCCGGCGAGCTGGCGAAGGGCGCGGTAATGGCGTCGGACGCCTTCTTCCCGTTCCCTGACGGTCCGGAGGCTGCGGCCGCCGCGGGCATCACGGCGATCATCCAGCCGGGCGGCTCCGTCAAGGACGCCGACACGATCGAAGTGGCGAACAAGAACGGCATCGCCATGGTCTTCACCGGCATCCGCCACTTCCTGCACTGAGATCCTGGTTCGCGCAGTGCTAAGCCTACGCCGATCCGCGCGCCCCTTCCTTGTGCTGAGGAGGGGGCGCGCGATTCCGTCCGGTCCTGCGATTGCCCTCGGTCCTCGCAGGCATTCATTCGCGCGGCATCGAATCTCGCTGTAGTTGAAGGACGATGAGGTGACGCGAGATGCCGCGTAACCGGACGCTGCTATTGACCGTAGGTTGTGCGTCGGCCCTTATCGGGCTGTATGCGATGGCGCGGTCGCTTTACGAGTCTGTCGTGAGCCCGTCCGACGATCTGAGGGTCAAGGTAGACGTCTGCCGGTTCGATGGCCGTCTGTTGCTGTCCATCCGCAATGAGGGCGGTTCGCGGCTTGTCGCCGCGAATGGAGATCTATCGAATCCCCATACGTTGCGCACCGGCGCATCGGACGGCGTCTTCTCGCCCACGTGCGACCGGATAGCATATAAGGGGCCGCTCCCTGGCGGCAATGGGTGCGGCATATACGTGACGAACTTGCCGGCGGGTTCTTCGAAGCCGTTGACACAGGATCACGGCGTTTGCGACTCCCAACCATCGTTTTCGCCGGACGGCCGCAAGATCGCATTTATACGCGCCGTTCAGCATCCTGGCGCAGCCTACAGCGACGTCTGGACCGACGCAGACGTGTGGACTGTCAACATCGCGACCGGCCAGAAGCGTCGGATCACCAGGCTGAACGCCTACGAGGTGGGGCGTCCCGTTTTCCTAGCCGATGGGACGGCGGTCTTGTTCCAAACCACCGCGAGCGACTACGGATTCGAACGAGCCGATCTGGCCGGCACCGCGCCACCGCGCCGGATAGGGGCGTGCACCTGGTGCTGGGATCCCGCCGTCTTCTGGCCGACCGACCGCATCGGCTACGTATCGCAGGCCGGCGAGGTCATGGATGCCGGTTCGGACATGAAAGCTCCAGTGCAGCTCACGCACATGCGCGCCTCCGCAGACTGTCCGACGTTCTCCGGCGACGGCAAGACCGTCTATTTCATCGCCAGTCCGCATGAACAAGACGAATTGGAACTCTGGTCCGTCGGGATTTCGGGTGGCGCGCCACGCCGCCTTTGCGGCCCAG
>Ga0181529_10006613_pt1 | contig 11749 bp, 5 predicted proteins | sample PEATcosm2014_Bin_36_FD_119763 | JGI IMG/M metagenome (GOLD analysis project Ga0181529, IMG submission 119763) | Peatland microbial communities from MTU Mesocosm Facility, Houghton, MI, USA - PEATcosm2014_Bin10_30_metaG | ecosystem: Environmental > Terrestrial > Soil > Wetlands > Peat | place... | reverse complement strand
TCTCGTCAAGGAAAAGTGTCCCGCCGTTGGCCAGTTCGAAGCGCCCAATGCGGTCCGTACGCGCATCGGTAAAGGCGCCCTTTACATGACCGAAGATCTCGCTCTCGAATGTGCCTTCAGGCAGGCCGCCTGCATTCACGGCCACCAGGGGCATGCGAGCGCGCGGCGAAGCGGCGTGGAGCAGCTTGGCGACAATTTCTTTTCCCGTCCCATGTTCGCCGGTGATCAGGACGTTGGCGTCCGAGGGGCCGACCTGGGCAATCAGTTCGAGCACCGGCTGCATGGAGGGCGCGCCGGCCACAAACTCCGGCATGCCTTCGGCGCGCAGCAGGCGGTTCTCCAACTCCAACTGGCGCGCACGGCGCAGAGCCTGGCGCAACTCGGCGTGAACCCGAATCAGGCTGAGCAGCCGGTCGTTTTCCCACGGCTTCTGGATAAAATCGCGGGCTCCGTGCTTGATCGACTCGACAGCCAGCTCGATGTTGCCCCAGGCGGTCATCACGATCACCGGCAGGCGCGCATCGAACTCCTGGATGCGGGCCAGCAGATCCAGCCCCTCCTGGCCCGAGGTGGTGTCGCGGGTGTAGTTGAGGTCGATGAGCAGCACATCGTAGTCGTTTTCGCCCAGCGCCTCCATCAGCAGTTGAGGCGAGCGCACACAGTCCACGTGGATGCCCTGCGGCTGCAACAACAGCTCGACGGCCTCGAGAATATGCGGCTGGTCGTCGGCGACGAGAACCCGGATTGGCTCTTGCTTACTGGAGATGGTCCGCCTCCACGGTGCCGGCTTTTGCGTCGGCAATCGAGATTCCGTACTCCTCGAGAATGCTGCCGGTGGCGCGCTTTACTTCAATACGCGCCTTTTCATAGGCGGTCTCGGCGGTCACCAGCGCCGACTCGGCCAGCGCCAGGTCGTGCTCGGCCGAGAGCGTCTGCTGGTTCGATCCCGCGCCCAGTTTCTGTTCCTTCTGCATGATATCCAGCGTCTTCTGCGCCAGGTCGCGGGCATGGCGCGCTGCGTCAACCCGGCTGGCGCCTTGCTCCAAAGCATAACGCGCGTTGCGCACCTCGATATGGATGCGCTTTTTCAACTCCTCAGCGTACACCTGCGACTGGCGGTATTCGAGTTCGGTGCGATATTGATCGGCCTTGGCAATGCGGTTGCGCAACGGAATGCTCAACTGGAGGCCCACCTGGTACTCGGGGGCGCTGTTATCCAATGCGCTCTGCAATGCGCCTCCATAGTTTGTCGGCAGCGTGGTAGTAACTCCCGTAGGCTTGTAGTCAACGCTCTTTTCACCCGCCAGCCCCGTCCCGGCATAGAGGCCATAGACACCAAGCGAGGGCAACAATGCGTTGCGGGCGGTCTTGCGGCTCAGTTCGCGGTTTTGCAGGTCGAGGACGGATTCGGCGAGTTCCGTCCTGTTCTTGAGGGCCAATTCAATCATCTGTTGAATGGGTTCCGGAGCGCCTGCCGCCGTATTTCCGATCCTGTCGGTGGGCACCACGGCCATCTCTTCGAGGACCGGATCGTCGAGGCTGCGAGTGATAGCGTTCTTCATGTACAGCTCCTGCAGCTCCAGATTGGTGCGGGCCACGGTGAGGTCCTGCTGGCGGGTAGCCAGTTCTCCCTCCGCCTTCAGCACGTCCATTTCCGGAATCGCCTGCAGTGCAAGCTGCTTGCGGCTGGTGTCGAGAGTTTCCGTGGCAAACGCAACGGAACGCTCCTCGACCTGCTCGTCGTCGTAGGCGCTCACCAGGTCCCAGTAGAGATCGCAGATTTGCGTTACTGTGGCAATCACCTGGGCTTTGAAGGCGATGTCGGAGATTTTCTGGTTGGTGCGGGCAATGCGGAGGAAGCGCAGGTTGGGCCCGAACCCGAATCCGGCCAGCAGCGGCTGCGACACGATCGCCTCTAGCTTCGAATTCAACTGCGGGCTGAAGAAATCGTAGACGCCGTTCGAAGTTTGCCGGGCATTGAGCCAGTTCACCTGCAGGTTGCCGCCGGTAGCGAAGGCCTGCGCATAGCCCACGGTGCCAGCAACGCTGTTCACCTTGTACACGTTCACGCCTTCAAGCTGAAAATTGGAGAGCTGCTGCGCGGTGTGATCCACATATCCCTGCGCGGAGATGATGGGATCGTAGGTTGAGACTGCGGTGCCCGTTCCCAAGGTGGACGACACGATGCCGGAAGCGCCCGCTCCTGCACCGCCCGCACCGCCCGTAGTGCCTCCAGCGCCGCCCCCGGCCCCCGCGGCGCCCTGACCGCCGCCCGGTGTTCCCTGCACCACGCCGGTATTTACGCCGCGCACCTGGCCGCCGGCCTGAGTGCGGAGGATATCCATTTGCGCGATGGGCAGGTTATAGCGCGCAATCACCAGGTCGAGGTTGTTCTCGAGCGCCAGGTCGATGGCATCGTGCAGCGAGAGATAGAGTTTGCCATCCCGGACCAGAGAGCCCAGCCGCGCCGAGTTGGCAAGCGTGGGAGGCGCCGCGGTCTTGCCGCGATAGGCATCAAGGGGATTGCGCGAGGGCCGGAGCAACTGATCGAAGGGGACACGGGAAGAAACAGTCTGTGCGCCCGCGGCTGGCGGCGCGGGCGTCTGCGACGACGGCGTCGCGGCCGGGGGTTCGACGGCCAGGCCAAGGTTCACCTGCAACAGAAGAATTGCGGCCAGGGACTGCAAGCGTTTCAGCGTGGATATCTTCGGGCAGTTCACTGGGCGCCAACCTCCGTTGCCTTTGCATCGAACGTTTCATCGCGCGTCATCCAGCCGTCGTGCAGCTCGAGGATGCGCTTGCCGTAACGGGCGTTTTCTTCAGAGTGCGTCACCTGGACGATGGTGGTTCCCTGGCGGTTGAGTTCGCAGAAAAGGTTCATGATCTCGCGCGCCTGCGTGGAGTGCAGGTTGCCGGTGGGCTCGTCGGCCAGCAGCAGCGCGGGGGCGTGAACCACGGCGCGCGCAATGCCCACCAGTTGCTGCTGCCCGCCGGAAAGCTGCGAGGGGAACAGGTCCTTTTTCGCGACAATCTGGAAACGATCGAGAATGTCGGCCACCATGCCCTGGCGCTCCCTGGCGGGCATGTTCTTGTAGGAGAGCGGCAGGTCGATGTTTTCAGCCACGGTAAGGTCGTCCAGCAGGTGATAACTCTGGAAGACCATGCCGATGCGCTGGCGGGCGAGATCGGCGCGCTGCTTGCGATTTAGCGTGTGCACCGGTGTTTCGTCGAACCGGTATTCGCCCTGCCATCCGTCGTCGAGCAACGCCAGCACGTTGAGCAGCGACGACTTTCCCGCTCCCGAAGGCCCCATCACGGTGACAAACTCGCCCTCTCTAATGGTGAGCCCGATGCGGCGCAGCACCCAGGTTTCGGCGTGGCCGGTCTTGTAACTGCGTTCTACATTTTTCAGTTCGATCATGAAGTTACTCCGATCTCAAGGTCAAATTCTGCGGTTGATGCTATTCGGTCCTCAATGCTTTCATCGGTTCAATCGAAGCCGCGCGGCGCGCCGGGATAAGGCCTGCCGCGGCGGCGCACACTCCCAGCACCAGCGTTGCGCCGGCCAGCGCGAACGGATCGTAGCTGCCAACGCCATAGAGCAGGCTATTCATCAGATGGCCGGCTAGGAGCGCGGCGGGAATGCCCAGCGCAAGGCCGATGAGAATCTGCCAGAGCGCGCCGCGCAACACCATGGACACCACGCTCGATCGGGGCGCGCCCAGCGCCATGCGAATGCCGATTTCACCGGTACGGCGGGCCACGAAGTACGACATCACGCCGTAAAGACCGACGGAGGCAAGAATGAGCGCCAGAACGCCAAACAGGCTGGTGAGCCGCGCGATCAGGCGATCCTGGTTGAAGTTGCCGGCCACCTGCGCATCGAAAGAACGCAGGTCCATGACGGTGAGATTGGGATCGATGCCGGCTAGCGTGTGGCGGATGACAGCGTCCGCATTCTGCTGCGGCGCGTTGAAGTTCAGAACCATGGCGTTCACGAACATGGAATTCGTCTCGGTAGAAATCAGGTCCGGCTCCTTGTAGCCGGGGAACGGCTGCGAGAGCGGGCGCAGATATACAGGGCGCGTGGCGTCGCGCGGATTGTTCATCTTGAAATCCTTGAATACGCCCACGATTTCCCAGCTTCCCGAATACTGCGGGAGATCGATGCCGAAGTGTTGGCCGAGCGGGTTCTGATTGGGGAAGAAGCGCTTGACGAAGGTCTCATTCACAAGGACGACTTGCGGCGAAGTGGCCGTGTCCTGCTCACTGAATCCGCGGCCGCGCACCATGGGCACTCCAATGGAATCGAGAAAGTGCGTGCTGACGCGATCCCATGTTGAGCCGCACTTGTCGCCCGGCCGCGGAGCGGGGTGCCCCTGCTGGATCACGCACTCGCCCCAGTTGTCGCCTTCGAGCGGACTGTAGAGCGCCATGCCGATGCTGGTCATGCCGGGCAGCGTGGAGAACCGATCCTCCATCAGCCGGTAGAGGCCGGGCAAGCGGCCGACTGTATAACCGGCGCCGGCCGGATCAAAGTGCAGCACGTAACGGTTGGAAGTTGCGATACCGAAGTTCTGGTGCTCCAGGTTGGCGAGCGACTTGGTCATGAGAATCGCCCCGGCCAGCAACACTACAGACAACGCGGCCTGGAAGACGACCAGCGCCTTCTGCGGCAGCGAAGAGCGGTCGTGCGTGGAACGGTTGACGCCACGCAGCACCTCGGCCGGCTGCGCATGGGAAGACAGCCACGCCGGACCCGTTCCAAACAGAACGCCAGTCACGAGCGACGCCAGAAAGGCGAATCCCAGCACGGTCAAGGAAGGACTCGCGTCGATGGGCATATTGTGCGCATCGGGAAATGCGAGAGCAAGGATGGTGCGCGATCCGGAATAGGCGACGGCCAGGCCGGCCAGGCCGCCGATGCAGCTCAGGAGCACGCTTTCGGTGAGAATCTGGCGGATGATGCGGCCCCGGCCCGCGCCCAGGGCAGTGCGGACCGCAATATCGGCGCGGCGCGTGGTGGCCCGTGCCAGCACCAGGTTGGCGATGTTGGCGCAGGCAATCAGCAGGACGACCGAGGAGAGGATCATCAGCATCTTCAGGCCCTTGCCCGTCTCAATTTGCAGGCTCTGGATGCCGCCGCCCCCGGGCGTAACAACAACATGCATTTTCGGAATGACGGCCGCGCCGCCATTGGCGGTTAGCAGCGGGCGTGTATAAAGCCACTGGCGCAGCGCCACGGTGATCCTGGTTTGCAGTGCGCCGATATTGGTTCCGGGGCGGACTCTGCCTATCGGATAGAGCCAGTTGGATTCCTGATGGTGGAGGATGGAGCTGTCGCCGCGGACATAGGGCTCCGTCTGGATCGGCAGCCAGAAATCGGGCGGATTATCGGAAACGCGATCCCCGAAAAAGCCGGGCGGCGCAATGCCGATCACGGTGAATGGCCGGGCCTGAATGAAGATTGTCGAGCCGACGATCGACGGATCGGCGGCGTATTCGCCCTGCCATGCCTTGTAGCTGAGCACCGTCGCGGGCGTCGCGGCGGGCGTGTCGTCGCTGTCGCGCAGAACGCGCCCCATATAGGCTCCCAGGCCCAGAGTCGCAAAGTAATTGCCGGAGACAAATTCGCCGTGCATCGACTTGGGCAGGGCATTGCCGCGCCTCATGCTCCAGGACCACTGCCCGGCTTGCACCGCGGCCAATTGCTCAAACTCGGGCGTGGAATTTTTCAGGTGCAGGTAAAGATCGTAGGAAAAGATGGAATAATCGCCGCTGTCGGCGTCTGGAAACCCGCCCTCGACGCAGCAATCGTCGGTGTCGCCGATGCGGTAGAGTTGTGCGGGATTGACCACCGGCAGCGAGCGCAGCAGAATCCCGTGCACCAGCGTGAAGATGGCGGTGTTGGCGCCGAGTCCAAGCGCCAGCGTCAGCACCGCGGTCAGGGTAAAACCCGGCGACTTGCGCAACTGGCGCAATGCGTAGCGAATATCCTGCCACAGGTTCGTCATGGGACTCGCCTCCTTTGCGGGTTATTGGTGCGGCTACTCGGCTCTGAGCGCCTGCATGGGTTCAATTGAAGCGGCGCGGCGCGCTGGAATGAGCGAAGCTGCCAGGGCGAGCACGAAAATTGAGATCGCCGCCAGCGCAAGCACGGCCGGATCCAGCGGATCGACCTGGAACAGCAGGGAGCGCAGCAGGCGCGTGGCAAATACGGCAGCCAGTGCTCCGATTCCGCAGCCCATCACACCCAACTTCGCAGCGGAAACAAGGACCAGCCGCATCACGCTGGCTCGCTGCGCGCCGAGCGCCAGGCGGATGGCCATCTCCTGCGTGCGCAGCGCGGCGGAAAAGGCGATGACGCTGTAGATGCCCAGCAGCGCCAGCAGAACGGCGGCCGCGGCAAAGCTGGAGATGAGCACCGTGTTGAAGCGGCGTGAGGCCTGACCTTCCTCAACAACATGTTCCATTGACTCGACATGGGTCAGCGGAAGCTGCTGATCGATGGAGCGGACGACAGCACCGAGCGAATCGGCCATCTGCTCAGGCGGAAGCTGGCCGCGCAACACAATGGAACCGCCATTGCTGTCCAGAAGATCGGGAGGGGCAAATTGGCCGATGGCATCTCTGAACTGGCTGGCTGGCGTGTACATCTGACTCTGCGTTTCGACATCGGCAGAGGTTTGCTTGACATCGCCGATCTCACCGACGACCGTCATCCAGGGTACCGGCGTCTCGGCCACCCCGATGTGCAGCCGCCTGCCAATTGGGTTCTGCCCGGGCCAATAGTGCTCAGCCAGCGTGCGGTTCACAATCACAACCAGCGGTGCACCGGAGCGATCCGCCTGGGCAAAATCGCGTCCGCGCAAAAGAGGAATGCGCGCAGCGCCGAAGTAGTTGCCCATTACCTGAATCGCCCAGGCCATATTCAAAGGTGCGCCTTTGGGTGCGACGTAGCCCTCCGGAACGAAGGCGTTCCAGTTGTTGGTCTGCCCTGATGCGGGCAGCAACGAGGTCACACCCACCGCCTGCACGCCCGGGAGCTGTTCGAGTCTGGCGAACAACTCCGAGTTAAACGCGTCCACGGCAGCCTGCGACGAATATTGCTGACGGGGCAGACCATATGCCGCGGTGAGCACGTGATCCGTATGGAAGCCAAGGTCGACCGCGCGCATCTTGTCAAAGCTGCGCAATAGCAGGCCGGATGCAGTGAGCAACACCAGCGCCACTGCCAGTTCCGCAATCACCAGAATGGAACGCAGACGCGCATGTCCTCCGCCAGCGGTACCGGTGCGGCCGCCTTCTTTCAGCGCCTCATTCACGCTTGTACGAGCGGCGGCCAACGCAGGAATCAGCCCGCACAAGAGACCAGTGAGCACGGCCAGCAGCAGCGCAAAGCTGAGGACCTTCCAGTCCAGCCCGATGGCGCTAACGCGGGGCAGCGTTTCGGGAAGAAAGCTGACTCCTACGCGCAAGGCCAGCGACGCAAGGGCCAATCCAAACACGCCGCCCGTAATGCTCAGCACGAGCGCCTCGACAAGAGACTGGCGCAGAACGGTCCCGGCACTCGCGCCCAGGGCGAGGCGCACGGAGATTTCGCGACGCCGGCGGATCACCCGCACCAGCAACAAACCGGCGAGATTGGCGCAGGCGATGAAGAGCACGACCGCGACAGCCAGAAACAGCGTACGGACCAGAGGCCGGGCCTGCGCCACGGTAGCCTCGGTGAGCGGGTACACCACGGGGCGAATGCGCAGGCTGCCCATGGCCGGGGGGAAGTTGCGGATAATCTGCTGCGCCACGGGTTGCGCATCCTGCTGGGCCTGCGCAGGCGTCAGGCCAGGCTTCAGCCGTCCCACCATTTGGAAGTTCCAGCTTCCGACGCCGTTGACCAGTTCGCCCTGCGTGAAGCTCATGGGCACCCACAACTCGCTGCGATTCAACTGGCCCGGAACCAGGGGGAACTCGAATTCACGCGGCATGACGCCAATGATTTCGTAGGGCTTGCGGTCAAGCAGAATCTTCTGCCCCAGGATGTGCGCATCGCCTTGGAAGCGGCTGTGCCACATCTGGTAACTGATGACCGCGACCTGCTGGCTGCCCTCATCTTCCTGGGGGGTAAAGGTACGTCCCATCAGCGGAGATACACCAAGCACCGGGAAGATGCCGGCGGTGAGGCGGGAAGCGCTGATTTGTGCGGGATTGCCCAGGCCTGAAAGTTCATAACCGGTTTGCTGGTAACCGCCGAGGCTGGAGAAGGCGTGCGTATCGCGGGCATAGGTACGAACTTCTGGCGCCGTTGTACTCGACCCAGTGTCGCCGAAGTCCACACCATCCAGTTTGTCGCCGAGAGTCACGAGCCGGGCTGGATCAGGAAAGGGTAGGGGCCGCAGCAGCACACCCTCGACGATGGAGAAGATCGCGGTGGTGGCGCCGATGCCGAAGGCCAGTGTGAGCACCGCCGTCAGCGCAAAGCCCGGTGACTTGCGCAACTGGCGCAGCGCGTAACGAATCTCATGCAATAAAGTCTGCAACGCAATCTCCTCTTCGTGGAATCGAGAACTCCTTCGCTGCTTTTGAAAACAGCGAAGGATTCTCGCATCGGTTTTTTACTCGCAACGCAAAGCGGCCATCGGGTTGATTTTTGCGGCGCGCCGTGCTGGGAAGTAGCAAGCCGCAAGCGCGACCCCGCAGAGCAGGAGTGCCGCCGTCGCAAGGGTCAGCGCGTCATTGGGACCCACTCCGACAAACATGCTGCGCAGGAAGCGAGTCAAGACAAGAGAAGCGCCAAGGCCGACAGCCAGACCAGCAAGCGCGAGGCCAAGGCCCTGCTTCAACACCTGGCTGAAAATAGCGGCTTTCCCGGCCCCAAGCGCCATCCTGATGCCAATTTCATGCGTGCGCTGTTTGGTTGTGTAGGCAACCACGCCATAGATTCCAACGTTTGCCAGGATCAGGGCGAGCACGCCAAACGAACCTGCCAGCACCACCGCGATGCGCTCAAAAATGCTGCCCATCTGCATATTCGCCTTGAGAGTAGTCACGTTGAACAGCGGAAGATCGGGATTGAGCTGGGCAACTGTCCGCTCCACCGCGGAAGTAAGCGCCAGCGGATCGCCCGCCGTGCGGATGTGGAGGATCGCGCCAAATCTGTAACACTGCGACATGGGCACCAGGAACAGAGGCGCCGGCTCGTCAACCAGCCGCCGATACTTGCCATTGGCCGCTACGCCCACGACCTTGAGCGATACTCCGGGCCATTGAATCCGCTTGCCAATCGCATCCTGGCCCATCCAATAGCGGTCAACGAATGCCTGGTTGACGATTGCCACCGGCTCTGTGCCGGGGTTGTCCTGGTCGGTGAAGTCGCGTCCGGCCAGCAAGGGCGTTCGCAGCGTTTGCAGGTAGTCCGGCCCCACCAGCCCGCGATCGATCTCCATCGATTCACGCGGTTGCGGCACGTAACCTTGGGGCAACATGGCATCGGAGTGGATGGTGAAGCTGAGCGGCGAAAAATCAGCCAGGGTGACTGACTGGACACCAGGCAGCGTCTTGAGCCGCGCCAGCAATTGCCGGTCGAACTCGATGGCCTTGTCGCTGGTGTAGTTCATAGGGCCTAGATCGAACCATGCCAGCAGCACATGGTTGGCATCGAAGCCCGGATCGGCTCTCTGCGCCTTGTCGAGACTGCGGAAGAACAACCCGGCGCATGTGAGCAGGACCAGCGACATGGCGACCTGCGCGATCACCAGACCCGCCGCGAGACGGGACTTGTGAAGCCCGCCGGAAGTATTGAGGGCCTCGTCTTTCAAAACCGACATGGGAGAAATGGCGGAGGCGCGCAAGGCCGGGACCACGCCGGAAACCGCTGCCGTGAGGATGGAAACAAGAATCGTGGCCAGCAGCACCGTACGGTCAACCCTTCCGTTGATCGAAAGCGGAAGAGATGTGATAGGCAGAAAGGCGCTCAGAGTGCTGGCTGTCCAGACCGTGGCCAGAAGCGCCAGGCCTCCGCCGGCAAGAGCGACGAGCAGGTTCTCCACCATGAGCTGCCGCACCAGCTTCCAGCGGGTCGCACCCAGGGACAAGCGAATGGCGAATTCGCGGCGCCGGCTTACCGAACGCACCAGCAGAAGATTCGCAACATTGGCGCACGAGAGCAGCAACAGCACCGCCGCCAGCGCCAACAGAATCGGCAGCGTTCCCGACAGATAAACGTTGGCGCCGAATGGCGAGCGCCAAAGAGGATCGGTGGAGATCTGATTCTGCCCACGGTGCAATGTCGGGTACTGGGCGACGATGTGCTGCATGAGCAGATTCAATTCGTTCTCGGCCTGGTGGCGATCGACTCCCGGCCGCAGAACGCCGAGGATGTTGAGCCAGGAGTTGCTGCGATCCTGGGTCGGATCCCAACCCCAGACTTGGGCGTTCATTCCCAGCGGGATCCAGATATCGGCCCGCAATCCGCTCTTGCAACCCTGAAACCCTTTGGGTGCAACGCCGACGATGGTATAGGGATGCAGATTGATCTGGATCGTCTTTCCGACGATCGCCGGATCTGCGGCGAATTGGTGCCGCCACAGGTCGTACCCGAGCACAGCCTCCGCCACACCCGTGCGTTCATTCTGTTGCGTTGAAAGGAGCGTCCGGCCAAGAATGGGCTGCACGCCGAGCACGTTGAAATAGTTTGCCGAGGTCAGGGCCCCGTAAATCCGCTTTGGCTTCGCGGTCCCGGTGATGGTCATGAAGTCGTCGTGATACGAGAGCAGCCCGGAGAGGCTTTTGGCGTTGTCGCGCAGGTCCACGTAGTCCAGATAGGAAAGCGGCGGCGAAGGGTGCTCGCTTCTCTCTCCCCGCTGGATCGTGATCATGTTGCCGGTCTGGGTGACGCCAGGAATTGGATTGAGCAAGGTCGAACTGATCCAACTGACAATCGTCGTATTGGCGCCGATGCCGAGGGCCAGCGTGAGCACCGCCGTGATCGTGAATCCTGGCGACTTGCACAACTGGCGCAGCGCGTAGCGGACGTCCTTGACTAAACTTTGGAGGAACACAGCTACGCCTCCACTTCTTCCTCGAGCTTCTTCAGCTCATCCTCAGAGACCACCTTGCCGTCAAACAGGTGCACTTCGCGCTGGGCGTGCTTGGCGAAACGGGGGTCGTGGGTCACCATGCAGATCGTCGAACCTTCGCGGTGCAGATCGGCCAGCAGATGCATCACCGCTTCGCCGTTCTTTGAGTCCAGGTTGCCGGTGGGCTCATCAGCCAGCAGGATGGACGGAGAGCCAGCCAGTGCACGAGCTACGGCAACGCGCTGCTGCTGGCCGCCGGAGAGCTGGGCGGGATAGTGCCTCATGCGGTGCGCCATGTTGACGCGCTCCAGCGCTTCCTTCACACGCTTCTTGCGCTCCGCCGAGGGCATGCCCGCACGATAGGTCAGCGGCAACTCGACATTCTCCTCGACCGTAAGGTCACCGATCAGGTTGAAGCTCTGGAAGATGAAGCCGATCTCCTGGTTGCGGATGCGCGATCGGTCGCCGAAGCTCAAGTTCTCCACGGGCTGATTGTTGAGCAGATACTTGCCGCCCGTAGGCGTATCCAACAGCCCGAGAATCGACAGCAGCGTTGACTTGCCGCAGCCTGACGGGCCGGACATGGCCAAGTACTCGCCGCGCGAGATCGTCAGGTGAATGCCGGAGAGCGCGTGCGTCTCCACTTCGTCGGTGTAGAAGACCTTGGTCAGATC
>Ga0181529_10006610_pt1 | contig 11753 bp, 9 predicted proteins | sample PEATcosm2014_Bin_36_FD_119763 | JGI IMG/M metagenome (GOLD analysis project Ga0181529, IMG submission 119763) | Peatland microbial communities from MTU Mesocosm Facility, Houghton, MI, USA - PEATcosm2014_Bin10_30_metaG | ecosystem: Environmental > Terrestrial > Soil > Wetlands > Peat | place... | reverse complement strand
GGAACTAGTCAATTTGATCCAGGACCTCTCCGGGCGGATCTCGGGCCTCGATCCGCGGCTCTCCCGGGCGAACTCCTCTTCGGACACGCGGTGATGTCCGGCCCATTCGTTCCGTCGTTGCGAGAATCTCTATGAAAACTTCGATTCTGCCCATGATTCTGGTTGCCGTACTGCCGCTTGTTCCGGCCGCCGCACAAGCCCCGCGCCCCGCTGCCACCCCGGAGCTCGGCGCCAACCTGCCGGTCCAGCGCATCGGCGCCAACGACCTCGTCGCCGTCACGGTGTTCGACGCCCCCGAATTCACCCGGACCGTCCGCGTCGACGCCGACGGCTTCATCCGCCTTCCCATGCTCAAAGAGCAGATCAAAGCCGACGGCCTTTATCCGTCCGCCCTGGAAGGCGGCATTGCGAAGGCCCTCCGCGATGAGAAATTCCTGGTCGATCCCTTCGTTACCGTTACCATCGCCGAGTATCACAGCCGCCCCATCAGCGTCTCCGGCGCCGTCAAGGTGCCCCTGGTCTTCCAGGCCGAAGGTCCGACCACCCTGCTCGAGGCCGTCGCCCGCGCTCAGGGCCTGCGGGAAGATGCCGGCCGCGAAATCCTCGTCAGCCGTTCCCAGCCCGGGGACGATGGCAAGCCTCTGGTGCTCACCCGCCGCATCTCCGTGCGCGGCCTCTTCGACGCCGCCGATCCCTCTCTCAACCTCATCCTCAACGGCGGGGAAGAGATCCGGGTCCCCGAGGTCAGCCGGGTCTATGTGGTGGGCAACGTGAAAAAGCCCGGCGCCTTTCCCGTCCAGGACGGCGCCGACACCACGGTCCTGCAAATGGTCGCTCTCTCCGAAGGCCTCACGCAGTTTGCCAGCAAGCAGGCTTACATCTACCGCCGCGAAGCCAGCGGATCGAGAAACGAAATCCTGGTCCCACTCGACAGGATCATGAGCCGCAAAGCCGCCGACGTGCCCCTGGAAGCCGATGACATTTTCTACGTCCCCGACAACAAAGGCCAGCGCCTGACAGTCGGCACACTCGAGAAGGTTCTCACCTTCGGCTCCGCAGCCGGCGCAGCCATCATTTACGGAACCATGCGTTAATCGCGAGTCCCGAACAGCTTCCTCCTAACCCCCAAATCCCATGAACTCTGAAAAAGAAATCCGCGCCCTGCCCGCTCCGGCCGGCGCCGCCTCCCTGCCGGCCATCCCCGAGCAGATGACCATCTATCCGCCCTACGCCTACGCCGAGCCCGAACCGCAGACCGTCCCTCTCTCCCACTATCTGTGGATCCTCAAGCGCCACCGCTGGAAGATCCTCGCCTTCGTCCTCACCTCCGTGATGGCCACCGTAGTGGTGTCTTCGCGTCTCACTCCCATCTACGAAGCCATCGCCACCATCGATGTCGACCGCCAGGCGCCCTCCGGCATCATCGGCCAGGACGCCGAGCGCCTCGCCCCCAACGATTCCGACCAGTTCCTCGCCACCCAGGTGAAGCTCATCCAGTCCGATTCCGTCCTCCGCCCGGTGGTCCAGCGCTACCACATTCCCGTCGACGACGTCGCACAACTCGATCCCGCGCTCCCCACCGCGCGCGCCGCCGACGCTCCGGTCACCCTCAAGCGTCTCAGAGTCACCCGGCCGCCCAACACCTACCTGCTCCTCATCGCCTACCGTTCCACCAATCCCGGTCTCGCCGCCGACGTGGCCAACGCCGTCGCCCACAGCTACATCCTGCACACCTACAATATCCGCCTCAACGCTTCCTCCGAGCTCGCAGATTTCATGGAAAGGCAGCTCGAAGAGCTCCGCGCCAAGCGCGAACGCTCCTCCGAAGCTCTCGCCCAGTTCGAGAAGGAGCTTGACGTCATCAACCCGGAGGAGAAAACCAGCATCGTTTCCTCGCGGCTCCTGCAGCTCAATACCGATTACACCACCGCCCAGGCCGACCGTATGGCCAAGGAGGCCGCCTACAATGCCGTCCGCAGCGGCACCCTCGAAGCCCTCCAGGCCTCCGCCCAGGGCGAACAGCTTCGCAAGCTCGCCGATCACCTGGCGGAAGCCCAGGAGAGTCTCGCCGTCGTCGCCACGACATTCGCCTCCAGCCACCCCACCTACAAAAAAGCCGAGTCCCAGGTCAACGAGCTTCGCCGCCAGCTCGATGCCCTCAAGGCCAACATCACGCAGCGCGTGAACGTCGAGTACCAGCAGTCCTCCAGCCGGGAAGCCATGCTCAAGAACGCGGTGGCCGAAACCAAGGCCGAATTCGACCGCATCAACGCCCGTTCCTTCCAGTACAAAGCCCTCAAGCAGGAAGCGGATAGCGACCGGGGCCTCTACGAAGAACTGATGCGCAAGATCAAGGAGGCCGGCATCAACTCCAGCTTCCAGAACAGCTCCATCCGCATGGCCGATGCCGCCCGCGCCGCACTCAAACCCGTCTTTCCCGATACCAAGCTCAATGCCATCCTCGCCTTCCTCTTCTCCACGCTGCTGGCCTGCGGTGCGGCCGTGCTTTCCGATGTCCTCGACACCACCATTCGCGATCCCGAGCACATCCAGAAGGTGCTGGGAACGGATGTCCTCGGCTCGCTCCCGGTGGTGAAATCCTGGCGCGGCCGCGTAGCCATACCACAGCCGTTTCTGGCGATGTCCGCTCCTGCCAGCGGCAATGGCAGCGGCGCCGGCAACGCGCTGGTCAAAGCCCGCCGTTCGAGCGACCAGACCTCCGCCTTTGAAGAGGCGATCCGCACACTGCGCCAGTCCATTCTGCTCTCCGATCTCGCCAGCCGCCCCCGCAACCTGCTGATTACATCCGCCACGCCGCGCGAGGGCAAGACGACCTCCGCCGTTCACCTCGCCATAGCGCACAGCCTGCAAGGGCGCAAGACCCTCCTGATCGACGCCGACCTCCGCCGTCCCGGCATTCACCCCAAGCTCGGCCTGGCCAACACCCGCGGCCTGACCGCGGTCGTCAACGAAGGAACTCCCTGGCGCGAGGTTCTCCAGAAACCGGCCGGATTCCCGGACCTGGACGTCCTCGCCGCCGGCGAAACGTCGCGCCGCGCCACCGACCGCCTGGGGAGTGCGTTAGGCAAGCTGTTGGAGGAGGCGAAGGCAGACTACGACCTGGTGATTGTCGATGCGCCTCCCATGCTCGGTTTTGCCGAACCGCTGCAGATGGCCGCCATGGTCGATGGCGTGGTAGTGATTACGCTGGCGGGACAAACCGACAAGAACGCGGTCGGCAGCATGTTGACCAGCCTGAAGCGTCTAAAAGCGAATGTGATCGGAGTCGCGCTGAACGCCGCCCGCGAGGACATGAGCGACCGCTACTATTACTACGGATACTACGGAAAATATTATTCGAAGTACTATAAACCGGCGAAGGGGTAGGCCGGTAGTGGCACTCGGAACGAACCGTGGTAAGACGATCTTTCACGATCCGGACAGACCTGGACAGACATTGTTAGGCACGGGAGACTAGAAATGAGCAGGCTTAGGCAGACCGCACTCGGGACCTATCCAGCCGACCGGCCGGGATGGCGCGAACTCTTACGGCCTGGCCGCTGGATGCCGCTGCGCGCCCTGGGCCGAAAGGCGGACCTGCCGCCCGATATTCAACAAGCCGAAGACTTTCTCCCGGTGTATGCCTTGTGCGGGCCCTACACCATGACTTCCCTCGAAAGGATGTACGCGCTTTGGGAAGCTGTGAGGTATATCATCCGGGCGGAGGTGCCCGGCTCCATTGTCGAGTGCGGCGTGTGGAAGGGCGGTAGCTGTATGTTATGCGCCGCTACGCTCATGAAACTTGGATCGCCAAACAGGGATATCGTGCTCTACGATACGTTCGAGGGAATGGCCGCTCCCGAATCCATGGACATCCAATACGACGGGACTAAAGCGCAGGATCTCTGGGAGGCCAAGGGCGGGAAGTGGTGCGGAGCGAGCCTGGAGGAGGTGCGATCCAATATGGATCGCACCGGATATCCTCGAGAGCGTCTCGTATTTGTCAAAGGAAAAGTCGAGGAGACTCTCCGGTCGCGTGTTTCCGGCCCCATCTCTCTCCTCCGCCTCGATACGGATTGGTTTCAATCGACAGCCATCGAACTGGAAGTTCTGTTTCCGCTGCTATCGGACGGTGGCGTATTGATCATCGACGACTACGGCCACTGGCGCGGTCAAAAACAGGCCGTCGATAGTTACTTTCAGCAGACCTCCTGGCCGATATTGTTCCATCGCGTCGATTATTCGTGCCGGATCGCGGTGAAATGCGGGCGCTCCGGCAGCGCAAGACCGCAATGCCTGGGAGAGTCATCGGCGGCGGCACGCACGGGTACCGCAGCGGGAGCGGTTGGCACGAGGCCATGAGCGCCAAAATCGATGCATGTCCGGCCAGCCATCGCGAAGCCGCGATGCCGCCGTGCCCGGTTTGCGGCTCCAGCGCGCAACCCATCCGTACCGTGACGCCGGAACTGATTCGGCGCACGTTCGCGGCGTATTTCCGTGGCGAATGCAACCTCGCGTTTTCCGCCGATATGGCGGCGTACAGGATCCTGCGCTGCCGGGAATGCACTCTCGAGTTCGCCAATCCACCGCTTCCAGGGTCGAGCCGGTTCTATGCGGAAATCGGAAAGCAGGCGGGCTACTATCCGGGCAACCGATGGGAGTGGGGAGTTGCGGTCGACGAACTCGGGAAATCCTCGGTGGGAGTCCTGGTCGAGGTAGGGTGCGGCTCCGGGGCCTTCCTTAAGAAAGCCGCCGACGCTTTAGGTTGCCGGGCTACCGGCATCGATACGAACCCCGATGCGGCGGTAAAATGCTCCGTCGCCGGCCTCAATGTCTATTGCGAGTCCATAGAAGAGCACTGTGGCCGATTCGCGGCGCCTCCCTACGACTGCGCCGTCTCCTTCCACTGCCTGGAACACGTCGAGAAGCCGTTGGCGTTCGCGCGTTCCCTATTCAGTCTGGTCCGGCCGGGCGGTCTCGTGCTCCTCAGCACTCCTCTCTCTCCCATGTCATTCGAGCGCGTGTGGCACGATCCGCTGAACAATCCGCCCCACCATCTGACACGCTGGAACGAAAGAGCGTACCGCGAGCTGGCGCGCCGCCTGCACGCCGACGTTCGGCTTTTCTCTCCTCCCGCGGCCGGTCGCGGGCGTCTTGCGGCACACGCCGTAGCCCTCGCCAACCATGGCACGCCGCGGACAGTGGGCAGGTTGGAGGTCTGGGCTGCGCCAGTCCTGCACCCCATGGAGTTTCTCCGGGAACTTGTGTACCAGCGGCATCGGCGACAGCCGAAGTCCCGGCTTGGCGGAGATGTAATACTCGGCGTGTTTCGGAAGCCCTGATGGCTTACGGCCGCACGGTTCCTTTTCGGCTCTATTTGCGCCCTCGTCTTCGGAAAGTCATCACCAGTTGTCTTATGTACGGCAATCTGCGCCAAGGCGTGCCCGTTACAGGCTCCGGCTTTCTCCGCGCGCTGTCAGTGGCTTTCCGGCCGCAAAACGACACACGTACGGAAGAGGGCCGTTCCGCGGAACGAAACCGCCGGGCCGCGCTGACGGCTGCCAGTTCCGTGGTAGCCCGGGGCGCCGGCGCTGCGGCCGGTTTGGTGTCGGTCCCGCTGGCCATCACCTATCTCGGAACCGAACGGTACGGATTGTGGATGGCAATCAGTTCGGTTCTCGCCATGATGAGTTTCGCCGACCTTGGAATCGGCAATGGACTGCTGAATGCCATTGCCACGGCCGACGGCAAGTCCGACGAGGGGATGGCCGTCAAGTCGGTGTCGAGCGCTTTCTTCATACTGCTGGCCGTAGCCGCCGGGATCGTCACGCTCGCGTTCCTGCTGTTCCCCGTGCTGCCCTGGAAGGCGATTCTCAACGTGCGCACTCCTTTGGCGGCGGCCGAAGTGGCGCCCACCGCCCTGGTCTTGGCTGTGTGCATCGCTCTCAACCTTCCACTGGGTACGGTCGACAAGGTTCAGACGGGGTTCCAGGAGGGTTTCGTCAACAACCTCTGGCAGGCGGTGAGTGCGCTCCTGGGGCTCGGCTGCGTGATTGCCGGCATTCGTCTGAAATGCGGTCTGCCGCTGCTGGTAGCTGCCATCGCCGGAGCTCCGACGCTGGCGCGCGCGGCCAATTGGATACTCCAGTTTGCGGTCGCTCGTCCATGGCTGCGGCCCTCTCTCCGGTCATTTGACGGCAAGCGGGCCGCGAGTCTGACCAGGACCGGAACGGTGTTTTTCGCCTTTAACGTCCTGACCATTCTCGGGTATACGTCGGACAGCATCGTGATCGCCCACTACCTGGGCGCACCGGCCGTCGCGACTTATGCAGTGGTGCAAAAACTGTTCTCGGCCACGGCTGTATCCGAGTATCTGATCGCGCCCTTATGGCCCGCCTTCGGAGAAGCCATCGCGCGGCGGGATTTCGGCTGGATACGCCGGACCATCCGGCGATCGCTTTCCGTCAATTTCGCGGTGACGGTAGCAATCGGTTTTCCCGTGGTGATGCTAGGCAAACCGTTCATCGCATGGTGGACTGCGTCGAGGATCCTCGCTCCCGTGCCGCTGCTCGTGAGCTTCGCGGTTCTCCGTCTGCTGTTGGTGTACCAGGGGACCTTGTCGGTGTTTCTGAATCACGGCGATACACTTCGGGCGCAGCTTGGTTTCTTCGCGCTGGCGTCTGTCTGCTCCATTATTCTCAAGGTCGTCTTGGTCCACCGTCTCGGCGTGTCGGGGGTGGTTTGGGCGACGATCTGTGGGTTCGCCCTGTTCTACGTCTGGCCCGCGGGGCGTCTGGTTGCGCAATGCCTGGACGCTGCGCGGAGTGACGGCCCGCCGGCCGCAAGTCCCGAGGAGGCTGTTCTATGCGGATAGATAGACAGGAGCAGTCCCGCCCCGGTACCCCTGGGTTGGCGCTTTTGGTAACCACCCTGGGCACGGGCGGGACAGAAAGGTATGTCGAGGATCTCGCGATCGGCCTTAAGACGATGGGTATCCTCCCTCTGGTAATCGCCGATTGCGAACCGACGGTCCGCGGCGCAATCCTGGAACGTTGGGGCATTCCGGTGAAAGTCCTGGGCGCCGGCCCACAGTGTGGCAGGCGGGCATATTCCCGCCTTCTGGCGGCTGCGTTGTCCGAGAGCCGTGTGCGCCTGGTTCACGTAAATGCGTGGCTGCGGTTCCAGACCATTGTGGAGACGGTACGCAGTCTTGGGTTGCCCATCGTCTGCACACGGCACTGCACGGACGCGCGCCCCGGATGGCGCGACTATTTGGGCTTGAATCCACGGCGTCCTTTCAATCTCTGGCGGGAACGTGTCCGCGCCCGCCGCGATCGCGTCCCGATGATCTGCATCTCACAGACGGGCCTGGAACGGCTGCGGATCCGCTGGCCTGAGTTCTCGCCAGCCACTGTGGTTTACAACGGCGTGCGCGCCGGCGCCGCCAGGTCCGAACATGCGCCTCCCCCCGGGGAGCCCCTGATCGTATGGGCCGGTTCCTTCGTACCGAGGAAACGCCCATTTCTGGCGCTGGAAACCTTCCGGCGCGTGCTCCGTACCGCCTGTCCGGCCGCACGATTGCGAATGCTAGGCGACGGTCCGTTGCGTTCCCGCGTCAGTGCCGCCGCGGCTCGAGTCAGCGATCGCATCGAACTCCCCGGCCAAGTAAGCGGCGTAATGGATCATTTGTCGGAAGGCTCGATCTTCCTCCAAACCTCCGCCAACGAAGGGATCTCGTATGCGCTCCTGGAGGCGCTCTCGGCGGGTCTCCCCGCAGTCGCCACAGCCGCCGGAGCCACCTGCGAAGCAGTGCTGGACGGCCTGAACGGGTTCCTCGCGCCGGTCGACCATGTGGAAGGTCTGGCATCCGGCTGCAGCCGCCTCTTGCGCGATGAGCGGCTCCGGCGGAGCTTCGGCGAGCAGGCAACCGCGCACATAGCCAGCCGATTTTCCCTCGACAGAATGGTGGTCCAGACCCTGGAGGCATACCAGCGCTTCTGTGGCGTCGCCTTCGAACCGCCTCGCGGGGTGCGCGAAGCCGCAATCTCTTCGCCCGGCGAGGCGATCTCCCATCCCGGAGAGGAGTCTCGCCGCTCCAGCCCCGCGCTCGCATGAATCTATGGAACTCCTGAAACGTCCGACCATCCCGAACCTGCTCCGCCTCATCCGTGTGCGCACGGTGCAGCGAAGGCTTATGACCGGGCAATCGATAAGACTGCGCACCGACAGCGTACTTACGAACTCGATATGGAAGGAACGATCTTTCGAGCCGGCGGTGCGGGCTGCCATCCTTTCGCGGTGCAAGCCGGGGATGACGGTCGTCGATGCGGGTGCAAACTTCGGGTACTACACTCTGCAAATTGCAACCCTTGTGGGGCCGGGCGGCCGTGTGCTCGCCGCCGAGCCAAACCCCACCATGGTCCGGGAACTGGAGTCCAATCTCAGGCTCAATGGCATCACCAATGTGACGGTGGCACAGGTTGCGCTGAGCGACGAGAACGGCACGGCGGAGTTCTGCTTTCCGGAGGACGGCCGGGAAGCGCACGGCTCCTTGCGGCCAAACGCGACGTTTCGCACCGCTTCTCGCCGTCCCGTTCTCACCGCGAAACTGAATACCTGCCTGGAAGGACTGGGACTTTCCACCGTGGGCCTGATCAAGATCGACGTCGAAGGGGCGGAACTGGCGGTCCTGCGGGGTGCGGACCGGGTGCTGGCAACCATGAAGCCGGTGCTCGTGTTCGAGGCGGCAGAGCACCTCAGCCGGGCCTTCGGGAATACTGTCTTCGATACGTTGTTATACCTCCACGGTTTTGGTTATAAGATGACCGAACTGGCCTACGGAAACTGGCTCGCGCAGTGAGCGGCCCCGAGCATCTCACTGGTGCGCGAGGGATTCGATCGATGAGAATCAGCATCGTAATCGCGACCCTTAACGCCGGGGAACATCTGGCGCGGTGCCTGGATTCCTGCGTCGAACAGACCTGGCGGGACAAGGAAATCATTGTCATCGATGGCGGCTCGTGCGACGGCACTGTCGACACGATTCGGCGGTATCGGCAGCACATCGCCTACTGGACATCCGAGCCCGACAGGGGCATTTTCGATGCGTGGAACAAAGCTCTGGAACACGTTACCGGTACCTGGGTTCTGTTCCGCGGAGCCGACGACCTGTTCTGGAGCCGGACAGCTCTGGAAGCGGCGGCGGTTTCCCTGGCGGGCGCCGGCCCGCAGGAATTGGTTTGTTACGCGACCACCGTCGTCATCGGAGAGGATGGCCGTTTGCGCAGAATCCTGGGCGAGCCCTGGTGCCATGCCAGGCGCCGGTTCTTTCAGGAGATGTCGATCCCTCACCCGAGCGCGTTTCACCGCAACAGTCTGTTTGCGCGCTTTGGCCGCTTCGATACCTCATACCGGGTCGTCGGCGACTACGATCTGCTCCTCCGTGTCCTGCGAATGCCCGACGTCGAAGCCAGATTCCTGCCTCGGGTAATCCTCACCACGATGCGGGACGGCGGGAATTCGGGAAAGCGCGTGTTCCGCGCAGATATGGAAGCCATCGTGGCGCGCCGGCGCAACTCCATTCCCGGGTTTCCAGGGCGCCTTCTCCGGAGGCTCTGCATGAACGCGTGCTACTCTTCTCTGCGGTGCGGCCTGCGCCTGCTGCTAGGACGGTCTGTGGCAGGCAAGCTCTATGCGTGGCGGCATTGTCGCGCCGCCGGGAATCTGCACCGCACCGTCGAGGCTCTTTTCCAATCCGGTCAAGACGCCGCAACTTCCGGAACACTGCCGTGCTGAACAGAGTCCATATTGCAACGCACCAGATCGCAGCGAACCTCTTCGCATGCGTACTTGCCGGGGCATTCGGCATGCATGCCCTTCTCTGCCGCGTCGATGACATCGTCGCCGGATGGTATCTCACAGTGCCCGTAGGACTGGCTGTGGTGGCCGGATTCGGGTGGCAACTCCCGCGGTTATCGAGGCGCGCAAGATGGGCGGCGAGGTCCCTGTTCCTGCTGGGACTTCTCCCGTTTCTCTGGTTCCTCGCACTGGTTCTCCGAAAGAACGAGCTGGTGGGGGCGTACAGCTACCTGCTCAAATTCTCGCCGTACCTGACGGTATTCTACTGGCTGACGATCGTACGCAACCGCGGAGTGTCATCCCTCGCGACATCGGTCAAGGTGCTTGCGGCGGTGCTCGGCATTCGCCACATCGCGGTATTTCTGTTTCCGGGCGCCCTGGGAGAAAAGGCGCCAAAAGCTCTCTATGACGCCACCTTCGTCTATGGCTTCGTCGGCACCGTACCCCGCGTCTTCGGACCGGGAATGATGCTCCTGGGTCTGGCGGCGATCCTGTACCTGGGAGACTGGACCCGGCGGCGGCTCACCATCCCCGGATATGCGGGTTTAGCCGTCGCCATTCTGGCTTCCGCAACGACCCTCACGCGCGGCGTTCTGCTGGTGGAACTGGCCGGCGGAATCGGCATACTCAGCGTCCGGGCCTGGCACACCAAGGGACACTTGCGGCTCACTACAGTCGTGGGCGCCACCGCCGTTCTCCTGCTGGTCGGCTCACTCCTCTGGCTGGCCGGCTCGAACTCCCTCGAGAATCTCGCTCCGGACGCCGGCGACAGACTCTCATTGGATACCAGAACCTTCGACTGGCGGTTAGCCCAGGTGGACAGGGCCTTCTCTCTGTCCGATCAGTGGTGGGGCAATCCGCTCTTCGGAGTGGGTCCTCAGACGTTTATCCGAAACGACGCCAACAGCCGGGTGCCCGATACTAACGAGTTGCACTACTCGTTCCTGTCCGTGTTGTGGACGTTTGGGGCAGTAGGTCTTGTGCTGCTGCTCTGGCCGCTCGCTGTTGCAGCCCTGCTCGGCCGCCGGATGGCGTTCTCCGGCGGGCACCTGACGGAGTGGTATATCGGGCTATGGATGTTCATCGTGCAGGGATTGTACACCGGGACATTCACCGAGGTCGGCTCGGCGCTGGGGGTCACGCTCTGCGTCGCGGCGATACTCGGATCGCGGCCGCACCGTAACAGCCTGCGCCTGGTGTACGCAGGAATGCCGCGGAAGGCGGCCGCCGGCCCGGCCGGCGCCGTATCGGCGGTCCGATGAGACGGCGAATCTGCTTGTTCATGGCCGATTTTGCGGGCGGCGGCGCCGAGCGCGTCATGGTGAACATCGCCAATGAGCTCTCGCGCCGGGGCCGCCACGTCGATGTTCTGGTGGCACGCACGAGCGGCGATCATCGCGGGTTGCTGTCCGCGGACATAGCCGTTCAGGAGCTGTCGGGGCGGCTGGCGCGCACCCTGCTTCCGCTCTCGCAGTACTTGCGCAACACCCGCCCCGCCGCCATCCTTTCCGCCGGGGTACACGCCTGCGCGATCGCGGCGCTGGCAAAGGCGTGGAGCGGGGTTCCCGCGCGCCTGGTCCTGACGCTTCATGGCGCCATCCACGCCGATCGCGGGGCGCCGTCCGGCGGGCTGATGGAGCGCGTCGATCCGCTGCTCCTGCGGACTTTCTATCCCTACGCGGACCGTATCGTGGCAGTCTCGGAAGGTCTGCGACGGGAGGCTATGCGGCACATCGGCGGAAGCCCGGCAAAGTACGCCACAATTCATAACCCCGTGTACTCATCGGAGATCCTGGACCATGCCGGCGAGCGTGTGGAACATCCCTGGTTGCACCCCAAGGCGGCTCCCGTGATCGTCGCCGTCGGGAGGCTTTCGCGGGAAAAGGGGTTCGACG
>Ga0181529_10006609_pt1 | contig 11753 bp, 16 predicted proteins | sample PEATcosm2014_Bin_36_FD_119763 | JGI IMG/M metagenome (GOLD analysis project Ga0181529, IMG submission 119763) | Peatland microbial communities from MTU Mesocosm Facility, Houghton, MI, USA - PEATcosm2014_Bin10_30_metaG | ecosystem: Environmental > Terrestrial > Soil > Wetlands > Peat | place... | reverse complement strand
GCGGCGTCGATCCCAGCTCTCTTCAAGATTGGAAGAGCGCTGAATCTTTAGACACTGAATTACGGTTGGGAGCACCGCTCTACGCGCCGGGATTGAAGAAGTCTTCGAGGCCGGCGCGCTTGGCGTGGGCAGCCATCGAGGCCTGAATCTCCAGGGCCAGAGCCAGTGCGTTGCGGCCCTGGCGCGCAGTAACGCGCGGCTCACGGCGGGTGCGGACGGAATCGAGAAACGAACCAATCTCAAGCCGCAATGGCTCACCGGGCGTAACATCCGGTTTGGAGAAGCTCAAGCCAGCCTTCGATTCCCCAAGATTTGTAATCTGCGCGATGACCGATGGATCGATCTTTGCCATGGCGGCAAACTGCGCAATCAATGCCGGGCTTATCTTGGACAGATCGATCTTTCCCGACGCGATTCCCTCGGCAATCCCCGGCGACAACATTGCGGCAACCTGCGGCGGCAGCGAGCGAATCAGATCAGCCGGCGAGGCCTTGCCCGTGCCTGCCTCCACGCGAATCACCAGCAAATCCTGCCGGGCGTAGTCGATGGAAACATACTGGCGAGGCTCGAAGAAGCGCAGCTTGCGGACTCGTTCGGTCGATACACGCGATGCCGTGAAGTTCGCCACGCAGCCCGACTCGAACTCGACGCGGACGTTGGCGATATCCACCTTGGGCGAGAGAATCGGCAGGCCGACGGCCCGCACCTCGCGCACCGGCGAAGCGGCGAAGGTGAGCACGATGTCCAGATCGTGAATCATCAGGTCGAGCACTACGTCCACATCGAGCGAACGCGGCGTGAAGACCGAGAGCCGGTGCGCCTCGAAGAACATGGGCCGGCGCAGTTGCGGCTGCACGGCCAGTACCGCCGGGTTGAAGCGCTCCAGGTGGCCGGGTTGCAGGATGCGCTTCCCTTTGTCCGCTCTCGCGATCAGGTCATCGGCCTCGGCGAGGGTTGCTGCCAGAGGCTTCTCGACAAGCAGGTCGAGGCCGGCATTGAGCAGCGCCGACGCTACGGCGTGGTGATGCACGGTGGGAACGGCGACCGTGGCTGCGTCGAGCCGCAGATCAGCCGCGAGAAGCTCTTCCACGGTTGCGAAGACAGGAATCGCGTACCTGTCCGCGGTCTCGGCGGCACGTGCCGCGTTCGGCTCAACTGCCGCAACCAGAGCAACGCCCATAGCGGCGTCAGGCACGGCTGTCTCAAGCTCGCGGTAGACGCGCAGGTGGTTCTTGCCAAAGGCGCCAGCTCCGGCAACGGCAACACGCAGGATGGGGTGGCCAGCTATTTCTCCGTCCCTCTTTCGGTTCCCGCGGCTGTTTGCTGTTCAGAAGCGTGGCCTTTGACGACCTTGAGGCAGCGGCTATAGAGGTCGAGCAATTGGGCCACGTGTTCCTCGGGCTTGGGCGTGCCCGAACCACTGAAGCCGGTCGAGGGCGCGGCAGGGCGGCCTACGCCGGCCGTGCCGGCTACAAACTTGAGCAGATCGAGTGCGATATCTTCAATGCGGCGGGAGCCAAGGCTCGCGTTGTTCAGGGCATCCATGCTGAGAATCTCCAAAGAGGATGCTACCAGATCCAGGGTTGCGGGATCTCATTCATCGCGGCGCGCGCCAACCTGAGGCGATCCTCCGCCAGGGCCGCTTCTTCCATCCTGCCCAGCCGCTTCAACGCAACGATCTCCATCTCCAGGTTCTCCGCGATGGTCTCGAAGTTGGGGCTGGAGGCCTTTTTCCGCTCGGCATAGGACTCCTGCAGCCACTCCACGGCTTCGGCATCGTTGCCGGAGTCCAGAAAGATCAGTCCGCGCGTTCCATAAGCCGCGGCGGGTCCGGGATCTCCGTTCTGCGATAGGAACTCGACCGCCCGGTCGGCTAACTTGTGCGCCTCATCATAATTGCCCATTCGGCGTTGACAATTCGCCATGTTGTTCAGCAGTACGCCGATGCGCGAAGGCTTGACGGACGGAGAACGCTCCCGAACATCGCGCGCCTTCTCATAGTGCGCCAGCGATTCCTCAAAGCGCTCCTGCTCGGAATACATGATGCCAAGATTGACCCACGCGGCGGCGGCGAGTTCAAGCTGCTTCCTTGCGACATAGATCTCCGCGGCCTCTTTGTAACAATCTTCGGCTTCACCGGGATCGCCCTTGCGCAGAGCATTGCCGAGTTCCAGAAGAACGGCCGGGAGGTGATCGTCGCCTGAATATTCGCGCAGGATGCGCAAGGCGGCTCGCAAACGAACGATTGCGTGGTCTCGCAGACCAATCCTGGTATAGCATTGGCCGACGCGCCACAGCATGTCGGACATGGCAATTGGCTTGTTTTGCTCTGAAAGAAGCTGAATTGCCTCCTCGAAAAAGGGAATCGCCTCGCGGTATTGCTTGCGCACCATGAGAGAGCCCGCTTCCAACCGAGCCTTCCGAATCTTGAGGTCGGAGCTATCCGCCATGGAACTCCTCTCGTCGCGGGTCAATGCAGACTTAGTATAAGTCCCTGCGCTGGAATTGCGCATTGCACTTATTTGGACAAGATCGCGCTGGAATATTCCCGCAACGGTCATCCTCCCCATCGCGCTACCCTTGAGTCATGGGCATGGCCTACATCGGAATGGGCGGCAATCTGGCCAGCTCGGCTGGCGCACCAGAGGCGACTCTGGCGGCGGCGGCCTTGCGTCTCGAATCGCTGGGCCGCTTGGTTCGCCGCTCTTCGCTGTATTCGACCGCCCCGGTAGGCTTTGCCGAGCAACCGCGATTCATCAATGCCGTCGTAGCGTTGGAGACGCAACTCGCCCCGCGCGAGTTGCTCGATGCCTTGCTGACCATGGAGCAGGAGTTTGGACGGGAGCGGAAGGCTAGCATCGCCAACGGCCCGCGTACGCTCGATCTCGACATTCTGCTCTTCGGAGACATGGAAATCAGCGAACCTGACCTCAAAGTCCCTCACCCGCGTCTTGCCGAACGTGGCTTTGTATTAATCCCTCTCAACGAGATTGCTCCACAGGCGATTGTGCCCGGCCATGGGGAAACGGTGGCTCGAATGCTTGCCGCGCTATCCGACGACCCTAACTGCGACCGGGGTGCGGTAGTGCGAGTGCAATGCGAAGGATGGCTACCCCGGTAGAATCGTTTGGTGAGCCTCGACTTCAACGTATTGGCAACATCCACGGCCGGCGGCCGGCGGGGACGGATGCTGCTGCCCCATCGCATGGTCGAGACGCCCGTCTTTATGCCGGTGGGCACGGCCGGCACGGTTAAAGCCGTTCCGCAAGACGTGCTTGAAGAACTCGGGGCGGAGATCATTCTCGGAAACACCTATCACCTCTATCTGCGTCCCGGTCATGAGGCGATCCAGCGCATGGGCGGGCTGCATCGGTTTATCAGTTGGCCGCGCGCGATGCTGACCGACTCGGGCGGCTTTCAGGTCTTCAGCCTGAGCGCGCTGCGCAAGGTCAGCGACGAGGGTGTGAGCTTCCGGTCTCATCTGGACGGCAGCAGCCATTTCTTTTCGCCGGAACATTCAATGGACGTGCAAATCGCCCTCGGTGCGGACATCTGCATGGCCTTTGACGAGTGCACCGAGTACCCGGCCGAACGCACCCGCGCCGAAGAGAGCCTGCGGCTGACGATGGCCTGGGCGCGGCGCTCGCTCGATCACTTCCATGCGTACCGATCTCAAGTCCCGTGGCAGCAGGAGTTCGGCGGTCGATCGCAGAGCCTTTTCGGTATTGTCCAGGGCGGAATGTACCGCGATCTGCGCCGCGAGAGCGCCGAGCAACTGGTCGAGATGGACTTCGACGGCTACGCGATCGGCGGCCTCAGCGTCGGAGAGCCGCGCGAACTGACTCTGGAAATGATCGCCGAGGTGCTGCCCCTGCTGCCCGCCGACAAGCCGCGCTATGTGATGGGCGTGGGCTATCCCGATGAGATCGAGCAGTATGCGCGCATGGGGGTCGATATGATGGACTGCGTGCTGCCCACCCGCGCAGGGCGCCACGGCCTGCTCTTCACCAGCGAGGGCCGCCTGAACATCAAAGGCAAGCGCTATGCAGAGGATCAGGGCCCGCCCGACCCGGCTTGCAGCTGCATGGTCTGCCGGCGTTACTCCCGCGCTTATCTGCGCCACCTGATGCAATCCGGCGAGGCGCTCTCGGGAACCTTGAACACGATCCACAACCTGGCCTACTATCTTGGGATTATGGTGCGCGTGCGAAAGAGCCTGGCCGAGGATGGGCTAAGTCAAAGTGGGCGGCCGCAACCGGCTGCCAGCCCGTACAACGCGATAGATTGAAGTGTGGAACTTCTCCGCATGGTCTCCGTCCGGCTGCGCAAGCGCTCGCTTGCCCGCGGCGTCCTGCTCGCCCTCGGCGCGCTGGCGGTCAGCCTCTGCCTGGCGGGTTTTCCGGCGGCTGACGCGCCTCACGCTTCGCCGTGGCAGATCCTGCTTGCGCTGGTTGTCTTTTGGGGGATTGCCGAGACAGCGCGCTGCCTCGATCGCAGATGGAGCCTCTACCACGCCGGCGTTCTCATTCTGCTCTATTCGGAATTGATGATCCTGGTCATGGTGCTGTTCCTTTGGGTCTATCTCTAGCGATCCGGCTCGGGCCCCCAGGTCGGTCTGGGCTGCAAAAGTACCTTGCCAACCTGTAGGATATGCAAAGAACACTACCCTGTGTATCGTGTTCACGCCAAAGGCCATTGCACAGCCAAACAAGCGGAGGGAAGAATGCTCAAAGGATTTCGCGATTTCATCTTGCGGGGAAATGTCGTTGACCTTGCCGTTGCCGTCATTCTAGGCGTGGCCTTCAATTCCATTGTCACCTCACTGGTGAACGACGTGCTCAACCCGCTCATTGCCGCCACCATCGGCAGGCCGGATTTCAGCGGCGTAGTTCTAAACGTAGGCAGCGGGCACATCAAGATCGGGAACTTCTTCAATGCCGCCATCTCGTTCCTGATTGTTGCCAGTGTGGTCTATTTTGCCATCGTCTTGCCCATCAACCACCTTCTGTCGAAGCTTAAGAAGCCGGCGCCCGAGGTACAGCCCTCCACCAAGCCCTGCCCTGAATGTCTGAGTGAAATTCCGCTGGCCGCCAAGCGCTGCTCTCACTGTGCTCAGCCAGTGGCATAAGAGGCGGCCAGCAGTTCAGCCAACTCGCCGAAAGAGGTCCCGCGCATGGCGCTCGATAAGCCGCTCGCCTTCTTGTTTCTTCTGGCACTCATTCCCGGGCCTCTTCCGGCGCAGAACGCCGCGCAGCCTGCCCCGGCCGTCTTTGGCTATCGCGACTTTTCGGCTCAAGCAAAAATCGAAGAAAAATTCCTAGCCATCCCTAACGCCTATCTGGCCGGCGAGGCCCTGAAGACCCTCAGCGCCGAACCACATCTGGCCTCAACCCCTGGGGACCAAAAGACCGTCGACTTCGTGGCGCAGAAGTTTCGCGCCTCGGGTCTCGAGACGGAGATCGTTCCCTATCGTGTCCTGATGAACCAGCCCAAGACAGAGCGTGTCGAGGCCTATGATTCGAGCGGAAAGCTGCTCATGAGCGGCCCGACTCGGGAACATGTCGAGGGCGACCCCTATCAGGATGATCCCCGCGTGGTGATGCCCTTTAACGGCTCTTCCGGATCTGGGGATGTGACCGCCGAGGTAGTCTACGCCAACTATGGCCGTCTAGAGGACTTCGACCAGCTCGCCTCCCGGCACATCGACCTGCGCGGCAAAATCGTCCTGATGCGCTACGGGGTCAACTTCCGCGGCGTGAAAGTCTACCTGGCCGAGCAGCGTGGCGCTGCCGGTGTGCTCCTTTACTCCGACCCGGAGGACGACGGTTTCTCCAAGGGGGACGTGTATCCAATTGGACCTTGGCGGCCCGAGACCGCAGTCGAGCGCGGCTCCGTCCAATACCTCTTCAAATATCCCGGCGATCCGGAGACTCCCAGCGTCTCCTCAACTCTTGACCTGCCCGATTCTGCCCGCGTCTCACCCTATGGCAGCCAACCCCGCATCATCTCCATCCCGCTCAGTTACCACGACGCAGGGCCGATTCTGCAAGCCCTCAAAGGCCCCGGAGTGCCGCAGGGCTGGCAAGGCGGACTCGGCTTCCGCTATCACATCGGTCAGACGGAGGGCGCCGATGCCGTGAGAGTCCACCTTGTCTCAGTGCAGGATTATCAGCGCCGCATCATCTGGGATGTGATCGGCAAGATCAAAGGCTCTGAATATCCCGACGACTGGGTGGTGGTGGGCAACCACCGCGACGCCTGGGTCTATGGAGCCGTCGATCCCTCAAGCGGCACCGCCGCCATGCTCGAATCGGTTCACGGCATCGGCGCGCTTCTACGGCAGGGCTGGCGGCCCAAGCGAACCATCGTCTTTTGCAGTTGGGACGCCGAAGAGGAGGGCCTCATCGGCTCAACCGAGTGGGTAGACCAGAACGCCATGGCCCTGGGGCGCGCCGTCGCCTACTTCAACACCGATGTAGCGGTCTCCGGGTCCGATTTTTCCGCCGCCGCCGTGCCCTCGCTCAAGCAGTTTATTCGCGAACTGACCCGCTCGGTGCCCAGTCCGCTTCGCGGCACGGTCTATCAGCAGTGGCGCATCAATCATCCGGCGCAGAGCGTGCATCCGGCGCAGAGCGGTCAACCCACCCAAGGTCAAGAGAACGGCTCCAATGCGCCTCCAGCGCCCGGCGAAGAGGTTCATGTCGGCGACCTCGGCTCCGGCTCCGACTACACGGCCTTCTTCCAGCATGTGGGCGTGCCCTCGACAGATATTGGCTCCAACGGTCCTTACGGCGTCTATCACTCGGTCTTCGATAACTTCGCCTGGTTCACCATGAACGCCGACCCAAACTTTGTCTATCTGCAGGAGATGGCTCGTGTGTTTGGTCTCGAAGCCCTGCGCATGGCCGATGCCGACGTGCTGCCTTACGACTATGTCGCCTACGCTCACGAGATCGCCTCTTACCTCGATTCCGTCAAGCGCAAGGCCTGGGTTCCCGGCGACAGGTCTTCATTGATGCGGTGGAATGCCGGTGTTCCTGGCCACTACTCTCTGGACTTTACCGCTGCCGATGCTGCCGTAGCCCGCCTTTCCAACGCGGCCGAACGTGCGCATGGCCAGCAAATCGCCGCCTCCGGCGACCTCGTCCGGCTCAATCTCGCCCTCCGTCAGGCTGAGAACGCTCTGCTCTCCGATGCCGGCCTGCCAAACCGTCCCTGGTACAGGCACGTGATCTACGCTCCCGGCGAGTACACCGGCTACTCCGCGGTCGTGCTGCCTGGCGTCAACGAAGCCCTGGACGCCCACGACCTCACCCGCGCCGCTCAGCAGTTGACCGTGCTGACCCAGGCGCTCACACGGGCCGCGCAGACGCTGGAGGGCGCGCAATAGACAGGTTCGGAGTAATAATACTCTTGACGTAACGCGTAACGGAAGGTAAACTGAAGATGATTGACGGCTATCGAGACAAGCGCGCCAGGGATTTCGCTTCCGGGATGCGCATCAAGGCATTCGACAGCATCGAAAGGGCTGCTCGGCTGAAGCTCGACCGCTTGGATTCGGCTACAACGCTGAATGACCTTGCCGCTCTGCCGGGCAATCGTTTCGAGGCTTTGGCTGGGGATCGCATGGGGCAGTACAGTATCCGCATCAACGACCAGTGGAGAATCTGTTTTGAGTGGCAAAACGCCGGCTCGGGCCCATCCAACGTCGAGATTGTCGATTATCACTAGGGAGATCCCCAATGACCATCACTGCCATCCATCCCGGAGAGCACCTCGCCGAAGAGTTGAGAGAACTGGATATGAGCGCCTCTGAGCTGGCGCGCAAGCTAGACGTGCCGCCCAATCGAATCACCGCCATCCTGAACGGGCAGCGTGGCCTTACAGGCGACACAGCTCTTCGCCTGGCCCATTTCTTCGGCACCAGCGCCCAGTTCTGGCTCAATCTGCAAAGCCTCTACGAGTTGCGCTTAGCCGAGCAGAGAGCAGGGAAGGCAATCCACGCACTGCCCCGGCTTAAGCCCGCTGAACGGATTACTGCCTAAGCGGTCTGTGCCTTTGGTAACATCCAGGCCTCTGGACGGTTGACCGGGCCACGTTACGCTCGTATCTTTGAGGTTGGCTATGAAAACTTCCCCTAACTCGATCCGCATCGGCGTCGCGGCTGCCATTATCGTCGGCACCATCGGCTGGCTTGCCTACTCCGGATACGGAGCCAACAAGAGCTACTACGTCACCATTGCTGAACTGGGCGGCATGGGCGACAAGGCCTATCACAGCCAGTTGCGCGTAGAGGGCTTTGTCCAGCCCGGCTCGATCGAGCACAACGGCCCCCATGTGACATTTGTAATGAACGAATACGAGAGCCACTCGCCCAAGGCCGCCTCGGGCCGTCTACTCACTGTTGTCTACAAAGGCTCCGAGCCGCCCCCGGACACCTTCAAGGACGACTCCCAGGCCCTCGCCGAAGGCTCCTATGGCCGCGACGGAGTCTTCCACGCAACCGTTCTCCAGGCCAAGTGCGCCAGCAAATACGCTCCCGCCCAGCCCGGCTCTCAACCTGGCGCAACCCCCGCTCAGCCCGCTGCCGCTCCCAATGCGAGTCCGCGCGCCGCAGTAGTTCCTCCGTCTAAACCGGCCAGCTAGCCTGAGCCCAGAAGGAGTTTTCGATGAATCGGAAAAGGTTGCTCTCGGATTTCCTCATCTACGCGGGAATGATCTTCGCTTGCTTCTTGATGATCGAGTGGAACAAGAGAGTCTCAAGCTACGGCTCGGATGAGCTCATCGAAAATGTGTTTTCGGCTTTGGCAGTCTCTTTGGGAATTGCCGGTTATCAGGGGCTGGATCGGTGCGGCCACATCAAAGTTCGCCGCATCTTGAGGAACTGCCTGATCGCATGGCTCGGCGTCTATCTGGTTCTTTTTGTTATCGTATTGCTCAGCAAGACAACCATCTTCGATTTTGCCATTTCCTATTCGCTGTATCCGTTGCTACTGCTCCTGGTGGCGCCATTCCCGCTCGCGCTTTACCTCGATCGCAATCATCCCGAATCTCCCGCTCAACCGGCAAGCAACAAAGCGTCCTGATGAAGAGGTTGCATTCGTCCAAGGCAGCCGTACAGCTCTGTGCACGCGAGGGCCTTAATGGTTTGGAAAAAGCTTCTAATTGCCGTTCTTAAATGCTCGACCATGGTGGCCATGTTCATCATGATCGATCTTTGGGTGGGACAAATCAAGCGGCCGCTGACATCCTACCTCATTGTCAATGCGATCTGGGTTATCGCAGGAGCCATGGGCATAGTTGGCTATGATGAATTAGCGCGCGGCGGCCAATTGAAAGTTCGCCGCACAATGAAGAAATGGTTCATCATTCTGCTTATCGCTCCCGTCATTATTCCCATCACTGGACTCATACTGTATTGGAGACTGCGTTGGGAATTACCTGCCCTGAGTTGGGGTGATCAATATGTCTTTATTCCACTCTGGACACTACTAGTGGTCACGTTTCCAATAGCCCTTTTCCTGAACCGAAACCAGAATAAATCCACCCAGCAACGGACGAGCGCAGATGAATCCTGACGAAGTAATCAACTTTACCCAAACCCGCCCTCCAGCACGACGCCCGAAGGGCCTTGCGATGTATTGGAGATTAACGGTCGTCGCCGTTATTGCTTTTTCGATTTTGATTCTCGTATCGTTCGCAATGTTCAAGCTGCTTTACCCGCACGGGATGACCGCGCAGAATTTATTGAGGGATGCAGCGATCGTTATCTCGTTACCATTGGCTTTGGCAGGTTCTAATAGATTGAAGCGTGCTGGATATAGGAAACTTCCGATGCGCTATATATTATGCTCCTTTGTTTTTACTATCTCTCTTATATTCCTGCCCCTTCCGAAGTCGATCAGACACGGTGTTATTGAATATGGGTTTTATCTATTTTATGCGTTAATCGCGGGATTGCTCCCGATTTCCTTCTACTTGGATCGCAAACGGAAAAGATCCAGCACTGAGCCCACCGTCGCCGATGCCAGCTAACCCAACAGCCCACTCCGAAACGTCCGCCGTCCGCGCAGGACTCTGCGCACGCCTCGACAAAGTCTCCAGGCTCTTCGGCTCCTTCGCCGCGCTGCGCCAGGTCTCGGTCGACTTCGAGCCGGGCCGCTGCTACGTTCTGCTCGGCGAAAACGGTGCGGGAAAGTCCACACTGCTGCGCATCCTTGCCGGACTGCTCAGGCCCAGCTTCGGCACGGTGACGGTCTTTGGCGAAGCGGAGCCTCACGACGCCCGCGAACGCATCGGATACATGAGCCACGCGCCCATGCTCTACGACGAGTTGACCGCGCAGGAGAATCTGAGTTACTTCGCGAACCTCTATCAAGACCGCGCCTGCCTCGCTCCGTGCGAGGCTTTGCGCCAGGTGGGGCTTGATCCTGAACTGAATCGCCCTCTCGGCCACTACTCGCAGGGCATGAGGCAGCGCACCTCGCTGGCCCGTGTTCTGCTTTCAGCGCCTGAACTGCTGCTGCTCGACGAGCCCTTCTCCAACATGGACGTCGAGTCTGCCCGCCAGATGGTCGAACTGCTGGCCGGCTTTCGCCAGAGCAACCGAACGATTGTGCTCACCACTCATCAACGCGAGTTGGCCGCCCCTATCGCCGACTGGGTGCTCACACTGCACGCCGGCCGCGTGGCTTCATTGGAGCCGGGGTCTCCGTCCCGATGAAGACCAACGGCGCGCGCATCCTGGAATCTCTGAGCATTTCCTTCGAACTTCGAGAGTACGAGGTGGACCCCGACGATCTTTCGGCCATCACCGTTGCGAAAAAGATCGGAATGCCGCCCGAGCAGGTCTTCAAGACCCTTCTAACGACAGGCGGGCCAAATGTCTATGTCTTTGCAGTAATACCCGGCGACGCCGAGCTGGACTTCAAAAAGCTGGCCCGCGCGGCCGGGCTGCGCAAGGCCGAGATGGTTCCGCTTAAAGAGGTTCAGCCGCTCACCGGCTACATCCGCGGCGGCGTCACCGTCTTCGGCGCAAAGAAGGCCTATCCCGTTTTCGTCGATGAAACCGCGATCCTCTTCGAAAAGATCAGCGTCTCCGCCGGCGCGCGCGGCACTCAGATCATTCTCTCGCCCGAAGATTATCTTCGCGCCACTGAAGCCCAGACCGCCGACCTGACCAAGGTTAAGACTACGGGTGCCCCATCCTTTCGCGCCTTTAGCGAAAGGGTGGGAGACCATGAACCCAATGATTCAACCCCAGAGGACCAGACCCAATGACCCGCGCCCTCTGGTCCCATCTCATCAAAGACCTGCGCATCGAGTGGCGTTCGCTCGACGCCATCATCTCCATGCTCTTTTTTTCCGGGCTGGTCGTTGTGCTTTTCTCCATCGCCTTCGACCCGCGCGGAGCCTTCTCGCAGCAGATCGCAGGCGGAGTTCTCTGCGTGGCCACCATGTTTGCCTCGGTAAGCGCGCTCAACCAGGCCTGGGCCCGCGAGATCCGCCATCAGGTCATGGACGCGCAGCGCATGGTTCCCGCACCGGGCGCAGAGCTCTATCTCGCCAAGGTGCTTGCGAACTTTCTCTTCGTATCCATCGTTCAAGTGGTGCTGGCGCCCTTCTTTTTCATCTTCTATAACCTGCACATTTTGGGTCAGGCCTGGCTGCTGGCGCTGGTCTTGCCGCTCGGCACATGGGCTTTGGTCGCGAACGGCATCTTCTTTGCCGCGCTCTCCATCCGCAGCCGCAAT
>Ga0181529_10006608_pt1 | contig 11754 bp, 7 predicted proteins | sample PEATcosm2014_Bin_36_FD_119763 | JGI IMG/M metagenome (GOLD analysis project Ga0181529, IMG submission 119763) | Peatland microbial communities from MTU Mesocosm Facility, Houghton, MI, USA - PEATcosm2014_Bin10_30_metaG | ecosystem: Environmental > Terrestrial > Soil > Wetlands > Peat | place... | reverse complement strand
GCGTTGGCGCCCTACAACTTTCCGGGGTTGAACGGCGTCCCAGTCCGGACAATGCTCCGTGATCGCAGCGGTGCCCTGTGGCTGGGAACCATGGGCAGTGGTGTCTACCGGCTCGGACGTGACGGCAGAATGACCAGCTACCACCATATTGGCAACAATTACGTGCGGGGATTTCTGCAAACCCCGGATGGAAGTGTCTGGATCTTTACCGATGGCGGAGTGAGTCGCTGGAAGAATGGCCAACTCGACTCGTATCACTTAATCGCGGGGGCTGTGCGCATGAACGTAACCGCTGTTGCCGACGGCTTATCCGACTCGTTATGGATAGGAACCCCGCACGGTCTCCGGCTCTTTCGCGGCAATCAATTTGCTGACGCGCCGCCCATGGACCAGCTCAAGGACAAATCCGTATGGGCCTTGTATGAGGATTCCGGCGGAGCCCTGTGGATTGGAACCGATTCCGGGCTGTACCGATGGAAAGACAGTACCCTTCTGCACATTCCACTCGACGAGTTCTGGGATACGCCCGCCGTGTATTGCATCATGGAAGATTCATCCCATGTGATGTGGCTCAGCGGCCCTACCTCTGTTCTGAAAATCAAGCGCCAGGATCTTGAGAGCATGGCAGGTAGCAATGCGCAGCCGAGTCAGGGAGTTCAGATGTTCCCTGTTTCGAGCGAGCTTCAAGGCGCGGAACTTTACGGGGGAATGCAGCCGAGCGGAGTTCTGGATGGAAATGGCGGCGCCTGGTTCCCAACATCGCAAGGCGCGTTGGATATCAATCCAAGAGAGGATCAGCCTCCTCCGCCGTTGCCTCCGTTGGTAATCGATAGAGTGCTGGCGGATGGAAAGCCGATCGAGTTCAGGAATGGTATCGACCTTGGTCCAGGAACCGGAACGCTGGAGATATCCTACGCTCCAATTCTGTTGAGTTCGCAAGCCGGTCTCCGTTTTCGACGCATGCTGAAAGGATTAGACAGTAGCTGGGGCCCGGCAACATTGGGGAGAACCTCCGTATACACGAATTTGCGGGCGGGCCACTATACATGGGAGCTTCAGGCGTTCTATCCGGGCAATCCGCGGCAAGTGTCGAGCGTTTCGCTGGAAGTGAAGAAGGAAGCGCACTTCTACGAGACAATATGGTTCATGGTGTTCTGCGTGTTGACGCTGGCGTTGATTGTGTGGCTGATCGACCGTATGCGCTCCAATCAACTGCAATCGCAGTTTCGCCTCGTAATGCAGGAGCGCAGCCGTTTGGCGAGAGAGATTCACGACTCGGTGATCCAGGGGTGTACGGGCGTCTCGGTTCTGCTGGAAGCTTATTCAGCCATGCCGAGCCAGCAAACCAAGACCCAGGAACACTTAATCGACAGCGCGCGCCAGCAGATCAAGGCGACGATCGACAGCGCACGGGACTCGGTGTGGGATCTGCGTCACTTCGATCCGAATTCCCGAGGATTTCCTCAGTTGGTGCAGGCGGATGTGGAGAAGCATCTTCACGACTCCGGCGTGGAATTGGAATTCTCCGTCGAGGGGGATGAAGAGCCGATCGGCCCTGTGGTCGCACGGGAAGCGTTGATGGTTGTCCGCGAGGCGGTGCGAAACGCGCTTCAACACGGTCAACCGTCCGCGCTCCGGCTCGCACTTCGCTATCTTCCGGGCAAGCTCTCAATCAGCGTGTTCGACAATGGCCGCGGCTTTGCGGCGGCAGACAAAGACAAGGAAAACGAGAAGCACTTCGGACTGATCGGCATGCGTGAACGCGTAGCGAGAGTTAATGGCAGCCTCACCTTGCAGAGCGACGAGGGAATGGGAACTGCCGTTAGCTTCTGGGTCCCATTGGATGCACTGAACCTGGAGGTAGGGGAGGAAACGTCAAGAAGTGGAAGGCAGATATGATCAGAATTCTGATTGTCGATGACCATCCCATCATGCGATTCGGGATCGCCTCGATCATTGATATACAGCCCGACATGCAGGTTGTGGGCCAGGCTGGGAGCGGTGAGGAAGCGATCGAACTCTTCAGCCAGCTCAATCCCGACCTCACGCTCATGGACTTGCAGTTACCCAACTTGGGCGGTGTCGGTGCTATTCAGAACATCCGAGCAAAGAACGGCAAAGCAAAGATCATTGTCCTTACGACGTACAAGGGAGAAGAGGATATATTCCAGGCACTGCGTTCCGGCGCTTCGGGATACTTGATCAAAGGAATGTCGCATGGACTTCTCATCGAAGCGATTCGAGAGGTATATCGCGGAAAGACATATCTTCCGCCAGAAGTTACGTCACAGCTCACCACCAGACCCCCGGATGCGGATCTGAGCGCCAGGGAACGGGAAGTGCTCGAACTGATCGCTGAAGGTTACGGTAACAAGGAGATCGGAAGAAGACTCAGGGTGACCGAAGGCACAATAAAGTGTCATGTTGGCGCCATCCTGGGCAAGTTAAATGTAGATGATCGCACCCAGGCCCTCATCGTCGCCTTGCAGCGCGGACTCATTCATCTTTGAGATCTTCCTTTCAAAGCCATTGGATTCTCTTGCGATCAGAATCGCCGATGTAACTGAGACCAGGTGAAGCGCTTCCTACTTACAGTCCTTTAGCAGCGATCACCCTGTTTCCTTCGCGGGTCCTGGTCAATGGCGTCGATGGAATCGGGACATGCGCCCGTTAAGAAGCCGACGCCCCACCATGCCCTTTGCTCGCAGAATGGCAGTCTGTCTCGGCCGCTGTAAGCCACTGATTTACCTGAGCCCCTGATCGCTTATCGGGTGAGATGCGGCCTCGTCGCGCCGCATGGAATTCTGTTTTTAGGATTTCAGATTGCGGAAAAAATAAATCTGCAGACTCTAACTTAGGTCAGATGACAACTGATGTCTTGCTTCCATATCGTCATTAAGAAATCACAGGAAGGCCTTATGGCGGTCTGCACGCGCCTTGGCTAAAGCTTCTGTGCGATCCATTTACTTTGGAGGTTCTATGGACGACGTTGCTTCACGCGGAATTCGCATGCTGGCGAGATTCAGCCTGCTGACGTGCCTGAGTTTGTTGCTTGGACTCACTTCATTTCTCAAGGCGCAGACCACGGCCACTCTCCTGGGTCATGCCGTCGACACCACCGGGGCCATCATTCCTGGCGCCAAGATCGTGGTAAGAAATGTGGGCACAAATGCCTCCCGAGAGACGATTGCCGACATGAATGGAAACTACATTGTTCCCCAACTCCCTGTCGGAACCTATTCCGCGACTGCGACGATGAAAGGGTTCGAGAGCAAGGTTATCACCGACCTGACACTCTCTTTGGGCCAGAACCTGCGTGTCGACTTTGTGCTGTCTCCCGGGCAGGTAACGGAGTCGGTCACGGTGAACGGCAGTGATGTGGCGCAGGTGGACACGCATAGCGCGTCGATGTCCAGCGAGATCGAGCAGACACGGGTCGTCGATCTCCCTCTGAACGGGCGCGATCCGGCCAGCCTGCTCGGCCTCATACCCGGCGTCTCTACGCTAAGTGTTCCCACCACGCCTGGAATCACCGGAGATACGGCCACTGTCAACGGCACCAATGCATCCGCGAATGAAATTATCATCGATGGTCTCCCCTTCAATGCAGTGCAACGGAGCGACGGAGATCCATTGCCGCCGCCGGACATGTTTCAGGAGTTTCGCGTCATGACGAACTCCTACTCTGCCGAGTTCGGGAGAAACGGGGGTGCGGTTATCATCGGCGCCACGCGCAGTGGCACGAATCAGTTTCATGGGTCCACGTGGGAGTTTCTTCGCAACAACGTGCTCAACACCAAGGACTATTTTGCTACCAAGATCCCGGTCTTGCGTCAGAATCAATTTGGCGCGGCGGCCGGCGGCCCCATCATTCTTCCCCACTATAACGGACGCAACCGCACATATTTCTACGGCGGCTATCAGGGAACAAGAATTATTCAGGACGTCCTGGCCAGCAGCGCCATTCCTCCGAATGCCAACGAGCTGCAGGGCATCTTCCCCAGCAGCAACCCTATCATTGATCCAACCACCGGGCTTGAGTTCCCAAACAACACGATTCCTTCATACCGTTTCGACTCGGCGGCACTGGCGGTTCTCAAGATCGTTCCTCCCGCGAACCAGCCCAACGGCGACTACTATACGCAGCTCGCCCAGCCCACAAACGCCAACGAATATCTGATTCGCGTCGATCATCAGCTTTTCAAGAACAACACGCTAACCGGTCGCATGTGGGAGCAGCACAACAGCAGTACTTATCCATTTGGAGCCAACACGGCAAGTAACATTCCCTATACGCCAGGAATTCTTTCGGTGCAGATCTACTCCGGTGAACTCTCCGACACTCAGGTCATCACAACTAACCTTATCAATCGACTGACCACTGGCTATCTCAGAAGGGACGAGAACCGATTCAACACTGTACTTGAAAATGCCTCCGTTTTCGGAATTCAGATTGCCCCTCCCATTCAGCCCTTTCTACCCAACATCACGGTGAATGGCCGCCTGAGCTTACAAGCGACAATCAACGGGCAGCCGACAAAGCTCGATAATGTCTTTTCAGTCTTCGATACCGTCAACTGGACTCATCGTGACCATGAATTCGCGGTTGGAATGTCATGGGAAAAGCCAAGCTTTACAGGCCAGCCCGTCTATGACAATGGCACATTTGTCTTTGATGGAAGCCGGACTAAGGCATCTTCTGTAAGTGGCTCAGGAAATTCGCTTGCTGACTTCTTTCTCGGCCTGCCGTACTCCTTCAACCAAGCTACGGCTCGATTCGATAATGATCGCTATCAGTATTTCGGATTCTTTGCGCAGGACGACTGGAAAGTTGCGCGAAAGCTTACCGTCAACCTAGGAATGCGCTACGAATATGCGCCACCGATGTATAACATTCACGGATTTCACGGAACCTTTGAACCTAACGTCCAGTCCAATCGGTATCCGACGGCGCCTTTGGGTTTGCTCTATCCCGGAGACCAGGGGCTTCCCAGGTCGCTCTATCACAAGGAAATGGATCGATTCGCGCCGCGCGTCGGTTTTGCTTACGATCCAAAGGGAGACGGCCGGACCAGCATCCGCGGAGCATACGGCGTCTTCTTTCAGATTCTTGACGCTGAGTTCTCGCAATATATGAACGGGAACCTTCCTTTCGAGTTGAATATTACCCTGGTAGATCCAGCGAGCTTTTCCAAGCCCTGGGGATCGGCCTATCAAGGCGGAGTCAATGATCCGGTTACCGTCTACCGGCAGAATCTAACTTCTGCAAGTCCGGATTTTGTTTATCCATCCGGTGCATGGTCCATCGATCCCAACATTCGCAACGGGTATGTCCAACAATTCAATCTGTCTGTGCAGCGCCAGGGACCATGGAGGACTCTTGTGCAAGCTGCTTATGTGGGTACGCTGGGCCACAAGCTCGGCCTTGCTTATGATATGAACGCCGGCATCTATAACCCTGCCTCGCCCGCAACTCCCGTTAACTCCACACGGCCCTACGATGCCGGAGAGCTCACCAACATCGAGCGCTTTATCAGCGGCAACAGTTCCAACTACAACGCGCTTCAGCTCAGCTTCAATCGTCAGTATTCCGGCGGCATTGTAATTTCGTCAACCTATACCTATGCAAAATCTTTCGATCGCTTCTCGGCCGCCGGAATTGCAGAGACATCGAATCCATTCAATCTCAGATTTGACCGTAGCCTTTCTGACTTCGATCGTGCTCAGGTCTTCAACGCATCTGCGGTGTGGCAACTGCCCTATCTCCTGGCGTCGCCAAACTGGTTCTTGAAGTCGGTGGTCGCCGGATGGCAGCTTTCAGGGCTTACCGAGGAGGAAAGTGGTTTGCCCTTCAGCGTCACCGACGGGCAGGATATCTCCCACACTGGTGTTGGCCTGGATCGGCCCAACATCCTCGGCAACCCGCAGCTTTCAACGTCCCGGTCGCGTGCTGCCAAGGTCGCCGAATACTTCAATACCGCAGAGTTTGCAACCCAACCGGTGGGAACCTTCGGGGACGCGCGAAGAAACCTGATGTTCGGGCCTGGATACGCGAATGTCGATGTCGCCATGTTGAAGGACTTCCGGGTCACCGAGGGCTCCGGGTTCCAGTTTCGTGCGGAGGCGTTCAATCTGCTGAATCGCGTCAACCTGTCAAATCCGAATGGATCGATGAGCGCCGGCGCGAGCTTCGGGCGAATTACATCGGACATCAGCCCGAGACTTATTCAACTTGCTCTCAAGTTTCACTTCTGATTCGGGCCCAAATCGAGCAGAGCGCCGGTTCGCAAGTGGAGTCGGCACTCTGTCTGATGGGACGGGATGACGTCAGGCAAGCCAGGTCAATCGGTTCCACTACTTGCACTTGTCTCCGCGCTGGTTGACTTTCGGGTTTTCAGAAAGCCGCTTCAGGAGATGTCTGCGTCTGAACAGCAGATGCATGAGAGAGCTTATTACGCCGTCTTATGCAGCGTATGTTTCTGTCCTGAGCGTCTCAAGCAGCAAATCATGAGAACCTGGCACTGCCAGCGAAGGCTACTTTGATTGAACGGTGGTGCTGCGCATGATTTTTCGATTTCTAATTACCTGCTGGATGATAGGTCTGCTTTTGCCGTCGCAGTGCGCATTTATCTCACTGCCAACTGCTCCAGCCTCGATTCGCCAGGCCGGCGTTCCAAATTCTGCTGTACTCACCCCGGGGAGTGACAGAGCATTGCTCTCCACGGCGAGTGATGGACCAGAGCACAGCCCTACGGAGGTTTCTGCGCAGCTCTTCACACTCGGAGCCTGGCCGATCACCCGTGAGGTCGATGCGGAGCTGCCACGTTTGCGCCGTCCTATACCTGACCGGCTGGTCGTCCTCACTTTCGACGACGCTCCAGTTACGCAGGCGGTCTTCGCCGCGCCCATCCTCCATAAATATAAGTTTGGCGCCACATTTTATATTTGCGAATTTCCACCGAACTTTAATGACAAGACGAAGTACATGTCCTGGAAACAAGTCCAGCATCTTGACCGAATGGGATTTGAAATAGGGAACCACACGGCTTTTCATACTCACGTCAGCAAAATGTCTCGTGATCAGTTCCATGAATCGCTGGCTTATATTGAAGACAAATGTAAAGTCTATGGCATTCGCAAACCGGTTACCTTCGCTTACCCCGGCTACGATGCTCGCTCCAAAGACTTGGATGTTCTGACCGAACGAGGATATGTCTTTGCCCGCATAGGTGGCGAGAGGGCATACGATCCGCTATCGGATAATCCACTTCTGGTTCCTGGTTTCAATGCGAACGGAACCGACCCCAGTCGCGTTTTCGATGCGATCAAGCAGGCCCGCGATGGCAAGGTTGTCGTTCTGATATTTCATGGCATTCCGGATTACGAGCATCCTTGGGTAACAACGCCACCTCAACTCTTTGCGCAGTATATGGAGTTTCTTCACAAGAATCGATATAAGGTCATCGCAATGCGAGATTTGACCAAATATATCGGCCCAGATGCGCCGGAGCAAGACACTCTTCAGAACTCTGCCCTTGTCGGGAAACAGCGATAGTCATTATTGGGGGCAATCTCGAATTGGCAATGGATCTGTTTCTCCTGGGATTACCCTCTCGAGTGTTTCGCATGGACGAAAAATTGGCATCTGAGTGCGAGTTGCAAGCAATCAGAATAGTTCAATGGCTGGCCGGCTATCGTCGGCCTGGTTCGTGCCGCCGGAAACGGCCAGGTGGGTGACGGTCTGGCTGGCCATGCAATATTTTTTCAGATGATCTGCAAGGATGCCCTTGAAGGTCACATCGAGAGAGCCATCCCACGCAGGGTCGCATGGCTTTTCCATCAGATACAACAGGTGGTCGCGCATTTGCGCCATGGCTTCCTGCACATGCTGCATTCTTTGCCGCATCACATCCTGAAACTGAATGTGTCCCAGCGCCTGCGACAGGCGAACCACGCTTTCCTCGTAGTTCGAGTCCACATCGGTGATGACTTCAAGCAGTAGCTTGCTGTTGTTGCTGAAATCCTGCTGCATGTGTTCCAGGTCGGCGACCAGAACATTCATGACATCGCTGGCCTCGTGCTCTTCGAGCGAAGTCCTGGCCTGAGTCATTTCCGTGTCGACTTTTTTGCAGGTGGCATGGATCTTCTCGCCAATGTCGGCGGCGGCCTTGGTGGACAGCACCGCCAGGTTCCTCACCTCATTGGCCACCACGGCGAAGCCACGGCCGGCGTCGCCTGCCCGCGCCGCCTCGATCTCCGCGTTCAGGGCCAGGAGATTGGTCTGTTGAGCGATGGAGGTGATGACCTTGATCAGCGTGGTTAACGAAGCGATCTCGTTCGCCATACCCTGTATGCGCTCGAAGTTGTGCGTGAATTCGCGATTCTGCTGCTCCAACTGCATCTCGATCGCGGCGATGATCTGGTGGTTGCTCTCGACCTTCATCCGAGTGCTTTCGGTCAGGGCCCTGCCGCTTTGAATCGACAGTGCGATGTGTTTCCTTTGCTGATTGGCCTTTTCATTCAGGATACCGATCTGCTCGATCACCTCCACGACCTCGCGTTCCGATTCGGCCAGCGAATCGCCGATCTGACCGTGCATCACGTTGATGTAAGGCTGGGAGTCTCCCAGTTCGTCTCTCATCGCGGAGCGCTTAATGGCGATGAGCGCCAGTTCGGCCTTGCTCATGGTGCCCGCATGGCCGAGCTCGGCGATGCCCCGTTGGGCTCCGATCCAATTCATCAGCGCGATGACAACCTGGGGCACCAGGACCAGCAGGAACACCATGGTTGCGACATAGAGCCTGGGATGGGTGGGAAACCAGGAAAGTGGATAAGCGCCCACCCGCCAAAGCGCGGCCATGCATGCTGTTTGGAGCGCCAGGGCATAAAACAGGCGCATGAAGGCTGCGCGCAAACGATGGCCTCGTCGATCCCTTACCTCACCTTCCTTCGCTTCATCGGAGCCGGCGTTGGAAGAGAGGTCGTTGCGAATCTGGACTGCGGCAGACGCCATGTTCTCAGGCTCCCGGTAAAACTTTCTTGATGACTCGGACCAGGTCATCGCCGGAAACCGGCTTGACGATCCACCCGGTGGCGCCGGCGCTCTTGCCCGCCTCGCGCTTGGCGGCGTCGCTCTCTGTGGTCAAAGTCAGGATGGGGATGAACTTCAGCCCGGGCATGGCTCGCACTTTGCCGATCAGCTCGAGTCCGCCCATCACCGGCATGTTGATGTCGGTGACGATAAGGTTGGGTTTGACGCCCGCATTCAACTTGTCCAGTGCGGTTTTGCCGTTATCGGCAGTCTCGACCTCAAAGCCGTTCATGGTCAGAGTGGTCTTGAGGCTCATCACCATGGTGATGGAGTCATCGACGACAAGAACTTTCATGGCCATCGAAACTTCCTCAGGACGCGTATGGTGGCGTACTCGCCGGCCTCGAGCATGGCGCGGTCCGCCTCACCCGTCTGCATCCGTCTCTGCGCCCCTTATCGGCGGCTTTCGCTGAGAGGTTACGACTTTTTGCATTTTCCGTGAAGGCTCCCGCATGGTTGGGGCAGCACTCCTTTAGAAATCCGCCTCCCACGGCAGCACCTTCGCTCGACGCCGGTTGCGACGACGGTTCAGCCCAGGCCCGAGGTTCGCACCGGCCGCTTGCGTCTTCACTCACTTGACGCCATGCGCCCTCAGCCAGGGGACGTATTTCTGATCCTCACTCTGGATGTGCCTGATCAGCCAGTCGCGCATGAAACGCAACAGCGAGATGTAGATGGTGGTGTCGCCTTTCTTGCGGCGTATAACAAATTCTCCTGTCTTGCTGATGAACACCTGGTGTGCGGCGCGGTGGGCCGCCAGCCCCGGGAATCCGCTGGTCTCCATGAGCTTCTCCTCAGTTGAGAAATGCTCGCTCGCCAACGAAAGGGCCTGGCGCAAGATGGGATCGGCAACTTCCTGCGCTTTGCCAAGCATCGCTGCCGCATGAAGGTCGTTGATGGACTTCATGAAGGCTTTGTGCTGATTGTCCAGGGTTTCAACGCCCACTGAATACTTGTTGTTCCAGGTGATCAACGCCATCGTGCATCTCCCATTGGATTTTTGTCCGGCAATGGTTTTATCGGACAAATCGCGGAAAGGGCGAGTACCGCGGGCGTGCTGGGACGGAATGGGAAATGCTTTCCATAATGGGCGACCGCATCTCGCCAGTACCGCAGGATGAACAGAAGCGATGCCATTGCCGCCGGACTGAAACAGGAGGGTGGATGGTGAAGGTCAGGCGGCCGAGCGAATGAGAAACAGCTAATAATTCCTGCCTCGGATTCGACTCAAGAATGCTCAATACTGGCCGATCACATAGCCGTCAGCCGCGAGCGGGCAGACGCGGCGTGCCTTCGAACCTTGACCTGCCGGCGGGGTTGGGACATTGCGAGGCAGGCAAACGGCGAAGACAAAGGGCGTACGGGGAAGCGGCGCGGTGAGGAGCTGGATGTGCCGGTAACTCTCGAACAGAACGACGCGCAGACCTTGATTCAGCTTGAGGGCTCGATCGACATCGGCTGTGCGGCCGAGTTGAAGGAACTGCTGATCGAGAAGCTCAAGTCCGGATCGGCCGTGTGCGTGGCCCTGGAATCAGTGACCGGTCTGGATGTTACAGCGGTGCAGTTGCTGTGGGCGGCAGCGCGCGAAGCGCAACGGACGGGTGTGGAGTTCGGGTTCAAGGGGCAGACGCCGGAGGGAGTCCGACGCGCGCTCGCCGATGCCGGCATAGGGGAATTTCCGGACCCTGCTTCAACAGGATGAATGGACAGATGGCGCAACACCAGAGCCCAAACAACGCCGAGCAGTTCAAGCAGAGCTTCCGCGAGGAGGCGCGGGAGATCCTGACTGAGCTGGAATCTGCGCTTCTCGAGCTCAACGAGAATCCCGGCGATACGGAACTGGTGAGCCGCATCTTCCGAGGCCTGCACACCATCAAGGGCTCCGGAGCCATGTTCGGCTTCGAGAAGCTGGCCTCTTTCACCCACAACCTGGAGACCGCATTCGACGAGGTTCGCACGGGGCGGCTCCAGATCAGCGCCGAATTGATCGACCTGACCCTCGGCGCGCTGGACCAGATTCGCGCCCTGCTGGAGGAGGACACGGCCGGTGCGCCGCCAGCGGACCCCGTGGCCTGCGCTGAAATTCTCGAGCAGGTGCGGCGCCTGGCCGGGATTGCACCCAGCGGCGGGAAAGAAGCAGCGCATGAGCCGGCTGCCGGCGCCGTCGCGCACGCGGCCGCTAATGTCTCAGGACCGATGCGGGACTGGCACATCAGTTTTGCCCCCGGGCCCGACCTGCTGCGTTGCGGAGCCAACCCGCTGCTGCTCCTGCGCGAGCTGAGCGAAATGGGAGGCCTGAGAGTCAGCGCCGACATGGCGGCGATCCCGCCCCTCAACGAACTGGACCCGGAGCGCTGCTACATCGCGTGGGATCTCGAGCTGCGCACCGCCGCGGACTTGGGCGCCATCCGCGATGTGTTCATTTTTGTCGAGGACAGCTGCGAGCTGACGATCGCGGCGGCCGGCCATCCTCAGCCGTCTGCAGCGCAGACTGTGTCCCCCTCGGACGCCGAGACGACGGCGCGGGCTCTCGAAGAAATCCGCAGCGTTGCGCCCGGGCGCCGCAGCTACGACAAGCCGGACAACGCCGCAAGTCTGCGCGTGCCGGCGGCGAAGCTGGATCAGTTTGTAGACCTGGTGGGAGAGCTGGTGACGGTGCAGGC
>Ga0181529_10006607_pt1 | contig 11754 bp, 12 predicted proteins | sample PEATcosm2014_Bin_36_FD_119763 | JGI IMG/M metagenome (GOLD analysis project Ga0181529, IMG submission 119763) | Peatland microbial communities from MTU Mesocosm Facility, Houghton, MI, USA - PEATcosm2014_Bin10_30_metaG | ecosystem: Environmental > Terrestrial > Soil > Wetlands > Peat | place... | reverse complement strand
CGGATCCCAGCCATTGGCCCGGTAATAGGGAAGGCTCATGCGGATCCGGTGCATATCCGGGGCGTTCCCGGGAGGGAAATAGGGGCTTATGATGAGAACCTTCTTCAAGGCGAAAGGGGCTCCATCTCAAAGTAATACTCGGATGGCGCGGTGAAAAACGAAACAAAGTCCGGCAGGAGGACCGGTTGAGTCCAGGGAGGGGTCGGATCGACCTGGGAAACGTAGGCGCAGAGGGCATGCCGCTTGATCGAGTGGAACTGCCCGACATCAGCGCGCCAGACCCGCCGGGCGGTAAAAAGGGGTTGCAGCGTCCGGCACGGGTTCCACCAGGACCAAATGGGGTACTCCAGGATGCGGGGGTTCAGGGTTGTGCGAGCTGCGGCGCGTGCGACCAGTGCGAAAAAGGCGTCGTGCTCCGAACTGCCGTCGCAGCGGCAGGGAAGCAGGATCTCGTCGGGCCGCACCCTGAGGAGGGTTGAACAAATCCGCCCCTCGATCGTTTCCGACTCGGTCGGGCCCAGCCGGTCAAGCCTGCCATCCGGCGCATCGAGGAATTCGAGGGCTGCCAGGTCGACGCCCAGGCGACGCATGGCCTCGCGCTCCTCCTCGCGGCGCAAAGCGGCCAGCTGCGATGGGCTCACGGTGGGGTGCCCCGGATGGGAGGCGCTTCCGTCGGTCACCACGATCATGTGGACGGCGCAGCCATCCGCGCGCCGGCGCGCGATCAGGCCGCCGCACCCGAGGACACCGTCATCGGGGTGTGGCGCGACGACAAGCGTCACCGGGCGGCCGTTCATCGGGTACGGCCTGGAGCGCGCGCGCAACAGGGCGCAAACGAGCCGATGCAGGCAAAGGCGGCCACCCTGTTTGATTGATCTCACGGCTTCGCGAAATCTTCGGGCTGTGCGAGCATCTGCTCCCACTTCCTCAGATCCAGGTCAACGCAGCCCCGCTGTCCAACCGGGCAACGGCCCTCGCGGATGGCCGCAAGCAGGCGCGGCAGGGCCGCGACAAACGCAGCATCCTTCTGCAGGGGGTGCAGCAACCACGCCCGTCGATCCCGCAGGGCGAGCCGCGTGCGGCCCGCGGCGGCCATCCGCAGACAGAGCAGGATCTCAGGCGAACGGGGATAGCCGCGCCGGAGGATGCGCGCTGCCAGCACCTCCCAGTAGGTCCTTCCCTGCATCAGGGGAAGGCACTGACGAAGCCCTTCGAGGTCAAACAGATAACACCTGGTGCTGAACCAGATGTTCATCCAGCCGGCAGGATGCGAGTGCAGCGGGAGCCTCTCCACATTGGTTGGCGCGTCCGGACCTTCCAGAGTCGGCGGACTCGGCCGCGGGGTTGCTGCAACGACACTGGGGTGATCCGCCATCGCCGCTTGAGCATGGCCAACCCAGTCGAAGCCGGCTTCCTGGTGGAGAAGCATGTCTGCGTCGTAATGCAGGAGCCAGCGGGTGCTGCAAAGCTCGAAGGCGGCGAGATAGGACATGAGCGCGCAGCCGCCGTAGTCGTGCGTCTCCCGCACCCACGGCCGCAGGTATTTGCGGCTTAGAACGGTGAAGATCGGATCGCCGGGCCGAAGGACCACGACCCGCCCAACCCTGCCTTCCGAGAGCCAGCGATCGGCGAGCGCCGTGACGCGCGCAAGCCGTTGCGAAAAGGCGGGCTCGGGGAAGCGTCGGGCGGGATCAACGATGCCGGTCGCCTGCGGCTTGCATCCGTCGATGATGACGAGGCGCTCCGCCGCGTCCGGATGGGCATCGAGCAGCGCAGGCACGGTCAGATCCGCGTAGCCTGCGTCGCCAGGGCTCAGGTTGACCTGGAGCGTCGTGTCAGTCACTGCTGCAAGTCCTGGTAGAGTCCAAGGAACCGGTCGACGGCCGTGCGCGGGCTGAAGCGCGCCTCGGCATCGCGCCGGCAAGACGCCCGCGACAACCCCGCCGCCGCCCGGACCGCCGCCACGCCCTCCCCGGTTGTGCGCACGAGAAAGCCGTTTTCACCCTCCCGGACGATTTCGGGCAGCGCTCCGCGCGGCGAGGAGATGACTGGCGTGCCGCAGGCCAGCGCCTCGGCGAAAACGAGCCCGAACGGCTCGTCCCACTGCACCGGCACGAGCAGCGCGGCGGCGCGACCCAGCAGCGCGTCCTTCTGCCGGTCATCGACTGGCCCGACATAGGAGATGCGTTGGCCGTCGATCGCCGGTTCGATGTGCTCGCGCCAGTAGCGCGCGGCGGTGGCATCGGCCGAGTGGTTGCCCGCAAGGACCAGGGGCCGGCCCGCGGCCGTGGCAATTGCGATTGCCTCGCGGGCACCCTTCACCTCCTCGATCCTGCTGAGGAATACCAGGGGGGCGTCCGCTGCCGCCTGCGGGCAAAACGTCAGGCGGTCGATATCGACGCAATTATGCACGGTCTCCCACCGGCCGCCACCCTGCCTGCCGATTGCCGCGATGAAGGCGCTCACCCCAGTGAAGGCGAGGTGCCTGCGGCCGAGCAAAGCCGCGATCCTCACCTGGCGCCTCCCGGGAAAGCGGTGATAGGTCTGCACGACCGGCAGGCCGGCAAGCAACAAGGGCAGCGTGTAGATCAGCCGGCTCGAGCTGTGAACGACATCGGCGCGAAACGCCCGGGCGGCGCTCCAGAGGCAGAGACTGTTGCGGACGGCGTCCGAGGCCGACTGGGAACGCCTGCCGGGCCACGCGAAAAGCCTGTCGACCTCGGCCGTCGAATCTCCCCGCGCCGCGAGGGCGACCGTATGACCGCGCGCGCGGAGTTCGCGGCGCCACATGTCGACCAGGCGCTCGATGCCGCCATAGGGGCCTGGTGGCACCGGCAGTTCGGGATCCGCAGTGAGAAGGATGCGCATGGGCTCAGGTTTCCTGAAGCGCCCTGGCGGCGAGCGCCCCATAGAGGGGGGCCTGGCGCTCGTGGGCGAAGATCGTCTCCCCGGCGCGGCGCGCGGCGCGCTTGGCCTTCTCCATGCGCGCGGGGTCCGAGCAAAGCTGGCACAACTCCCTGGCGAGCGATTCGGCGTCGCCCGAGCAGAACAAGGTCCCGACCCCTGGTGCCTGGCCGAAAATCTCCCTGTTGCCGGCCGTGTCGCTCGCCACAACCGCCAGTCCGGCCTGGAGATACTGGAACATCTTGTTCGTCACCGTGAGATTGCGGCTTGGAATGCCGCTGACATCGAGGGCGAGGCCGATGTCGTGCTCGGCGATCCGCGCGGGCAGTTCCGCATTCGGCACCGTTGGATGGAATCGCACGCGTCCGCGAAGCCGCTCCGGCAATCCGTTGAGGAGGCCCGCCCCGAAGCCGCCGGGATCGTCGGCGCGAAGGTGGAGCTCCCAGTTCCCGGGCACCTGGGGCAGCGCGCAGAACAGTGTCTCCAGGCCGCGGTCCGGCCCGAGGACGAGCGAGAACCAGTGCAGCGACACGCGCTGCGGATCGACCGTCGCGCGCGCCGCCGGAACGCCTGCGATTGGGAAGGTATTGTAGATCACCGTGGGTTCGGGGCCGGAATAGGCCTCCGCGATTGCCTTTGCCATGGAACGGGAGGTCGCAAGCGCATAGGGACCGAATCGCAACGCGGCGGCTTCAAGCCTGGCGAGTTCCTCGATCGGGCGTCCGCCGCGCTGTCCCTGGGGGAGATCGCGGGAGAACCAGTCCTCGAAGTCCACTCCGACCCGCCGGCCGGCGCGGTGGAGCCGCTCCGCAGCCCAAAGGCCTCCCTCCGAATGGAAAAGTGCGAGATCGGACCGGCCGTCTGCGGCGTGCCTGGCGAGGAGGGTCGTGCCATATCCGAAGGCGTTGGCCGTCGCGCGGCCGGTCCGAAGGAAAACCTCGCGCGCAAGACGGCTGCGGGCCCGCACGCGAAACCAGCGCCAGCGGCCAAGCAGCGTGCCGGATTGGCAGCACGCGTAGGGCGAGAATCTCCAGGGGCGGCCGGCCAGCAGCGCCACGTCGCGCGCGACGAGGCGCGGATCTGACCACAGACCGCAGACTGTGACCTCGTGCCCGTCCGCGGCGAGCGCGTCCGCCTCCTTGCACGGCCTCGGGGCTGTGCAAAGATGGCGGCCGATGTAGATTGAGATGCGCGCCATTCAGCTTGAGGCGGGGCGCCGGAAATTGGCTGTCGGGCCGGCCGTCATTAGGGCTCAAGGACGACGGTGTTGAACAGCGCAGCCGGCCACTCGATCGGCGAGCCGCCGAGAGCGAAGGGCCTGTAGCCGAGCGGCTCGGTTTGGGCGCGAACGCCGTCGAGCTCGTCGGGGCTGTGCAGGCTCACGAGCAGCACCGGCCGGTGCCGCCTGAGCACGCCTTGCGCGCCGCGCAATGCCGCCGCGGCATGTCCCTCGATGTCGATCTTCATCAATTGGGGAGGAGCAAGCCGGTCGCTTTCCAACAGGGCGTCCAGCGCGACTGTCCGGACCGCCACCGTGCCTCCGCGGCCGGCCACTTCGCCCAGATACGGCAGGTGCGAAGTCGTCGCGCCGGCACCCTCGCTTTGGACGAGCTGGCGCTCGCCGGCCGAGTCGCTGGCGGCGCAGGGGTAAACGCGCACTTGGCCAAGGCCGTTCATCTCGACATGGCGGCGCAGGCGGTCGGACGAGACGTGGTCGGGCTCGAAGGCGCACACCTGTCCCGACGGCCCGACTGCGCGCGCAAGCCACAGCGTATAGAAACCGAAATGCGCTCCCAGATCCCAGGCAGCCTTGCCAGTCCCGGGCCGCAGGCGGGCGAGGGCCGACTGCACATCCGGCTCATAGCTTCCCAGCCAATAGGCGGAATGCGGCCAAAGCGTCCAGCGGCAGCCGCGGAGGTAACCGTGGCGGATGCGCACCGGCCAGTATCTGAGGGGCGTGCGCGAGAGCAGTTGGGCGGCCAGCTCCTCGAGCCACCGAGGACGCCGGGATTTCATTGGGGGAGGGGTTCGCACCACCAATGTTCCTCGTGGTCGCATGCGAGGACACGCGAGTTGTAGCCGTGACCGCGCAGAAAGGCGGCGACTCCGTCCTTGGTATGTCCAAAGCGGGGCAACGCCGACGGATGAATGCTCAATAGGAGAGTCGGGCGGACCCGACTGAGAAATGCGGCCGCGCCGGAAAGAACGAGCAACTCGGCACCCTCGACGTCGCATTTCAGGATGACCGGCCCTGGAAACGCGACGCCGGCCAGCAATGCGTCGAGGCGGTGCCGCGGGGTGTTGTCTGCCGCCGACTCCCCGAAGCAGAGAAAGGAGCTTCGGCAGATCGCCAGGCGCGCCGGGATTTTGGGAAGGCGCAGCTGGGTCGAGGCCAGCGCGGCGTCGAGGGTCTGGCCTGAAGAGTGCTCGTTGCCGAGAAGCCCCTCAATCCGGCGCACGCGGGGCTGCGCGCTGGCAGGCACGACGGCATCGAGCGCCCGCAATGACATGAGCTCGGAATCAAATGCGATGACTTCGACCCGCGGGCACACCTGCACGGCGAAGGAGGTGACCACTCCGAACGAGCAGCCGATGTCGAGAAGGGTGGTGCGCCCGGAATTCCCTTCCAGCCAGGCGCCAAGCGCAGCGAGGGTTTCGGGTTCGTAGGTGCTCCAATCGGGATTCGTGCCGAGCAGTTCCGCGGGGACGCGCACCGGATAGCCGCCCAGGGTCATCGGCACGCCGCGGCGGAGGGGATCGATCAGGCGGAGATAAGCGGGCCTGAGCGCCCGCCAAAGGGGCTCGCAGTATTGAAGGCCGGGCGAATGCCGGATGGTCTTTGCAAGTCTTGCGGGAAGAATCATGAACGAACGGAGGCGGCTTTGCGCCGGGAGTCTGAAAATGGGATCAGCGGACGGTCTCGTTCGCCTCGGCAAGAAAGGCGACGTAGTTGCGGGCGCAGCGCTCGAGAGTGAGGTTCTCGAGCATGTAGTCCCGGGGCGCGTAGCGTCCCGCGCGGAGGCGGTCGACAAATCGATCGACGGCAGCCGCAAACTCGCCGGGCTGCGCGAACTGCTCGCCGCAGCGCTCATCCCAATAGGGCACCGAAGTCGCCGGGCAATCGCCGAGGCCATGGGCGTGGCGGTTGGGATCGAGCCACCGGCCTGGATTCCAGGCGAGGATCGGCAACCCCATGCTCATGGCCTCGTTGTAGGCTATCCCTTGCGTCTCGTTTTCGCAGAGGAAAAGCATGGCCCGGCAGCGGGCGGCGAGGTCGTGATAGCTTCCCTCTTTCCCGCCGGGGTAGCGGCCATAGCGGATTTCCGAGTGCGAGAATCCGCGCCGGCCGAGTTCGGCAAGGCAGACCGCCCGGAGATCGGTTCCGGGAAGTTCGCCCGGCCAGCGGATCTTGTTGTAAACAAGAAAGTCGAATTCCTTCGGCACATTCTGCCGCGGCGCATATCGGTCCGTGTCTATGCCGACCGCAAAGGTGCGGACGCGATCACCAAAGAATGGCCGGTAGATCGCAGACGCCCATTCGCAGGATTGCAGGTGGAATGCCGATCGGGTGTCTTCGAAAAAGGTGGGCCACTCGCCCGGAAAATTGAGCCCGCCAACGCCGGTGACACAGCGGCGCGCCGAGGCGACAAGGCGGAATGGACCGAGCGGTCCGTTGATGACCCCGACGACATCGTCGCCCGGGGGCAGATCGGGGCTATGGTGCATCTTCCAGGGTTGCCGGATGCGATCGAGGCCGAGGCAGAGATTGCGGGTCCACTTGCCGAGGCCGATGGGCGGTGTGCCGCGCAGGGGGCGCAAAAGGGCGCGGAGCAGGGCCCGCGGGTATTGGTCGCCGGGAATCCAGCGGCGGGTCAGCGGCGGTGAAAGGTCGTAGAGATGGATCATCGGCGAAAGCATGCGTAGTAGGCGAGTTGAACGCGGCGGGCGGCCTTCCAGCCGATCAGCCGGGATAGAATGAGAAAGGCCCTGCCGCCCTCGGCCCTCAGGCGGCATCCGCCGAGCCTGCTTGCTGCGGCTTCCGCTGCCCGCAGGATGTCCGGCTCCCGCGGGTAGTAGCTTTGCACAAAACGCATGAAACAGGCAGCCGAGGCATGCCTCGTGCGGGGTGAATCCTCGCTCCGGAGCAGCGCGCCCGTGCCGAGGACCATGGCGTCGTAGGCGGACTGGAGCGCGGCCCGGCTCTTCGCGTTGCTGAGGCTCGTGGCGATGTTCGAGCGGTAGAAGGTGCGCGCATCGGGGCAGAAAGCCACGTGTTGACTGGCGAGGACCGCGCGCGCGAAGAAATCGAAGTCGTTTATGAGCGAAAGGCTCTCGTTCCAGCCGCCCACCCGCCGCACGATGTCCGCCGGGACAAGCCAGGCGGCGCCGTGCATCATGCCGCCGCCCTCCCAGGATGTGACGAGCCAGTCCACCGGGGAGAGGTCCTTCCAGACGGGCTCGGCTTTGAACAGGGTCTCTGCGGGATCTTTCTGGAATCGGGCCCACGCGCCGCAGCAGAGGGTGGCGGGAGGGTGCCGGTCGAGAAGCGCAAGCTGGCGCTCGATCTTGTCCGGGGCCAGAAGATCGTCGGCGTCAAGAAACTCATAGAAATCGCCGCGTGCGGCCCCCAATGCGGTGTTGAAGGCCGCGCTCTGGCCCCGGTTGGGCTGTGTGATGACGGCTACGCCGCGGGCGGCGTAGCTGCGCGCGATCGCGGCGGAATCGTCGGTCGACCCGTCATCGACGACGATGATCTCCAGATTCGGCCAGGTTTGTCCCAAGGCGGACTCAATTGTCTCGCGCAGCCAGGCACCGGCATTATTGCAGGGGATGAGAACGGATACGAGCGGGGTCATTGGCGGTCCCGGGCAAGCACCTGACGCCACGCAAAATCATAATAGAAACTGCGTGAGCGGTTGACGTAGTGGATGGCGGCGCAGTCGGCGCGGCGCGCGGCGGCTTCGCCGGGCTGGACGACATAGTCGGCCGCCGGAAGCGGACGCGCGTCCGAGCGGGCGAGCAGGATCGCGGTTAGCGCCTGCTCGAGGTAGTACGTGAAGCCGAATTCGGAGAGAAGCGTGGCCGCGCAGTGCTCGACGAAATCCCAGTCGATGCCGGGTGTGCGCAGGTGACAGAGGCCGACATTCACCATCGGGTGCACGGGCCTGCCGGCGAGGCGCTCGAGCGCGGCCTGCGGGGCGCCGTAGGCGGGCTCCGTGTCGACCATGTGCGCGGCTTGGCGGGCGGCCATATGCTCGAGGAGCCGGGTGGGATGGTTGAAGAAGAGGACGTCAGCGTCGCCGACGAGCTTCCACTCGCCGGGGAAGAGGTGGATGTCGGTGAGCTTGCGGATGTGCGGGTAGGCGGGCCTGAGTTTGCGCAGGCAGGGAAACCTCTCCTCGGGGAGGATTGCGGCAAGCCCCTCGTTTATCTCGTCGATCAGGGTGAAGCGCGCGCGAGGCAGCCTTGAGCGAAGGAATTCGCAATCGGCGCGCGCCAGGGTGCCGTCGTCATAAAAGTGAGGCGCGACCGGCCGCTGCGCGGCCCAGGCGAGGGAATGGGAGACAAGGCAGGCTTCCGGCAGGTAGCGCCTGCCGATCAGGAAATGGATCGGCAGTTCCGCGGCGAGACGGGCGGCGGGCGGTTCGGCCAGGGGGGTGGGAGGCAGTGCGCGTTGCATCTCCCGGCGGCCCCAAACGCGGCGGAGGGTTTTCCAGACGCCTTTTTCAACCAGTCCAAGCGGTGCGTGGTAGAGGAGGTACGCCGCGCGCCCGGCCGTCAGCGGCGCCCTGCGGTACTGCGTTGTCGGCGGCGGGATCGCGGCGAGCGCCCGGAGGCTGAGCGTGTCGGGCGGATTCATCGATGGGGCGGGCGAACCCGGCCTTCGAAGTGCCCGCAAGCCCCGCTCCAGCGAACCTGCGCGGCCGGGGAGGACCAGGCGCGGTAGGCAAACCAGGCCCTGGCTTTGCGCAAGGCGGCTCCGGCCGCGGTAAGAGGCGGCCACGCATTGGCGTCATGGCGGGCCAGCGCCTGCATCCACGACTTTTGAATCCCGCGATTGAGCCGGGCCAGGTATTCGGGATCCAGCCGGGCAGCGGGAATGAGATGCGTCAGCCGCAGGTCCGGGAAATAGGCGACTTGCCAGCCCTGTTCCATGATGGTCAATACGATGTCGTTGTCGCCGGCCGAGCTGAGCTCGCCTCCGCGCCGGTCGGAGATTGGCGACTGGGTTGCGCTGGCGGCCCACCTGGATGCGGCTTCGCGGCGCAAGGCCATGCCAGCTCCGACCGGGGCGAAGGCGGGATATTCATTGCGGGCCGAGCCCGGCGGGCGGAGCGTCTCGGCTATTCGGGGAGCGGGGCCCAGGTCCCGCAACGCCAGAAGGCCCATGAACTCGTGCTGCCAGCCTTCGGGCTCCTTCTCGAATTCCGGCGCGCTGATGCCGCCCATCGCGCCCAGGCGAGGGAGTTCCGCAAAGTGGCGAAGGACATTGGCCAGGTAGTCTCGTTCGAGAACGTTGTCGTCATCGACCAGGACGACGACATCGCCCCGGGCCTCACCGAACCCGCGAATGCGGGCACGGGTGAGCCCCAGGGACATCTCCCTGACAACGCGAAGGCCGGGCGGTGCATGCTCGGCGAAAAAATCCAGGCCGGGGAAGCGGGTTGAGGCGTTGTCGACGATCAGGACTTCCCAAAGGCTCCGGGCAAGGGATTGCTCGCGCAACCCCCCCAGCGCCCGCCGCAACCGCTCAGGATCGGGATTGTGAGCGGGAATGATGACAGAAAGCTCCAAGAGCGAAGTGGCTGTTTTGGCGATGCGGCCGGCGCGCGGCCGCCTCTGACTTACGGGCTTTGGCTTCCCCGCTCCCGCACGATTTGGGCCGGTACACCGTGCGCAATTGCATACGGCGCCAGATCGTGCGTGACGACCGATCCCGCCCCCACGACGCAACCCTCGCCGATGGTCACGCCCCCGAGCACAGTCACGCCCGCGCCGAGCCAGACATCGCGCCCGATCCTGGTCGGGAGGAGCACGTCGGGCTTGGAACGAATTTCCATCCCCCGGGGCAGAATGGGATGGTTGGACGAGACGATGCGGCAATGCATTGCAACCAGAGTTGACGGTCCGATCTCAACCCCGCCGTGCCCGAAGATGACGACCGATGGTCCGAGGTAAACATCCTCCCCGAGCCTGATCGAGCCTCCGTAGGGGCTGAGAACGACCCCGTTTTCCAGCACGCATCTGGGACCGATGGTTATGCTCCCGCGGCGGGACTGGGCGAAGCCCAATTGCGCGTCGCAGCCGGCCGCCAACGAGCAGCCCCGCCCGATTTCAGAGCCCGTGGCGCGAGCCAGGAAGATTCGGCGGTTGGACGCCCAGCGGCGGAGGAGAGCCAGCACGCGGGATGTGAAGGTGAGCATCATGCGCGGCGGCGGCGCTGGGATTGCAATCGAAGGATCCATAGGCTGGGCAACCAGTGTTTCAACAGGCGAAGCAGGGGATTGCGCGTTGTCGGCGGTGATCCGCCCATCCTCCTGCAGATCTGAAGCGCCTCTGTCGCGCCGGCCGGATCGCCGAGGGAAACGAGTTCCGCGGCGGCCCTTTCGGCTTCGTCCGCAATGGCCTTCGAGATTTCGGCAACGGGTGGCCAGTTTGCATATTTTCTGAGGGCGGCCAGACGGCAACGCCATCCCCTGAGGTAGTTGTTGCTGAAGCTTCCCTGCCGCCTCAGCGCCCATGTCAGAACCTCGGGCACATGGTGGAATCGCGCTTTTGAGCGGGCCATCCGGACGTGGACGTCTGCGTCCTCCCAAATGGCGAGCGATTCATCGCATCCTTCGACCAGGTTCCAGGTGCTTCGGCGAATGACACTGTTGTTCAAGCTCATCGGCTGCCGAATGAGGTACGGGAGCGGCGCCCTCGCAAGCTCTGCCGGATTGTAGCGCCAGCGGAGCAGGGGTTCCCGCGAAGTTTCGTCGACCCAATCGGCGTCGCAGCTCACAACGTCATGCCCATTGTCGCACCACGGGGCGAGGCGCTCGACGTAACAGGGTGCGATGAGATCGTCGGCGTCGTGGAAATGAATCCATTCGGTCGCGGCGGCGACTGCGAGCCGGTTACGGGCATGAGCGACGCCGCGATTCTCCTTCCCGGCGATTACCTGCAGGCCGAGCGATCTCGCGACGGCCGCCGTGTCGTCGGTGCTGCCGTCATCGTAGCACAAGAAACTTGCAAATGGGACCGTTTGGGCCGCCACGCTCTCCATCAGTCGAGGCAGAAACCGGCCTGCATTGTGGCAGGGAACCAGGAGCGTGATGGCTGGCGGGGTCATTGCGGATACACCGGACCAGGGGCTTGTTCCATCGGCGGATCGCATGGCGCTTACGGCGGCGGAGGGGCGGCCTGCAGGCCGCGCAAAGCCTCCGCGATTTGCGGAATCGCGTCGCTTCCGTTGGCGACAAGCAGTGCTCGATGGTGATGCCCGCAGGATTGGGCCAGCCGTGCATACCAAGGATAATGGGGCTGCAGGAATATCTCGAGGACACCGGTGCCCGGGGGGCAGAAGACCATGTTGCAGAAGGCGGCACCGTGAAAACCGACCAGAACCCGGGCCTTGCCACAGGCGGCCGCCCCCTCGGCGGGTGACAACTGCTCTAGGCGAACAGGCCGGGCTCCGATCGCACCGGCGACCGACGGCTCCCAATCCACCTTGCGAACATGCGTGCCGGCGCGGTCGAGCCAGACAACCTCCGTGCCGGCTTTCGACGGCACGGGGGGCAGGCCCGGCAGGTGCCTCAACACCTCGACAGCCCATGGACTGGCCTCGAAATGCCGGACGAGCCGGTT
>Ga0181529_10006603_pt1 | contig 11756 bp, 10 predicted proteins | sample PEATcosm2014_Bin_36_FD_119763 | JGI IMG/M metagenome (GOLD analysis project Ga0181529, IMG submission 119763) | Peatland microbial communities from MTU Mesocosm Facility, Houghton, MI, USA - PEATcosm2014_Bin10_30_metaG | ecosystem: Environmental > Terrestrial > Soil > Wetlands > Peat | place... | reverse complement strand
TCCGCTGCTCGAGGATACCAGCATGGCCGGCGCCCGCGGCCTGCTGATCAACATCACCGGCGGCGAGGACATGACGCTGTTCGAGGTGGACCAGGCCGCCAACCGCATCCGCGAGGAAGTGGATGAGGAGGCCAACATCATCTTCGGCTCGGCGATCGACGAATCGCTGAACGGCAAGATCCGCGTGTCGGTGGTGGCGACCGGCATCGACACGCCGATGGAACGGACGATGGAGCGTCCCCGCCTGGTGGCGATGGAGGGCGGCGCGGCGCAGGCTGGCGGCTCCGCGACGGCCGAGATCATCGACGTGCCGATGAGCTTCGCGACGACCCCGCCGATCGGGATACGCCCATCGACACCCGCGGGCATGCTGCCGCAGGCCCGTCAGCAGACCGCGCGGGTGGCGACGGGGGGCATTCCGGCTCCGCACATGGTGCCCTCCATGCCGTTGCCGGGGACCCCGGCCGCCGCCCATACGGCGGAAACCGACGATGCTCCCACGGCCGGCCCCGCCGACGAGCAGCCCGAGGCATCCGTGGGCTCGCGCACGCCGCCGCGACCGACCGTGCGGCCGATGGCGCAGCCGCCGCGCACCAACGGCATGCCCGCCGAGGGCACGGGCACCGGGGCGGCGTCGCAGCCGCCGCGCCGGAGCATCTTCAACATCGTCACCGGTGCCCTCCGCGGCAGCCTGCCGGCGACCCCGGCCAGCATGCCGGCGCAGCCCGCCCGAGCCGAGCCGTCACTGCATGACGTGCCGCACGAGGCCCCGGTGCGGGCCAATGTGCGACCAACCGCCGGCGAGGAAATGGGTATCGACATTCCCGCCTTCCTGCGCCGGCAGTCGTCCTGACACAGCGCACCGATCGCGCGACGCCACGGCAACAATCCCCGGGCGGTGCCCCGCGCCGTCCGGGGGTTTTGTTGTAGGGGTTCTTGCGGAGCCGGTACAGGACGGCCGCGTAGCGTTATATTTACCGCAATTTCAATTGGTTATACTGTAATAGTCCGCAATAATCATTGACTGGCCCCGCCGACCTGGCCTGCCTAGCTTTCGGTCGACGGCGCGGCTTACCGGCGCCGGCCTGGTGCCTGGGCCCGATCGGCCCTAGGGGAAGACCGAGCGATGGATGGGTTGCCCGACGCCTTCCGCCTGGAAATGGCCGGTCCGATGATGACCGGCCATGGTTTTGGTACACAACGTACGCTGCGCGCCGCCATTTCGTGTGTGGGCATTGGCCTGCACAGCGGGCGCAAGGTGTCGCTGACGCTGCGTCCGGCGCCCCCGGACAGCGGCATCGTGGTGCGGCGTGCCGACATGGGCATGGAACTGCCGGCACGATTCGACCACGTGGTCGACACCAAGCTGTGCACCGTGCTTGGCCTGCCCGGCCGGCCCGACGTTCGGATCGGCACGGTGGAACACGTCCTGGCGGCGCTGGCCGGCTGTGGCGTCCACAACGCCGTGCTCGAGGTCGACGCGCCGGAAATGCCGGTCCTGGACGGCTCGTCGAAGGATTTCGTGTTCCTGATCGACTGCGCCGGCATCGTCGAACAGGGCGTGCCGGTCGAGGCTATCGAGGTGCTACGGCCGGTACGGGTGTCGCACGGCGAGGCCTATGCCGAACTGCGGCCGGGCGCCTACGGGTTCGATATGTCGGTGTCCATCGCCTTCGAGGCCGCCGCGATCGGCCGGCAGGCGTTGACCTTGCGGCTGGGGCCGTCGGTTTTCCGCACCCGGCTCGCGGCGGCACGCACCTTTGCCTTCGCCTCCGAAGTGGAACAGTTGCGCGCGGCCGGCCTGGCACGCGGCGGCAGCCTGGACAACGCCGTGGTGGTGGACGGGGCCACGGTGCTGAACCCGGGCGGCTTGCGCATGTCGGACGAGTTCGTGCGCCACAAGCTGCTGGACGCGGTAGGCGATCTGGCCCTGGCCGGGGTGGTGCTGCGCGGCCGCTACGTGGCACATCGGCCCGGCCACACCCTGAACAACCGGCTGCTGCGAACCCTGTTCGCCGACGCCGCCAACTGGCGGTATGCGCCGCCGGCCGACACGATCGCGGGTTGGCAAGCCCGCCTGCCGGTCGCCGCCGCAGCGGCCTAGCCCTACGACGCATCGGAGCAAGCGAGACCAGGGGGCTTTGCACCCTGGCCCGGTCTGCTGCTGTGCATGGCATGGCCTTTCTTTCCCGTCGCCCATGCTATAAGCGCGGGGTGACAAGGTGCTTGGTGGTGGCATTGACGAATCTCGGGACTTCCTTCCTTCGCTGCGCGGTGCTGGCCGGAGTGCTGGCGCTGCCGCTCGGTGCCTGCTCGGTGCTGGACCATCTCAACCCATGGGCGGGCAAGCCCGAAGAGTTGCAGACCAAGGAGGACCCCGCCACGGTGCCGGTGGAGGAACTCTACAATCGCGGCGTGGACTCGCTGGGCCGGCAGAACTACGCCACCGCGGTGACGCAGTTCGACCTCGTCGAGCAGAACTATCCCTATTCGAGCTGGGCGGTGAATGCTCAGCTCATGGAGGGCTACGCCGACTACCTGCGCAGCCAGTACACCGACTCGATCGGCGTGCTGGACCGTTTCATCCAGCTGCACCCATCCCATCGCGACATCGCCTATGCCTATTACCTGCGGGCACTCTGCTACTACGAGCAGATCGTGGATATCAGTCGCGACCAGAAGGGTACGCAGGACGCGATGACCGCGTTGCAGGAAGTGGTGAACCGCTTCCCCGACAGCGCCTATGGGCGCGACGCGCGGCTGAAGATCGACCTCGCCCGCGACCACCTCGCCGGCAAGGAGATGGAGATCGGACGCTTCTACCAGAGCCAGCATCTGTATGAGGCGGCGATCGGGCGATTCCAGCGCGTGGTGGACGACTTCCAGACCACCAACCACGTGCCCGAGGCGTTGCACCGGCTGACCGAGATCTACCTGACGCTTGGGCTGGTCGACCAGGCACGCAAGACCGCCGCCGTGCTCGGTTACAACTATCCGGGCAGTCCCTGGTACAGCGACAGCTACAAGGACCTGGTAGGCAACGGCGGGCCGGAAATCGCGGCCGGTGACAAGCCGCCGCCGCGGCCCGGCTTCTTCGCCCGCACCCTCGGGTCGATCTTCTAGCCGGCACACCGGGAGGCGCGTTTGCTCACCGCGCTTTCGATCCGCGATGTCGTGCTGATCGAGCGGCTGGACCTCAGCTTCGGCCCCGGCCTGACCGTGATGACCGGCGAGACCGGCGCCGGCAAGTCAATCCTGTTGGACAGCTTTGTCCTTGCGCTGGGTGCGCGGGCCGAGCAGGGGCTGGTCCGCGACGGCACCGAACAGGCCAGCGTGGCGGCCGCCTTCGCCCCGCCACCCGGGCATCCGGTATTCGCGCTGCTGGCCGAACAAGGCATCGCGGGCGAGGACGAGGTGGTGCTGCGGCGCGTGCTCGGGCGCGACGGCCGCAGCCGGGCTTTTGTCAATGACCAGCCGGTGGGGGCGGCGCTGCTGAAGCGCATCGGCGCGCTGCTGGTCGAGATCCAGGGCCAGCAGGACCAGATGGGGCTGGCCGATCCGTCCGGCCATGCGGCGCTGCTGGACGCCTTCGGCGTGGCGCCGGCGCTGTGCGAAGCGGTGGCGCGGTGCTGGCGCGACTGGCGCGGCGCCGAGGCGGCGCTGGCGGAGGCGCGGGAGTCCATGGCGGCGGCACGGCGCGACGAGGACTGGCTGCGCCATGCGGTGGAGGAACTGGCGGGTCTGCGGCCCGGGGAAGGCGAGGAAGAACGGCTGGCGATCGAGCGGCAGGCGTTGCAGCAGGGCGAGAAACGCGCCGAGGCGATCGCCGCGACAGTGGCCGAACTGGCGCCGCGCGACCGCCGCAGTCCGGGTCCCGCCGCGGCTCTGCGCTCGGCGGCCCGCGCCCTGCAACGCCTGCTGCCCGCCGAGCCGGCCCCCACCGATCCGGTCGCCGTGGCGTTGGCGGCGCTGGAACGCGCCGAGGAGGCGCTGGCCGAGGCCGAGACGCTGCTCACCCGCCTGGCCGAGGCGTACGATGCCGATCCGCGGCGACTGGAACAGGCGGAGGAGCGGCTGTTCGCGCTGCGCGCCGCCGCCCGCAAGCATCAGGTGGCGGTGGCCGAATTGCCCGGGTTGTTCGACACGCTGGCGGCGCGGCTGGCGGCGTTGGAGACCGGGGCGGCCCGCGTCGAAGAATTGCAGGCGGCGGCCGGGGCGGTACGGGCGGCCTACGTGTCGGCCTGCGCACGGCTGTCGGAGGCACGGCGGACGGCGGCGGGCAGGCTGGACCGGGCGGTGGCCAGGGAATTGCCGCCGTTGCGGCTGAACCGGGCGCGCTTCGTCACCGCCGTCGCGGCGATGGCGGAGGCCGGGTGGGGTCCGACCGGAGCGGATTCGGTGCGCTTCCTGATCGCCACCAATCCCGGCCAGGAGCCAGGACCGCTGGCGCGAGTGGCCTCCGGCGGCGAATTGGCGCGGCTGACGCTGGCCCTGAAGGTGGTGCTGGCGGGCGCCTCGCCGGTGCCGACCCTGGTGTTCGACGAGGTCGATTCGGGCGTTGGCGGCGCCACCGCGGCGGCGGTGGGCGAGCGGCTGACGCGGGTGGCGGAACGGGTGCAGGTGCTGCTGGTGACGCACAGCCCGCAGGTGGCGGCGCGCGGGGCGGCGCACCTGCTGGTCACCAAACTGACCGCGAGAGGACGGGCGGAGACACGGGTGGCGACGCTGGACGGCACGGCGCGGCGTGAGGAGATCGCGCGCATGCTGGCCGGCGAGACGGTGACGGAAGCGGCGCGCGCGGCGGCCGACAGCCTTCTGGTCGGCGCGGCGTGAGGGGGAGCGATGGCGACTGGGGAAACATCCGTCGAGGCGCTTGGCGAGGACGAAGCACGCGCGGAGCTGGCGCTGCTGGCCGCCGAGATCGCGCGGCACGATCGCGCTTACCATGAGCGCGACGCGCCGGAAATAACCGACGCCGAATACGACGCGCTGCGCCGGCGCAACGCGGCGATCGAGGCGCGCTTTCCCGCCCTCGTACGGCCCGATTCGCCGTCGCTGCGGGTTGGCGCCTCGCCGGCGGGCGGGTTCGCCAAGGTCGCGCACGGCGTGCCCATGCTGTCGCTCGACAACGCTTTCGCCGCCAGCGATTTTGCCGAGTTCTGCGAACGCGCCCGAAGGTTTCTGGGACTGAAGGACGAGCGCCTGGCCTTCGTCGGCGAACCGAAGATCGACGGTCTGTCCATTTCGCTCACCTACGAGGCGGGAAGGCTGGTGCGCGGAGCGACGCGGGGCGATGGGCTGGAGGGAGAGGATGTCACCGCCAATGTCCGCACCCTCGCGGCCATCCCGCCGCGGCTGAAGGGGCACGCGCCGGAGCGGATCGAAATCCGCGGCGAGGTGTTCATGACCAAAGCCGACTTCCTGGCGCTGAACGCGGCACAGGAAGCGGGCGGGCAGAAACAGTTCGCCAACCCGCGCAACGCCGCCGCCGGCAGCCTGCGCCAGCTCGACGCCCGCATCACCGCCGCGCGGCCGCTGTCGATGTTCGCCTACGCCATGGGAGAAGCCAGCGAAATCCCGGTCGATACCCACTGGCACTGGCTGGCACGGCTGCGCGACTGGGGATTCGCGGTGAATCCGCTGTCGCAACAACTGGCCAGCGAGGACGATGCGGCGGCGTTCCAGGCGAAGATGACCGAAGAGCGGGCCGCCCTGCCCTACGACATCGACGGCGTGGTCTATAAGATCGACGATCTGGCGCTTCAGCGCCGGCTCGGCTTCGTCGGCCGGGCGCCGCGCTGGGCGATCGCGTGGAAGTTTCCTGCCGAGCAGGCCACGACCGTGCTGGAGGGCATCGACATCCAGGTCGGGCGCACCGGCGCGCTGACGCCGGTGGCGCGGCTGGCGCCGGTGAATGTTGGCGGCGTGCTGGTCCGCAACGCCACGCTGCACAACGAGGACGAGATCGCCCGCAAGGATCTGCATGTCGGCGACACCGTGGTGGTGCAGCGCGCCGGCGACGTGATTCCACAGATCGTCGCCGTGGTGGCGGAAAAGCGGCCGCCCGGCACGGTGCCGTTCGCCTTCCCCGACCACTGCCCGGTCTGCGGCAGCCTGGCCATCCGGCCACCCGGCGAGGTGGTGAAGCGCTGCACGGGGGGGCTGACCTGTTCGGCCCAGGTGGAAGAACGGCTGATCCACTTCGTCTCCCGCCCCGCCTTCGACATCGAGGGGCTGGGGGAAAAAACCATCCGCGAATTCCACGCCGACGGGCTGATCGCCTCGCCCACCGACATCTTTCGCCTGCCCGACCGGGAGGACGAAATCGCCCGGCGCGACGGCTGGGGCGAGCTTTCCGCGCGCAACCTTGCCGCCGCCATCCGCGCCCGCCGGCGCATCGGGCTGGCCCGCTTCATCTATGCGCTCGGCATCAGGCGCATCGGCGAGACGAACGCCAAACTGCTGGCGCGGCACTATGGCGGCATCGCCTCGTGGCGCCGGCAGATGGAGGCCGCCGTGGCGATCGGCTCGGAGGCACGCAGCGACCTCGGCAGCATCCTCGGTGTCGGTTCGGCCATCGCCGAGGAACTGGCCGAGTTTTTCGCCGAACCGCGCAACCTCGCCACCGTCGACGAATTGATCGGGCTGTTGGATATCGAGGACGCGGAGGCGGCGGGCGACGGCGAACTGGCGGGCAAGGTGGTGGTGTTCACCGGCACGCTGGCAACCCTGACCCGCCCCGAGGCGAAAGCCATGGCGGAGAAACTGGGTGCCCGCGTCACCGATAGCGTCTCAAAAAAAACCGATCTGGTCGTGGTCGGCGCCGATGCGGGGTCGAAAGCGCGCAAGGCGGCCGAACTCGGCGTGCGTATCGTCACGGAAGCTGAATGGCGGGACCTTGCGGGCCAGGTCCTGTAACAATTTTTGCCAGTGTCCCGGATGACGAAACCACCTTCGCGTGTCAGATTGACAACAAGGTGCCGACTCGGGACACGTGGGGGGTGATGGACGCGCACGATTCTGTTGTCGACGACCGGGCAGCCCGCGTGACGATCCTGCGGGTGTTGATCGTCGAGGACGGGGTGACCATGGCGACCGCCATCGCGGCAGCCTTGCGCGAGGCCGGCATGGCTACGCGCATCGCCATGACCGGCGCTGAAGCAATCGAGGCCAAGGCGGAATTCCACCCCGACGTCGTGCTGGTGGACCTGGAACTACCTGATGTCTGCGGCATGCAGTTGGTGGCGCGGTTCGCCGGCGAGGGCGATTGCGGGGTGATCGTGGTCACCGTCAACGGCACCGAGCCGACCCGCATCGCCGGGTTGGAAGCCGGCGCCGACGACTACGTCGTCAAGCCGGCCCCGTTGCGCGAGCTGGCCGCCCGCATCCGCGCGGTCCACCGACGCCTGTATCGCCTCGAGCCCGAACTGGCCGGGCCCGGCTCCGCCCTGACCATGGATCACACCAGGCGGCTGCTGATCGGCGCCAACGAGGCCAGCGTCACCCTGACCGAGGCGGAGGCCGGCATCCTCAATGCTCTGCTCGACGCCAACGGCGCCAGCGTGTCACGCGAATCGCTCGGCGCGGTCGCCCTTAAGCGCACCCTGCACGCCGACGACCGGAGCGTCGATCAGCTGGTGCTGAAACTGCGCCGCAAGATCGTCTCGCTGGGCGCCTCGGAACGCACCATCCTGTCCGCCCGCCGCCACGGCTACCTGATCCCCGACCCGTCGCGGTTCCGCCAACTGCAGGCGCCGCGGGCAGAATAGCGAGGCTCACGCCGCGACGCGCAACCCGGCGAGCGCGGCCCCGAGGTAGTCCGCCAGGGCCCCCGGACCCGACCGACCGGTGTCGGCACGGCCGGCGCGCTGTTCGGCCTCGGCGTTGTAGTTGGTGTTGGTGTTGACGTCGTAGACCAGCACCCTGCCATCCTCGGCGCGGATGAACTCGATGCCGGCGACATCGATGCCGGCAACCGCCAGAAACCGCTCCAGCCGATCGCACAGGGCGCGGTCGATGCCCTCGACGATGGTGAACCGGTGCGCCGGCCGGTCCGTGCCGACCGGGCAGGCGGCATCGCCGATGGCGCAGGCATCGGCGGGGCAGAGCTCGAAACCCTCGCTGGTGTCGACCTCCACGGCGTAGAGGAAGCGCCCGCCGATGAATTCCGCCCGGGTGATGACCGGGCGCGGGGCGCGGACGTATTCCTGTAGCAACTGCAGTCCGTCCACCGGCGCCTCATAGTCCGGGCCCTGTACGTAGTCGGCCAGCCCGGCCGGGGTGTGGAACAGCCGCACGCCCAGGCCCTTGCCGCCGCGATTGGGCTTCAGGATCACCGGGGCGCCGGCGAAATGCGTGCGGGCGGCGGCCAGAATCTCGTCGCGCTCCGCCACCAGCACGGTGCGCGGCGTCGCCAGGCCGGCGGCCTCCAGCGCGGCGTACTGGCGCACCTTGCTGATTTCCAGGTCGAGCGCGGCCGGCCCGTTGACCACCCGCCTGCCCCAGCGCGTCAGCCAAGCCAGTACCGCAGCGGTAAGCTCGGCCGAGAAACGGTGGTCGCGGGTGTGCGAGGAGGCGCTCATGCGGTTGTAGAACACGCCCTCCGGCGGGGCGGCGGCGAGGTCGAACGTGCCGCCGTGCAGGAACCACTCGGTCCAGGGCAGGCGGCGCCGGTCCAGCGCGGCGGCGATCGGCGGCAGCCAGGCCGGGTTCTCGTGCAGGACGTGGACGCGCGGAAATGTGCGGCTCATGATGTAATTCTCCGGGAACCACCGTAGAATATGGTCAGAGCCGCCGTATATCAAGCAGGATGGTATATACGATCTTCAGACGTATATCATCTTCCGCGTCATGCCGCCATCGACGACGAATTCCGCGCCGGTGACGAATCCGCTCTCCGGCCCGACCAGCCAGGCAACCAGCGCCGCGACGTCCTGCGGCGTGCCGACGCGGCCGGCGGGATGCTGGGCATGGTCGGCCTCCGACAGGGTTTCCCCCCTGGTGTCGATCCAGCCCGGCAGGACGCAGTTGGCGCGCACCGCCGGCCCCAGGCTGACCGCCAGCGCGTGGGTCAGCGCCACCAGGCCGCCCTTCGAGGCGGTGTAGGGAAACGTGTCGGGCTCGGACATGCGCGCCCGGGTGGAAGCGATGGTCACGATGGCGCCGCGCGAACCGCGCAGCAGGTCCTCGGCGGCGCGCGCCAGCAGGAAAGTGGCGGTCAGGTTGGTGGCCAGCACGGCGTTCCACTCGGCCAGGCTGAGGGCTGCGAGCGGTTTGCGAATGCCATAGCCGGCGTTGCTGACCAGCGCGTCGAGCCGGCCCTCATGGGAGCGCAGGCCGGCGATGGCGGCGATGACGGCGGCCTCGTCGCCGACATCGGCGGCCACGAAGCGGGCGCCGAGTCGTTCGGCGGTGGCCGCGCCCGCCGGGTCGCGGTCGAGCAGGACGGTGCGGAACCCGTCGCCCACCAGCCGCGCCGCCACCGCCGCGCCGATGCCGCGCGCCGCCCCGGTTACCAACGCCACCCGATCCGCCATGCCGATCCCTCCGCCGTTCAGCGCCGCCGCGCCGGTGGTTCAGACAGCGAGCGAACGCGACTCCTGCTCCAGCGCGGCCAGATCGAGCCCCGTCGGGGATACGCCCGCCACCTCGAGCCAGGACCGCGAGATACTGGCTTCCGCGTTCAAGGCATAGGTGGCCAGCGCAGCCCAGGTGATCCGGACCTCGGTGCCCCAGCTGATGGCATACAGGCACTGCTGGTCATAGCGCCCGGCACAGACGCGGTGCGAGCCCCAGGTGCCCGGCTGGCCCCACGACCCGCTGATGACCGTCCAGGTCGTGGCGCCCTGCCAGGCCGCCGGCATGTTCAGGTCAAGCTGGATCGGACCGAGGAACGCCACCGCCGCCTTGACGTGCCCGGCGTTGGCCGGATCGAGCGCGGCGATGCTGGGGATGTCGTCCCACTGATCCCCCCACGTCACGCCGTGCCGGGCCCACGCAACGGCAGCCGAGTCGCTCGCCGTGCCGATGTCGGTGGCCTCGGTGCCGTCCCAGCCAGACCAGGCGCGGTAGAGCGCCAACGCCTGCTCCGCCGTGGGTTTGCGGGCGTCTCCGGCGGCCACGGCGCGCCTGATCTGAATCGACCGGAGCGCGCCGCACGGGAGGCAGTTGGAGTGCGCGTCGTTACCGAGCGCGTCGCCATCGAGCGCGATGGTTCGGTGCCAGTCGCACGCAACGGGGGCGACAAGTGCCGCCATGTCCATCCGGGCTGCCAGACGCGGCAGACCCGGATGGGGGCGGTGGATCAGCCCGAGATGGAACACGGGACTACTTTGCCGCCGCGCGCAGGATCAGCCGCGCCTGATCCGGCGTGTAGACCGGCACGGCGGCCGATGCGCCCGAGACGCCGACGTAGGCCAGCAGCGCCGGGACCATCGACAACAGCGCGTTGGCGACCGGCTCCAGCGCGGAGCCTCCGGGGATCAGCGGGATCACGACCGGCACCAGCGCCTGCACGGCGGCGACGATCTGCTGCACGACACTGGTGGCGCCCGTCGTCTCAGTGGCGGCAACCGCGCTGGCGCCGGTGTCGATGGTGGCCAGGTAACCCTGAATTTGCGTGATGGTCGCCGCCGGCACGCCGGCAAGCTGCATGACGGCAGCGGCGAGCGACGCCGCACCGGAGTCCACAAGCTGCACGTCGGAGGCAAGCGTCGCGACGGTGGTGCCGGCGCAGGCCGCGAGCGCCAGCCCGGAGACGGACAGGGCAAGGAGGGTTCGGCGGGTGGTGTTCATGGCGTTCCTCACTGCTTGGCGGGGGTGGCGGCCGACGGAGCGGCGCCGGATGCGTTGGTGGCGTTGCCCTTGTTGGCGGCGCACCAGTCCAGAAGGTGGCGGGCGACGCGCCACCAGCCCGGCGACGTGGCGGTCGCGGGCGGCAACACGGCGGCGAGGATGGCGGCGATACCGATCGCCGCGACGAGATAGCTCGCGTAGGCGCCCAGGCCGAACGTCTGCGCCAGCCCAAGCAGCTGGGTGAGGTCCATGTGATGGTCTCCAGAGGGGGTGATGCCGCCAGCCCTGGCGGCGAGGTCGGATCGGGCGACCGATCAGGGATTTGACCGGTCGACCGGCAAATCCGGCTGGCCGGCCATTCGCCGATCGCCCGGTGGGGGACCGCAAGACTGTTCGGCTCGGACGGGCAGTGGCCGGCGTCTCATGCAGCGCTCCGATCTAACGCACGACCGTTAGCATATATAACTTACGGAGTCAAGTTTTACTAACCGTCATAGGTAAAGTTACTAACCCGCTGGCTTCTGCCCCGCTTCAACGCCCTGTCGAATCGCGCCCCGCCGTCGTTGCACGCGTGTTGTCGGAGCGTCGGCGGAATGTTTTCGGCCGCTGGCGGCCGCGCCGGTCCCCTGCTGCGCGCCTCCCGGCGAGACAGCGCCCTTGACATAATGCCCGGCGCATTCTTTCTACGCGCCTCCGCACCCGGATTGCGCGGCGGCGCCGCGATGCGCCGTCACTTTCCGGGCGCCGGTAGGGGTGTAGCTCAATTGGCTAGAGCGCCGGTCTCCAAAACCGGAGGTTGGGGGTTCGAGACCCTCCACCCCTGCCAACGCGTCCACTTTCGAAAGGCAGCCCAGAGGCATGAGCGGCTTGGCGTTCCATCCGGCGAAGTTCTTTCGCGAGGTGCGCAGCGAGGTGATCAAGGTCACCTGGCCATCCCGCAAGGAGACGCTGGTCACGACCGG
>Ga0181529_10006600_pt1 | contig 11759 bp, 7 predicted proteins | sample PEATcosm2014_Bin_36_FD_119763 | JGI IMG/M metagenome (GOLD analysis project Ga0181529, IMG submission 119763) | Peatland microbial communities from MTU Mesocosm Facility, Houghton, MI, USA - PEATcosm2014_Bin10_30_metaG | ecosystem: Environmental > Terrestrial > Soil > Wetlands > Peat | place... | reverse complement strand
GCCGGGAGCGATCTCATGGACGCCGCCGGGGCCGGTGTAGGAGGGTGGGAACTGGCGCAGATGGGGCTTGGGACGGAAATCGTGGAGGCCGCGGACGATGCTCACCAGATTGGCCAGGGCGGCGGGGAGCGCCGGGTCGGCCGAGTTGGCGTAGTGCACCTGGCCGTCCACCAGGTACTGATGAATGGGCGTGTGGAAGGCCGCCGCAACCTGTCCGGCGGTGCCGGCAAAGGTGATGAAGGTGCGGCTGCGGGCCGTGTTGGCAATGGTGAATCCCTGCGACTGCAGCCAGGTTCGGACCTGTTGCAGATCGGCGGAGCTGAGGCCGAAACGGTCGGCATATTGTTCGGGGGTGAGCCACTGGCGGAAATTGGGGGACGACGGGTCCTGCTGCTGGGCCAGCAACTGGTCGAGCGCGGCCTGCTGGGTGGAGGAAATCTTGAACGCCAGGGTGATGGAAGGCAAGGGGAAGGAATCGGCCACCGCGCCGCGGTCGCCGGCGGGCGTGGCTTTGGGATGCACGCGGCCGGTCAGTACCACCGTCTGACGGCTGTCGATGGCGGAAGAAATACGGTTCGGCTGCGCGTCCAGGGAGCCCATCAGACCCAGGAAGAGTGCGATAAGAAACAGTGGGGGAGTACGAAACGACATCACAACCGAAGACGTTGCGCGTCGGCCTGAGGTTGCAGGAGTTACGGTGCGGTCGCTTATCATACTAGTTCATGCCTGTCGATTCCTCCGCCGCGGTCGCGCCGACCGCTCGCATCCATCCCGACGCCGTCATCGGGCCGGGCGTTCGCATTGGGGAGTATTGCGTGATCGAAAGCGACGTGGTGGTGGGGGCGGAGTGCGTGTTCGAGCCCTACGTCTATATCAAACGCTGGACCACCCTGGGCGAGCGCAACGAAATCTCGGCGGGGACGGTCCTGGGCACGGATCCGCTGGATAAGGGATTCTCGGGCGCGCGGAGCTACCTGCGCATCGGCAACGGCAACAAGATCCGCGAGCACTATACGATTTCCCGCGGCACGGCGCCGGAATCGGTGACCGAGATCGGCGACGACAACTACATCATGACGTCGGGGCACATCGCGCACAACTGCCGGGTAGGCAGCCAGGTGGTGATTGCCAGTTGCGCGCTGGTGGCGGGATACGTGGAAGTGGAGGATCAGGCTTTCATTTCGGGCGGGGTGGTGGTGCACCAGTTTTCCAAGATCGGACGGCTGGCGATGATCGGAGGCAACACGCGCATCAACAGCGATGTGCCGCCGTTCTTCCTGTACGCCGGCCACGACGTGGTGGCTCGCGGGCTGAACGTGGTGGGGCTGAAACGGGCGGGCTATAAAGCGTCGGATGTCGCGGTGCTGAAGAAGGCGTACCAGATTCTCTACCGCAGCGGGTTGAAACTGGAAGAGGCGCTGGCGCGGATAGAGCGCGAGATCCCGACGCCGGAGACGCGGCACCTGGTCGAGTTCGTGCGGCGGAGCGAGCGAGGCATTTGCCGCGAATAGCCGGCGTCGCCGATGGGGGTGGGTGACTTGCCCCAATTTTGGGGTTTGAATTCCGACGCGTACATCTCTTATACTGTGGTGTCGGTTGTCTGCGAGTGATTCGTCCCAGTCTCGGCCCTCAGGCGAGCCGGTCGTTCTCGTTGAGGGACCGCTATATCACCAGGAATATGGAGGATTTGCTTTGATGCTCTCCGTTTCGAGCAACCCCGGCGCCGCCCGGCTCACCAGTCTCACCGGCGCTGCCACCACACGAACCGCACGGGTTCTGCGAGTGTTTTTCACGCTGCTCCTTCTGGCGCTGCTCGGTGCGCCTCTGATGGCGCAATCGGGAGGCGGAGAAGCCAATCTGAAACTCCCCGACCTCAACTCCGCTCCACCGTTTTTGAGCGTTCTGGGTGGAATCCAGGGCCGGACCCTGTTGATGGGGGGCCTGATTGTGAGCGCGCTAGGGCTGCTCTTCGGCTTGATCATCTACACGCGCCTGCGCAAGATGCCGGTGCACTCTTCGATGCTGGAAGTGTCGGAGCTGATTTACGAGACGTGCAAGACGTACCTCGCCACGCAGGGCAAGTTCCTGGCGCTGCTGGAATGCTTCATCGGGGTGATCATCGTCTTCTATTTCGGATTCCTGCTGCACATGGAAGCCTACAAGGTCGCCATCATTCTGCTGTTCAGCGTGATCGGCATTTCGGGCAGCTTCTCGGTGGCGGCGTTCGGCATGCGCGTGAACACCTTCGCCAACTCGCGCACGTCGTTCGCGGCGCTGCGCGGCAAGGCGTACCCGTGCTACGACATTCCGCTGCAGGCGGGCATGAGCATCGGTATGCTGCTGGTTTCGGTGGAACTGCTGATCATGCTCTTCATCCTGCTGTTCATTCCTGGCGACCTGGCGGGCGCCTGCTTCATCGGTTTCGCCATCGGCGAATCGCTGGGCGCGGCGGCGTTGCGCGTGGCGGGCGGCATCTTCACCAAGATCGCCGATATCGGCAGCGATCTGATGAAGATCGTGTTTAAGATCAAGGAAGACGACGCGCGCAATCCGGGCGTGATTGCCGACTGCACGGGCGACAACGCGGGCGATTCCGTGGGGCCCTCGGCGGACGGTTTCGAAACGTACGGCGTAACTGGCGTGGCGTTGATCACGTTCATCCTGCTGGCGGTGCACGACCCCATCGTGCAGGTACAGCTTCTGGTCTGGATCTTCTCCATGCGCGTGATGATGGTGATCTCCTCGGCGGTTGGCTACTTCATCAACGGCGCGGTGGCGAAAGCGCGGTTCTCGGCGCTGCCGAAATTTAACTTCGAAACGCCCCTCACCACGCTGGTATGGCTCACTTCGATCTTGTCCATCGCGCTCACCTACGTGGTCAGCATGTTCATGATCCCCAACCTGGGCGGCGACGAAACCATGTGGTGGAAGCTGGCCACGGTAATCAGTTGCGGCACCCTGGCGGGAGCGCTGATTCCGGAATTTGTGAAAGTCTTCACCTCCACCAACTCACGGCATGTGCGGGAGATCGTGAGCAGTTCGCGGGAAGGCGGCGCGTCGCTGAACATTTTGAGCGGCTTCGTAGCCGGCAACTTCAGCGCGTACTGGCTGGGCTTCACCATGCTGGCGCTGATGAGCATCGGCTATTACATGAGCACCATGTTCCTGGGCACGCTGATGCTGGCGCCGGCGGTCTTCGCTTTCGGTCTGGTGGCATTCGGCTTCCTGGGTATGGGGCCGGTGACCATTGCCGTGGACAGCTACGGTCCGGTGACCGACAACGCGCAATCGGTGTACGAGCTCTCCATGATCGAGACGCTGCCGAATATCGGCGCGGATATTCAGAAGCAGTTCGGCTTCGCTCCGGATTTCGAGAAAGCCAAGGAAAACCTGGAAGAGAACGACGGCGCGGGCAACACCTTTAAGGCGACCTCGAAACCGGTGCTCATCGGCACGGCGGTAGTGGGCGCCACGACCATGATCTTCTCCACCATCGTGGCGCTGACCCACGGTCTGGAAGACAAGTACATGCGGATGATATCGCTGATGCACGCGCCGTTCCTGCTGGGCCTGATCGCGGGAGGCGCGGTGATCTACTGGTTCACCGGGGCCAGCGCGCAAGCCGTCACCACGGGCGCCTACCGCGCGGTCGAGTTTATCAAGAAGAATATCAAGCTGGAAAGCGCCGAGAAGGCTTCGGTGGCCGATTCCAAGAAGGTGGTGGCCATCTGCACGCAGTACGCTCAGAAGGGCATGTTGAACATCTTCCTGGTGGTGTTCTTCGCGACCTTGTCGTTCGCCTTCCTGGAACCCTACTTCTTCGTGGGATACCTGATTTCCATCGCGCTGTTCGGCCTGTACCAGGCGCTCTTCATGGCCAATGCCGGCGGCGCCTGGGATAACGCCAAGAAAGTGGTGGAGACGGAATTGCGCGCCAAGGGGACGCCGCTGCACGACGCCTGCGTGGTGGGCGACACGGTGGGCGATCCTTTCAAGGACACCTGTTCGGTGGCGCTGAACCCGATCATCAAGTTCACCACGCTGTTCGGACTGCTGGCCGTCTCCCTGGCGGTAAATCTGACGGGCGTCAATAACGAGGGCGCGGGATTGACCACCGGTCTGGCCGCGGTCTTCTTCGTGATTTCCGCCGTCTTCGTGTACCGCAGCTTCTACGGCATGCGGATTGAAAGCGGGAAGGACTAAGAAGTTCACAGTTGACAGTCAACAGTCGTCAGTCAGCGACGTGCAGCCGCGCCTTCGGGCGTGATACGCTGTCGCTGAACTGTCGACTGTAGACTGACGACTGTCAACTTCTATGCATGTCCCGTTAACGCCTGTCCGCTACCTGTATCGGGCCGTGGATCTCTGGCCCGCGAAGATCGGGGTGGTCTCGGGGGCCAACCGGTTCACGTACGCCGAGTTCGGCGAACGGTGTGAACGGCTGGCGGCGGGGCTGCTGGCGGCGGGGTTGCAGCCGGGGGACCGCGTCGGCTACCTCAGTTTCAACAACCACCAGCTTCTGGAGGGGTATTTCGGAGTCCCGCTGGCCCGCGCCATCGTCATGCCGTTGAATGTGCGGCTGACGCCGGCCGAGCTGACGGGGATTTTGCGCCACGCGGAGCCGCGCTTTCTGATGTACGAGAGTGAATTTGCGCCGGCCGTGGAGCACCTCAGGCGCGAGTGCCCCGATATCGAACGGTTTGTCGAGATCGGGGAACCGTATGAGGCGCTGCTCGCGTCCGACCGCCTGGAGCGTCCGGACATTTTCTCCTTCGACGAAGCGGCCATCTGCGAGCTGTTCTACACTAGCGGGTCCACCGGGACGCCCAAGGGTGTGATGTTGTCGCACCGCACGCTGTACCTGCACGGCATGGCAGTGGGGTCCGTTTTCATCCGCGATGGCCGCGACGTGGACCTGCACACCATTCCGCTGTACCATGCCAACGGCTGGGGCCATCCGCATTGCGCCACGGGGCACGGGCTGAAACAAGTGATGGTGCGGCGATTTGAACCGGCCGAGGTGCTGCGGATCATCGCCGACGAAGGCGCCACTTTCATGGCGCTGGTGCCGACCATGGCGAACGCGCTGCTGAATTGTCCGGAGCTGGGGCGGTTCGATGTCTCCAGCCTGCGGGAGATCAACCTAGGCGGCGCGGCGTCCACGCCGGAACTGGTGGCGCGGCTGGAGCAGGCATTCCATTGCACGGTGCAGGCCGGGTACGGTCTGACGGAAACCAGTCCGGTGGCCGCCTGTTCGCGCCAGAAGAGCACCGTCACGTATGCGGACGAAGAGGATCGGCTGACGCACCTGGCGCGCACCGGCTGGCCGATGCCGGGCTGCGAGATCCGCGTGGTGGACCTCGACGGGCGGGATGTGCCGCGCGATTTGCAGTCGGTGGGCGAGATCGCGATTCGCGGCGATCTGGTGATGGACGGCTATTATAAGGATCCGCAGGCGACGCGCGCGGTGTTGTCGGAAGACGGCTGGCTGCGCACGGGAGACGTCGCGGTCTGGGACGAGGAAAACTATGTCCAGATAGTGGACCGCAAGAAGGACATTATCGTCAGCGGCGGCGAGAACGTGTCGTCGATCGAGGTGGAGCGCGCCATTGCGGCGCATCCTTCGGTGCTGGAATGCGCGGTGGTGGCGTCGCCGGACGAGAAATGGGGCGAAGTGCCGGCCGCCTTCGTGGTGGTCAAGCCAGGGCATCACTTGCAGGAAGAGCAGATGCGCCAGTATCTGGAGGGCCGCCTGGCGCATTTCAAGACGCCGCGGCGTTTCCTGTTCCAGGAGGGCGCGCTGCCCAAGACGGGGACCGGCAAGATCCTCAAACGGGAGCTGCGTGAGGCATTCTGGAAAGACCGGGAGCGGCGCGTCCAGGGATGACGCGGGGCGGCCGGCGCCAGGGCGCGACCGGCGAAATTTTTGCAAGGATTTCCAGGCGGCGCGGACTACCTGATTGGAATGCGATTCGACGGCCAGCCAGGGGGCGAGCAGAACAGCCGGTGGCTTCGGCTGATGGAGCATTACCAGCCGGCCCTGTGGCGCCTGGCGAATTCCTATGAAGCCGACGCGGGCGCGCGCGAAGACCTGTTCCAGGAGATCGCGCTGGCCCTGTGGCGGGCGATTCCGGGCTTTCGCGGCGAAGCCAGCGAACGCACCTGGCTCTATCGCATTGCGCACAATACGGCCATCTCGGCGATGGCGTCGCGCCGCCGCCGGCAGGGCCGGGAAGTGGAGCTGACCGATTCGGCGGAGCGTCCGCCTGCCTGGGAGGATCCCGATCGCGCGCTGCTGCTGAAAGAGAAACAGGAGCGGCTGATGGCCGCGGTCCGCGAGCTGCCGCCCATCGACCGGCAACTGATCGTGCTGCATCTGGAAGGTCTGAGCTACGCCGAAATCGAGCAGGTCGCGGGGTTATCGCAGAGCGCGGTGGCGACGCGTTTGAGCCGCATCCGCGACCGGCTGGCGGCGCGCGTCCGGAGACAGGAGGAACTGTCATGACACCGCCATTCGACGAATTGTCCGAGCTGTGGCAATCGGCCGCGAGCGAGGGGCCGGACGATCCTCGCGCCCTGCTGGGCGAATTGCAACGCCGCGGGAAGGCCTTCGACCGCATGATCCGCCGCCGCGACTGGCGCGAGTCCGCCGCCGGGATGCTGATCGCGGTGGGGTTCCTGTGGGCCGCCTTGCGCGCGACGGCGCCGCTCAACCGCATCGGCGATTTCTGGCTGTCGGCGTATGGCGTGTGGATCATTGTCTACCTGCGGCGTCATTCACGGGCTTCGCGCGACCCCGATCCGAATCAGCCGCTCGAGGAGTTTCGCCAGGAACTGGTGGAGCGCTACGACCGGCAGATCCGTCTGCTGCAGCGGGCGAAATTCTGGTACATTCTGCCGCTGTGGGTAGGGCTGATGTTCGTGGCGCTCGCCTTTCTGGTGCGCACTGGAAGCCGGGGCGGGTTTCTGGTGATGACGGCCGCGTGGGCGCTGATGGCCGGGGTCCTCTGGTGGGCGAATGAAATGGCCGGCGTGCGCTATGTGCGGAAACAGAAAAGTCAGATGCTGGAGCGGTTGGGAGACCGTGAAGGAGGAATGGAATGAAGTTCGTATTGCTGAGCCTGTTGCTGGCGGCGCCGGTAGTGATGGCCGCGGCCGACCTGGACGAGATCCGCGCGCTGCTGGCCAACCGCGTGGACCAGAGCAAGAAAGCTGTGGGCATGGTTGTGGGCGTCATCGACGCCAACGGCCAGAAGATTGTGGCGCACGGCAAAATGGCGCTCGACCGCGGCCAAACGCCGGATGGCGATACCGTGTTTGAAATCGGCTCCCTCACCAAGGTGTTCACGTCGCTGGTGCTGGCCGACATGATCGAGCGCGGCGAAGTGAAGGCTGACGATCCAGTGTCCAAGTTTCTTCCGGCGGATGTCAAAGTCCCCAGCCGCAACGGCCGGCAGATCACGCTGCTCGACTTGTCGATGCAACTGTCCGGTCTGCCGCGCCTGCCCGACAACTTGGCTCCGGCGGATCCCATGAATCCCTACGCCGATTACACTCCGGCGAGGCTCTACGATTTCCTGGGGCACTATACGCTGACGCGCGACAGCGGCGAGAAGTACGAATATTCCAACCCGGGCGCCGGTCTGCTGGGGTTCGCACTGGCGCGCAAGGCTGGGATGAGCTACGAGGAACTGGTGCTGCGCCGCATTCTGGAGCCGCTCGGCATGAACAGCACGTCGATCACGCTCTCGGCGGATCAGAAGAAACGGCTGGCGGCGGGTTACAACGCCGGTCTCGAACCCGTTGCGAATTGGGATTTCGATGCACTGGCGGGCTGCGGCGCCCTGCGCTCGACGGTCCACGACCTGTTGAAGTTCGCAGCCGCCAACCTGGGTCTGATCGATACGCCGCTGGCCGCCGCTATGCGCCGCATGCGGTCGGTCCACCATGAGACGGGCGTGGCGGATCTGGACATCCTGATGGGCTGGCACGAGTGGCACAAATACGGGACCGACATTGTCTGGCACAACGGCGGCACGTACGGATACCGCTCGTTTGCGGGGCTGGACCTGGCGAAGAAGAGCGCGGTCGTAATCCTGTGCAATACGTTTTTCGATGTCGACGACCTGGGCCTGCACGTCCTGGAGAGCCGCTGGCCGGCAGCCACGCTTCCGCCGGCGCGCCAGGAAATCACGGTTGCGCCGGAAGTGCTGCAATCCTACGTGGGGCAATACCAGTTCGCGCCGGGGGTGGTCCTCACGGTGACTCTCGCCGGGACGCAGCTATCGGCGCAGTTGACGGGGCAGCCGGCGTTTCCGGTGTATGCCAGCACGCCGACGGAGTTCTTCCTGAAAGTGGTGGAAGCCGGGCTGACGTTCGAAAAAGACGCCTCGGACGCGGTTGCTGCGGTGGTGCTGCACCAGGGCGGGCGCGACCAGCGGGCCGCGCGGCTCAAGCCGGGGAACTGAAGGCCCCTAGTTTTCCGTCGGTTTCTGCTCCATGTGATCGATGACGATCACGGGCATGGTTCGCTTCTGCTTCTCCAGCTTCAGCCCGAGCTGCTTTTCGATGGCCTCGAAGATGGTTTGTCCGCCGGTGGGATCGGCAGCCGAGGGCACGCCGGCCGCCGCTGCGTCTCCACCGCGCGGGCCCGCGTTCATTGCCATCATGGCGCCGAACGAGTACGTCAAGGTGAAATCCCAGGTTCCTTCGAGCCCGGTCGAGTCCGCAACCGGCAAACCTAGCTCCGGGGCCGAGCCTTGCAGCCGTTCGGCAAATTGCGCCATGGTGATGTTCTGGCACGTCAGGACGCGCGAACCGGGCGGCGCGCCGACAGGAGCATTGCCGTTCTTGCAGGACGTGCGGCTCTCGGGATCGGCCTTCTTCATTTTGGATTTCCCGGCAACCAGCGCGTACCCCGGCACCTCCCGGTCTTCGGTGTGATAGGTCAACTTGAAGCGGTCTACGAGCAAGGCGCGGACCATGGGCGCGATCAAATCGTTGTCCAGACCGTTCATCGACGGCCCCCCGGCCGGTGCTTTGGCGGTGATGTCGTACCGATCGGAGTCGGCGAATTTGGGGACGCCCACGATCTGGTCGTTGCTGTTGGTATTGAACGCCCGGCTGATGAGAAATCGCAGCGGCATGTTCTCGGCAATCAGACGGCCTCCTGGCTGCATTTGAAATCGTGACATCCTGGCATCCGGGTCGGCTGGTTTGATGCTGGCCACTTCAAATTCGGTAGGGACCGGCAGGGGCGGCAACGCCTCGGCTACTCCCGGCGGATTGTCGGTGGGCTTGCGGTTGACGCTGTCCACCACGATGACGGGCGTGGGAACCTGTCTCTGTTCCAGTTTCAACCCAAGCTGCTTTTCCACCGCGTCGAAAATGGAAATGCGGTCGGCGGTATTGGAAATCATGGGTCCCATCAACTGCAGCGAGTACTTGAGGTCGAAGGTATACTTCCCCTCGAGTCCCGTCTCGTCCGTTACGGGGTTGGCGCCGATGGACGTTCCCATCATGCCTCGCAGTCCCGCTACAAAGGCCGCCATGGTCATGTTGCGGCAGGTGTATTGAATCGTCATGCCCGGCCCGAGATTGATGGTGGTGGTGGTTCCGTTGGCATTGCTGGTCATCATGCGGACGCCGCCCGGCTCCGGCGATCCGGAACCGGTTTGCGGCTTGCATCCGCTGTCCCCGGCGCCGTCGGATTCCTTGATCTGAAGCTTCTTCCCGACGATCAGGGCGTAGGCCGGTAGCGGCCTGGTGTCCTTGTGGACCACCAGATGGAAACGCTCCGCCAGGAGCGATTGCAGCATGAGCTTCTGGTCGTCGGGCGAGGATTCCGTAGGGACCTTGGCCGTTACATCGAAGCGGTCCATCTCCAGCCAGCTTGGCCCGCCCAGGATCTTGTCCGCATCGAATCCATAGGCGAATCGGACCAGGTCGACTATGGTGGCGGTTTTGATTTCATAGCGGCCGCCGCGGGCCGGTCCCAACCGGACGAACTGGTTCGGATTGGAGGTCTTGACGCTGGCGTGGACGTCAGCGATTTCAAACTTGAGCGGAGTATCGGGAGACTGGGCGGAGGCCCAGGCAGTGCAATACAGCAAGACGATGCCACCCACGACTGCTTGTTTCATTGGCGCGCACTCCGAAGAAGAGAACATAATATGACGAATACCGATCCCGTGGCGTGGGGATTTCTTTTGCGATTTCTGGTTGCCGGTTCGGGTCCCGAACTACACTAAATATTTAGTACTAAAACGAAAAAATGTCAAGCTGCGAGCACCAGCCAGAGAAGCGCCTGCGCGCAAAAAAAGAGGCCTCTCAGCGTTCCTTAACTGATTAGTCATGTGATTGTCACACGTTGCCACTACCATGCGTAGAGGTCACCGAAAAACCAATGAACACTACTCCTATTGCGAGGGCAGGTCTGTTTGTCCTCGGCGCAATGCTCTGCGCCGCGGGACTGAGCCCACTTCATGCACAACAGAGCGGGACAATTTCCGGGACGGTTGTCGATCAGGCTGGAAAGCCGATCCAAGGCGCAACGGTGGAAATGAAGACAGAATCTGCGGCGACCCCACACAACACGACGAGCGACGCCGATGGAAAGTTCTCGGTTCCCGATCTGCCGGTAGGGACCTACTCCATTCAAGCTTCCGCGCCCGGTTTCGCTTTGACCACCCGCTCCGGCGGACAGGTCACGGCCGGCGGCACCGTGAACGTTTCCCTGGTGATGTCGGTTGAGTCGCTGACGACGTCGGTGACGGTCAGCGAGAGCGTCTCGGTGGCGGCGGCGACGGCGCCCTCGGGCAATCTTCTCGAAGCGGTTTCGGCCAAGACCGAAATTACCTCCGATTTCATCAAGAACTTCATGTCGCCGGTCGCGGACTATGCGGAATATGTGAACTATGCGCCGGGCACGTTTAGTCTGAATCCCAACGGTATCGGACTCGGCCAGGGCAAGACATTCTTCCGCGGTTTCGCCGACGGACAATACACCATGACGTTCGACGGGATTCCGTTCGAAGATACCAACACTCCGACCCACCACTCCTGGGCAAACTTTCCCAGCGGCTGGACCGACACCGTGGATTTCGACCGCAGCCCCGGTCTGGCGTCGAACTTCGGCCCGACCAATTTCGGCGGATCGATCAATATGCAGTCGCCGCAATTGTTTCCGGACCCGGATATTCGCGGGACGATCAACTACGGCTCGTTCAACACGCGGGTTCTGCAGTTGGACGCGGACAGCGGATTCTTTGGACCCGGCAGCCGCAATAGCTTCCTGATGAACATCCAACAGCTGTTGTCGGACGGATATCAGACCAACAATAAACAGAAGCGAGTCGCAGGATACGGCAAGTATCAATACCGCGTTTCCGACACGAGTTCGCTCACGTTCTACGGAGGGCTGGTGGATATTTGGACTAACACCCCGAATACCACAAATCCCACGCGCGCGCAGGTAGCGGAGTACGGCGATAACTACCTGCTGGACAGCACGCCGTTGTTGTCGACCGGCTTGCCCGATCCCTATTATTACGGCTACGACTTCTATCACGTGCAGACGGATTTTGACTACGCCGCCTACACGGCCGACCTGGGCGATGGGTGGAAGTTCGACGATAAACTGTACACCACGCGCTACTGGAACAAGCAGTTCTACCAAAATGGCGCCACGGTCACCCTCACCGCCGCCAAGCCGAGCGGCGTCGACAAGCTCAACGGATATCGGCATGCAGGCGACACGG
>Ga0181529_10006599_pt1 | contig 11759 bp, 10 predicted proteins | sample PEATcosm2014_Bin_36_FD_119763 | JGI IMG/M metagenome (GOLD analysis project Ga0181529, IMG submission 119763) | Peatland microbial communities from MTU Mesocosm Facility, Houghton, MI, USA - PEATcosm2014_Bin10_30_metaG | ecosystem: Environmental > Terrestrial > Soil > Wetlands > Peat | place... | reverse complement strand
GCCGAACAGCACCTTGTCGCCCTTCTTGACGTCGAGCGGCGTCAGCTTGCCGTTCTCGTCGCGGCCGCCCGGGCCGGCGGCGATGATTTCGCCTTCCTGCGGCTTCTCCTTGGCGGTGTCCGGAATGATGATGCCGCCCTTCGTCTTCTCCTCGCCCTCGAGGCGACGGACGACGACGCGGTCATGCAATGGACGGAATTTCATGAGTCTCAGCTTCCTTTTTCGCCGGCGACTCAGGGGGGAGCGCGCCGGTGGGTTGAAGAGCATGGAACCTGATTAGCACTCGACTGGGGCGAGTGCTAACGGCTGCGCTGAAATAGGTCGCTGGGCGGGGAGCGTCAAGAGCGGCCGCGGCGAAAAACGCCAGGCGGAACTGGATTCCTTCGACGTGGTTGACCGGCCTGTTGGCGCGGCGTCATGGCCCCTCGATCAGCCGCCGCGCGTCGTCGCGCAGAGCCCGGCGGCTGTCGTCGTCGGCGTAGACCATGTGGCCGCCGGGATAGACCTTCAGCGTCAGCCGCCCTGACGGGCCGAAGTCGGGAATTTGGGCGAGTTCGAGCGCCGTGGCGAAATAGGGGGCCTGGACGTCGGTCAGGCCGTGGGCGACCAGCACGCGGAACTTCGGGTCGAGCGCCAGCATCCGCCGCAAGGCCGACAACGCTTCCGGCCTGGCGAGCCCGTCGCCCCAGCGCCAATCGTGATTGACCGCGTCGCTCAGCAGCTCGTAGCGGCCTTCGACCTTCCAGCCGAGCTTGCGCTCGTAGAGATCGACGATCGCGCTGGCGAAAGCCGGTTCGAAGCCCGGCAGCACCGGATCGTGGAAGCCGCCGCCGCGGGCGGCTGGGAACGGGTCGTAGGCGTCGATCGTCGCGTCGTAAAAGGCGACGACCTTGCCCTGCGGCCGCTCGAATTCGCGCAGGAACGTCCCTTCGTCGATCCGGCCGGCGAACCGGCGCACCGTCTGGAGGTCGAGGCCGGTCAGATTGGCGACCCGCTGCGACATCCGCTCGACCGCCGCGGCGTCGCCGGGACCGCGCAGCCAATCGGCGAGATAATCGCCGGCGGCGTAGCGCTCGACCTCGGCGAGGTCGGCGCGCGCGACCGGGCCGGCGCGGCGGCGATGGGCCGCCGCATAGGAGGGCAGGCGGGACAGCAGCGGAAACGGGTCGTTGGGCTCGGCGGCGAGCGCGGCGAGGTCGAGGACGGGCGAGATCAGCACGAGGCCGGCGACGCCGACGCCCTGATCCGTGGCGAGCGCCTCGGCGAGACGCGGAGCGCGAAAACCGCCGTAGCTTTCGCCGACGATGAACTTGGGCGATGCGAGCCGTCGCTCGGCGGTGAGCCAGCGGCGTATCGCCGCAGCGAGGCCGTCGACGTCGCCATCAACCGACCAGAAGCGACGGCGCGCGTCGTCGCCGGATGCGACGATGCGGCTATAGCCGGCGCCTGGCGGGTCGACGAAGACGAGGTCAGTGAAGTCGAGCCAGGTTTCAGCGTTGTCGACCAGCGTCGGCGGCGACGCAGGCGTCAGCCCGGCCATCGGCAACCGCCACGGGCCGAGCGCCCCCAGATGCAACCAGGCTGACGCGGCGCCGGGGCCGCCGTTGATGGCGAAGGTCACCGGCCGGCGCTCGGGGTCGGCGCCGTCGAGCTTGTAGGCGACATAGGCGACGACCGCCTGAGGGGCCCCGGCCTCGTCCTTGAGCTGTAGCGAACCGGCGGTGACGTGGAAGGCGAGACTGCGGTCGCCGACGTTTAATGTGAAGGCCGTCGTCGAATCGGCTGGCAGGTTTGCGCTTTCCGGCCTCTCCGGCTTGGCGTCGCGGCTCGCGGCGGCCGCTCCGACCGGCGCTTCGTCAGCCCAGGCGAAGCCGCCGGGCGCGCCGGAGAGCCCAGCGAGCGCGACGAAAAGAAAAATCGTGCTTCGCATCCTCAGCGCCTCCGCTTGTTCGATCGCCCCGCTCATGTGGCGCTTGAGGGCGCGAACGCAACGTCGCGCGACGCTTTTCGCGCTGCGTCGTTCGCTTCGGCGCGGACCCGTCCCGTAAGCCCGCCGCGATCCCGCCGGCCCAGCCGGCGCACGGAAACAAGGAGGGCGCGGCCCATGAGAACGACATCGGCAGGTTGGATGGCGACGGCGCTGGCCGCCGCCTTGAGCGTGAGCGCGTCCAGCGACGCGCTGGCGCAAGCAGCGCGGGCGACGACGCCGATCCCCGACGACAAGGACAAAGTCGTGGGGACGATCGCGATCGATTACAACTCGCGCTCGGAGCGCTCGACCAGCGCCGTCGACGTCTATTCGGTCCAGGACCTCGCCATCGCCGATCTCCTGATCATGAAGGGCGACATCCAGCGCGTTCCCGACCAGCGGCTGTCCTATTCCGTTCGTTTCGACGTCGTGAATCCGCAGAACCCGGCCCAGATCGCCCACGACGCGGCGATCCTGCGCGGCGACATGTCGATCGACGCCAACGGCCGCTACAATCCCGAGGACGGCCGGCTCAGGCTGGACGTCATCAAGGGCAATCAGGCGTCGAGCCGCTTCACCGGCGGCATCCAGGGTCGCGAAGTCGTGCGCTGGTGGCAGATCGGCAAGAAGCTGAGCGGCGCGACCGCGGCGGCGGCGAAGGCCTATTCGCGCTTCGTCGACGGCAAGGTGGTGACGATTCAGGTCAAGAACCCAGACCCGTTGCGCTTCGAGTCGCTTGGCCTCGCGGCCGGGCCGTTTTCCTTCCTGGTCGACACGAAAGTGTCGGGCGTGTTCGACTACGATTACGAACTCGGCAACTGGCTCACCGATCAGGCCGGGCTGCAGTTCACCTATTCGGTTGGCGACAATATCGTCTCCGACCATGTCTCCGGCTCGATCCGCTATGTCGAGGAAGCCGGCCAGTTCGCCGACGCCAAGGGCAAGACGCACGCCTACACGTCGTATTACGACTACAACTTGCGCTTCAACGAGCCGCCGGTGAACAAGGACGCCGCGTTCTTTGGCGGCGACGCCACCCAGGCGGACGCCGACGCTTTCTTCTCGGCCGCCGACCAGACCAAGCCCGGCCTCTACGGCCGCGTCTACTACGCCGACAGCGAGACCGACTGTAAGAAGGCGACCAACGACAAGGGCGAGACGAAGTGCATCGGTCCGACCCATTCGGACGTCTTCTACGACCTGCGCGGCGTCAAGCTGACTTATGAGCAACTGGCGAACTGGATGAAACTCGAACAGCTTGTCATCGGCCCCTTCACGGACGAATGATGCGCCAGCGCCCGCGCGGGCGCGCAGGATAGGACTTCGCCATGGCCTATATCGACGAGATCCTCGAACCCGGCGAGAAGGTGGTCTTCAAGACCCGTCTGTCGTGGACCCTGTACGGCCCGGCGATCGTCTACGCCCTGGCCGCGCTGGCGCTGACGGTCTTCGCCACCGGCGCCGCCGGCCTCGGCGTCGTCGCCTTCGTCATCGCAGCGTTGGCGGCGTTGGCGGCCGCGGCGGCGCTCGTCGGCTTCCTGCGCGCGTGGTTTCGCCGCTGGACGAGCGAGATCGCGGTCACCGACCGGCGCGTCGTGCTCAAGCGCGGCTTCATCCGCCGCCACACGGTCGAGATGAACATGCAGAAGGTCGAGAGCGTCGACGTCGATCAGTCGCAGCTCGGCCGGCTGTTCAATTACGGCACGGTGACGATCAAAGGCACCGGCAGCACGCTCGAGAGCCTCAAGATGATCGACCATCCGCTGAAGCTGCGGTCGGCGATCACCGCGGGCTGATCAGGCCGCCTGCAGCAGCCGCTGCACTTCGTTGACGAGGTCGCGCAGGTGGAACGGTTTGGAGAGGATGCGGGCGTCTTTGGGCGCCTTGTTGTCGGGGTTGAGCGCGACGGCGGCGAAACCGGTGATGAACATCACCTTGATTTCGGGATCGAGTTCGGTCGCCCGGCGGGCGAGTTCGATGCCGTCCATCTCCGGCATGACGATGTCGGTGAGCAGCAGCTCGAACGGCTCCTCGCGCAGGCGGTTGTAAGCGGACAGGCCGTTGTCGAACGAAGCGACCGAATAACCGGCGTTTTGCAGCGCCTTGACCAGAAAGCGGCGCATGTCGTTATCGTCTTCCGCCAGCAGGATCCGGGCGGGAATTTCAGCCGACGCAGTCATCAGGAGTCCCCAGCAACGCTACAATAGTCGCCCGCGGCGAGTAAAAATCGGGTGAAGCCGACGCAACTTTATGCGAGTCGGGCTTGGCGGGTAAGCCGTCCGTGCGATTATGATAAAGGTTCCGGCCGCTTCGGCGGCGGATTAAAGGCGGATCGAGGCGCAATGGACGAGCCAGGCTGGCGGGCCGACCCTGACATTCAGCCGCCTTTCGAGGCGATCGAGCCGCCGCGCCTCGCCGTGCCGCTGGTGTTTGATTCGCCCCATTCCGGCTCGCGCTACCCGCGCGCGTTCCTCGCCGCTTCGCGGCTCGATCCGCTGACTCTGCGCCGCTCCGAGGACGCGTTCGTCGACGAACTGTTTCTGCCCTGCGTGGCGCTCGGCGCGCCATTGCTGCGGGCGCGGTTTCCGCGCGCGTTTCTCGACCTCAACCGCGAACCGTTCGAGCTCGACCCGCGCATGTTCGACGGGCCGCTGCCCGACTACGCCAACACCCGCTCGCTGCGCGTGGCGGCCGGGCTCGGGACGATCCCGCGCGTCGTCGGCGACGCCCAGCCGATCTACCGCGAGCGCGTGCCGGTCGTCGATGCGCTGGCGCGCGTCGCCGCCCTGCATCGCCCCTATCACCAGCAGTTGGCGGGATTGATCGAGCGCACGCGGGCGCGCTTCGGCGTCGCGATCCTGATCGACTGCCATTCAATGCCCTCGACGTTGGCCGAGGCGGGCGCGCTCGACATCGTGCTCGGCGATCGGTTCGGCGCCAGCGCCGCGCCCTGGGCGGTCGAGGCGCTGGAATCGGCGTTGCTGGCGCGCGGCTATCGCGTCCGCCGCAACAAGCCCTACGCCGGCGGCTACATCACCGAGCATTACGGCCAGCCCGCCGCTGGCCGCCATGCCGTGCAGATCGAGGTCAACCGCGCCCTTTACATGGACGAAGCGCGCATGGTGAAACTGGACCGCGCGACGGGTTTGGCCGAATCGTTGAAGGCCGCCGCGGCGGCGTTGGCGATGCGTGCGCTCGCCGAGCCGGTGGGTGGACGCTGGGCGGCGGAGTGAGGGCGGCGATCGGCGCGAGTGGCATGCGCGGACCGCATAAGGGCCTTCGTATAAAAAAGGAGGCCGCCATGTCGCCACGGCGGCCTGAGTCTAGGGAGGAAACGCCCAAGGAGGGCATATGCGGCAGGTCATGCCGCACCGCAACAATATGTGCTTGCGACGCAGCGGAGGCAAGCCTTTTCTGGGGTAGATTGCGGTGTTTCAAGCTGGTGAGGCGATTTTGCAACACACGCTTTGACGTCAGAAATCTTACCATTTCAATAATATCATACGATACAATGGCTTGCGCGGGGCGAAGCTTTCGCTGAGGGCGCAACCTCTAAACTCTGGGCATGACAGGTATGCAAGTGACGCAAAACTCTTTCGCTGTTTTTGGGCGGTCGGCATGACCGCAGTCGATTTCGCCAGCTTCGTCGACCGGCTTGCGCAGGTCTCCGGCGAGGTGATTCTTCCCTTCTTCCGTTCGACCATCGGCACCGAGGATAAGTCGCGCGGCGGGGTGTTCGATCCGGTCACCGAGGCGGACCGCGGCGCCGAGGCGGCGATGCGGCGGTTGATCGCGCAGACCTTCCCCGCCCATGGCGTCATCGGCGAAGAGTACGGGCAGGACCGGCCCGAGGCCGAATATGTCTGGGTGCTCGACCCGATCGACGGCACCAAGAGCTTCATTTCCGGCCTGCCGACCTGGGGCACGCTGATCGGGCTCATGCATCGCGGCGAGCCGGTCTACGGCATGATGGCGCAGCCCTTCACCCGCGAACGGTATTTCGGCGACGGCAAGCGCACGAAGCTGCGCTGCCTGGCGCCGTCGCGCGGCGAAGCGCCGCCGAGCGAATGGGTCACGCGGGCCTTGCGCACGCGCGAATGCGCATGCCTCGCCGAGGCGACGGTGATGACGACCAGTCCGGCGCTGATCCGCGTCGACGCCGACCGCGAGGCCTATCGCCGGGTTGAAGCCAAGGCGCGGCTGACGCGCTACGGCGGCGATTGCTACGCCTATTGCGCGCTCGCTCTTGGCCACGTCGACCTTGTCGTCGAGACGGGGCTGAAGCCGCACGACGTCGTCGCCTTGGCGCCGATCGTGACCGGGGCGGGCGGGATCATGACGACCTGGGAGGGCGGCTCCGCCGCCGCCGGCGGACGGATCATCGCCGCCGGCGACGCGCGCATCTACGAAGAAGCGAGGCGGCTGCTGACCGCCTGAGCGCTTATTCCGGCGCGGCGAACGGCAGATCGGCGAAGGGGTCGAAGCGCGTCGCGCCGGTCGGCGGTTCGCGCCGCTCGAACAGCGCGCCGAGCGCGCCGGCGAGCAGGCCAAGCGCGCCGGCGACGAGCGCCGCGACCAGAATCTGCTGCGGCGGGGCGGAACGCCAGCCCGGGCCGATGGCGGCGGCGAACGTCACGCCGGCGGTCACCAGCAGAACGGCGGCGGAGCGGGGCCCGCCGCGTTGGGCGAGCGCCAGCGCCACGGCCGGCGTCACCAGCGCGAGATTGAGGCCGAGCGCCCACGCCAGCATGCGCGGCGGATCGACAAGGCCGCGGTCGACGGCGACGGCGGCGGCGCCGATCACGATCAGCATGGTCAGGCGCGACAGCGCGATGCGGCGGCTGGAGAGCACGGCGAAACGCGCATAGGCGGCCGACAGGTCGACGCCGAAGCCGCGCCCCGCCGTCACGACGCCGGCGCGCGCCAGCGCCGCCGCCGGCAGCCACGCCGCAGCGCCGACCAGCGCCGTCGCGGTTGGCGATCGCGCCGTCTCGCCGTCGGCGAAACCGACCGAGGCGGCCGCGCCGAGCGCCGCGGCGATCAGCACGAGGATGAGGCCGACCCCGCCCGCATGTTGCGCTTCGCCCGGCGGCGCGGCGAGCGACGGCATGGCGAACGGCAGGAAACCGGCGAGCGCCAGCGCCCCCGCCGCCGAGCGCAACAGGAAGGCGGCGTCGTTCGGCTCGGCGGGAATCGCCAGCCATTCGGCGGACACGCCGGCGCCGCCGCCGCCGCTCCACGCCAGCGCCGCGCCGATCGCCGCGACCGCGAGGGCTGCGCCGGCGCTGGCGGCGTCGCTCCACAGCAGACCTTTGAGGCCGCCGGGGACGACGCCGGCGACGAGCGTCGTCGCGATCGCCACCACGGCCAGGCGGCGTTCGAGGCCGGCCGCCGCCGCGAGCGCGTCGACCGTGGCGGCGAATCCGGCCGCCGCCGTCAAACCGCCGACGATGAAGATGATCAGCGCGAAGAGGAGTCGGATCGGCGCGGCCGGAAAGCGCGTCGCGAGAACGTCGGCGGCGGCGCTGGCGTTGGCCCGGCGCAGCAGCGGGCCGACGATCAGCGCTGCGCCGACGAGGCCGGCCGCCGCCGCGGGCCAGGGCGCAAAGGCGTCGGCCGCATCGGGGCCGAAGGCGAGCGCCAAGCCCGCCGCCGTCGCCGCCAGCGCCAGGCCGGAATAGAACGGCGGGACGGCGCGACGCGCAGCGAGAAAATCGCCCAGCCGCGTCGTGCGATTGACGAGGCCAAGCGTGACCAAGCCCATCACGGCGACGAGAGGCCCAAGCGCGGCGACGACCCGGTCGGGGGCGCCGACCCGCGCCAGCGCCGCCACCAGGCCGAGCGCGGTCAGGAACGCGGCGGCGACGAATGTCGCCAGGCCGTCGATCCGCTCGCGATCGCGTTGGGGGGCGGCGTACATGGACGGGTCTCGCTTCGCGACGCGCCACGTCGTCGGCGCCGACGGTCCTGTTCTTAAGCGAAGCGCCGCGCGCGCGCCAGACGCCGCTCAGGCGTCGATCGTCGGCCCGAAGCGCGCTGCAAAGGCGTTCTTCAGCGCGCGATCGGCCTCCGCCATGGTCGCGGCGCGGCCGAGGTCGGCGAGGCTGGTCACGCCGTAGTGAGCTTCGCCAATGCCGCACGGGACGATGCCGGAGAAATGCGACAGATTGGGCGCGACGTTGAGCGACACGCCATGGAACGTCGTCCAGCGCCGCACCCTGACGCCGATCGCGGCGATTTTGTCCTCGGCCGGAGAGCCGTCGAGTCCCGGCGCCTTGTCGGGCCGCGCGACCCAGACGCCGACGCGGTCCTCGCGCGTTTCGCCCTCGACGCCGAGCCCGCGCAGCGCGTCGATCAGCCAGCCTTCGAGCGCGGCGACGTATGCGCGCACGTCGGGGCGGCGGCGCTTGAGGTCGAGCATGACATAGGCCACCCGCTGGCCCGGCCCATGATAGGTGAACTGGCCGCCGCGCCCGGCGCGGTAGACAGGGAAGCGCGCGTCGAGGAGGTCGGCCGGCTTGGCGCTGGTTCCTGACGTATAGAGCGGCGGGTGTTCGATCAGCCAGACGCGCTCGGCGGCGCGCCCGTCGGCGATCGCCTCGGCGCGCGATTCCATCTCCGCCAGCGCCTCCGGATATTGCACTAGCCCGGCTTCAACCCGCCATTCGACCGGCGGCGCGCCGGCGGCGGCAGGGAAGCGGGCGCGAAGCGCGAGGCGAGGGCTGACCACAACGAGATCCGGACGGTGGGGAAACGAACGGCGCAAAGGCGCGCGCCGCGCCGCGGCTGTCAAGGGCGGCGGCTCTCCGGCGCGGCTTCAATCGAAAGGATGGCGCGTCGCACGCGCGCAGGTTAACGTCTCGTCCAGCTGTGGCATTGGGCGCGCGAGGGCGCGCGCTCGTTTCCGTTCTTCGATCTTTCGGACTTGACGGCGGGCGCCCTCAATCGCCCGGCGCGGCAAGAGAGGCGGAACGCTGTGGTTCCGACCAAACGACGGGAGAAACGCCATGCGAATGATGTTGCGCGCGCGGTTTGAAACCGCGGCGGCGAACGCCGCGTTCAAGGCCGGCGTTGTCGAGAAGACGCTCGGCGACTTCATGGCGAAAGCCAAGCCGGAGGCGGTCTATTTCACCCTCGAAGACGGCAAGCGCTGCGGCGTCTTCGTGTTCGACATGAAAGAGTCGAGCATGATGCCGGCGCTGTTGGAAGATATGTTTCATGCTGTCGGAGCCGAGGTCGAACTCACGCCGTGCATGACCCCAGACGAACTGCGCGCCGGACGGGCGGCGTCGCGAAGGCGCGCCGCCCGCCCTCGCTTATTTGCCGGCCGCGCGCTCGGCCGCCAGACCCGCCGCGGCGTAGAGGTTGAGCCGCGAATAGATTCCGAACGGCGAGACGCCGTCGTCGAGAAAGCCGCCGCCTGGCCCCTCGGTCTCGGTGAGGATCTGGTCGGCTTCGGCCAAACTGAGCGACGGGAACGCGACGGCGAGCAGATTGCCCGCTTCGGGGGCGAGCTTCGCGACGTCTTCGGTTCCCTCCGCCGCCTTGGGATAGACGACCGGCAGGCCGTAGGTCTGCGTCGCGGCGACGAAGGCTTCGTTCGCAGCGGCGTCGTTGAAGCGGCCGGTGTCGGCGCGGGCGCAATTGGCGATCGTGTCGCCGCACCCTGCTTGCAGCGCGGCGACGAGGTCGGCGCGCGCCGCCTTCAACGCGGCGGGGAAGTCGGCGATCGGCGGCGCGTTCTTCAGCGTCTGGCCGACATAGGCGGGATCGTTGGCGAGCAAATGGGCGACGTCGTAGGTCGCCAACGTCCGACCGGCGAGCACGTCGGTCGCGTAATGTGCGCCCACGACAATGCGGTCCTCGCCGTATTCGGCGCCGCGCGCGATCATCTCGCGGTAGCGTTCCGGCGTCAGTAACGCCAGCAGGAGGGCGCCGGTGTAGCCGTAGGTGGTGTGGCCGCTGGGAAACGAGGGACTGTCGACGAGGTTCATCGCCGGCCCGCGATTGTACACGACATTGTCGGCGGGGACGTTGAAATAGTCGGGGCCGGCGATCGCGGCGAAGTTCGGCTCGGTCTGGAACGGCCGCGAGTCGCCGTAAGGGTCGGCGCCGGGACCGCCGCGCGGTCGGCTGTAGGCGACGCCGTAGACGTCGGTTACGCCGTGGTTTTCGGCCAGAATCGCCGCGGCCTGCTCGGAGACCGGCGTCTTGCCGTCGGTGGTCGCGTTGGCGAAGAAATACTTGGCGGAATTGGAGTCGACGGCGCTGGTCATCTCGGCGTAGGCGATGACGTCGGCGACCGCCGGCGAGACATTGGTGAAATGCGAGCGGTCGACGTAGTGGGCGCGTGCGACATAGGCGGCGCCGAGCGTTGTGCCCAGCCCGTCGGCGAGTTCGGCGAGATCGGCGCCGGTGATGAAGACGTCTCTCAGCGCCTGCTGCTGCTGCTCGGCGAAGGGCAGCAGGCTCGGCCGCCGCAGCACGCCGGTCTGGACGCCGCCGGTGACGGCGAAATTGGCGGCGAGCGCGGCCTGGCCGGCGGGCGAGTTGGGCAGGGCCGCGAACGGCGCCAGACCTTTGAGCGCGGAGAGGTTGTTGGCGGTCTGCGCGCCCGCTTCGAGCGGCGCGAGCGCGAAGGCGGCGATCAACGCGAATTTCAGCCCGTCGTGCATGGTGTGTCTCCACTGCGCCGCGCTTGTCGCCCGTCCGCGGCGCGCGGAATTAAGCGCGCACCGTCTTAACAAACAACTCTGGCCCGATCAGCATGACGTGATCGCCCTCGCCGCCGGGCGGCGACGAATCATCGCAGGTCGACGGCCTCGCCCCATCCCGGCGCCGAGCTTAGGGGAATGGCATGAAGCAAGTGGTCTGGACCCAGAGCTACGCCGTCAATTCCATTGTCGCGAACGCTCAGAAGCGCCTCGGCCTCGTCGGCCTGCTGAACATCTTGCAGGATGTCGCATGGGCGCACGCCGATCATCTCGGCCACGGTTACGAAGCGACGATGGAAGCGGGCGCGCTCTGGATCCTCAGTCGTCAGAGCCTCGTCATGACCGCTTGGCCGAATTGGGGCGAACAGCTCCTCGTCCGCACCTGGGTCAGGCCGATCAAAGGGCCGTTGATCCATCGCGACTACGAAATGCTGGTCGGCGATCGCAAGGTCGGAGAAGGCGTGGCCAGTTGGCTGACGTTGGACGTCAACACGCGGCGGCCAATTCGGCCTACGGTCGCCGCGGCAAGCCTGGATTTTCGATCGGAGGGCGCGCTCGCCATCACCCCGGAGAAGATCGCCGTACGCCAGGACCTCGCCGAGACGGCCAGGTTTTCCGTACGCAACAGCGACCAGGATGTGAACAGACACGTCAACAACACCCGCTATGCGCAATGGATTCTCGACTCGACGCCGCTCGAGGCGCAGCGGACTTGGCGCGTCGCCCGCTATGAGGTGAACTTTCTCGCCGAAGTTCAGGTCGGCGACGCCGTGGCGATCGAGGCGGCGGCGGTCGAGGCGTCGTCAAGCGCCGAACGCCTTTTGCGTTTCCAGGGAAGGCGCTTGTCGGACGGCGCGCACGCCTTCGCCGCCGTTCTTGGCGTCGTCGAGTCCTAAAGCGCGCCGAGAACGGCGTTCGCTCGGGATCTACGCGCCTTCGCTCTTCACGAACAACTCCCGCCCGATCAGCATGCGGCGGATCTCGCTGGTGCCGGCGCCGATCTCGTAGAGCTTGGCGTCGCGCAGCAGGCGGCCGGTCGGATAGTCGTTGACGTAACCGTTGCCGCCGAGAATCTG
>Ga0181529_10006597_pt1 | contig 11762 bp, 8 predicted proteins | sample PEATcosm2014_Bin_36_FD_119763 | JGI IMG/M metagenome (GOLD analysis project Ga0181529, IMG submission 119763) | Peatland microbial communities from MTU Mesocosm Facility, Houghton, MI, USA - PEATcosm2014_Bin10_30_metaG | ecosystem: Environmental > Terrestrial > Soil > Wetlands > Peat | place... | reverse complement strand
TCGTTGTGCCAGGGGCTGGCCGAGATGTTCACCATGAGGTCGCACCGCTCCGCCGCCAGCTGCTTGATCGGATCGAGCCCGTGGTAGAGCCGCCGGGTGTTGATCATGGGGTGGGTCCAGATGTCCTCGCAGATCGTGATGCCGATCCTGCGCTTCCCGTGCGTGATGACCGTGGGCTTCGCCACCGGCTCGAAATACCGGTCCTCGTCGAAAACGTCGTAGGTCGGCAGGAGGCACTTGTGCGCGGCGCTGGCGACCTTGCCCCCAAAACAGAATGCAGCGGTGTTGTAGAACGGGCGGCCAATGCCGGAGGCGTTTGCCTCGACCGTGCCCACGATTGCGGGCACATCGCCGACCGCCTCGGCGATCCGCCGCAGGGAATCCTCGACGTCCGGCACGAACCGGCGCTTGAAAAGGAGATCGCGCGGCGGGTATCCACAGACGACCAGCTCCGGAAAAATCACGAGCTCGGCACCCTGCCCAACCAGGGCCGCGTATGCCTCGAGAATCTTCCGGCGGTTGCCGGCGAGGTCGCCAACGATCGTGTTTATCTGGGCTAGGCCAAGGCGCATGGAGGCTGCAAATGAGCACGACTATCCAGCGGCAAGCAAGCTTGCAAGGCCGACTCCGATGCGCGTTAATGGAGGGTTTACGATGGAACCGGTGATTTCCCTGATACTCGCCTCGGCCTCGCCGCGCCGGCGCGAGCTTCTCTCGAGGCTTGGCGTGCCTTTCGAAGTGGTAGCCGCCGAGGTGACGGAGTTTGAGGAGCCGACCGCCGACCCTCACGCGATGGTCCTGCACAATGCCGCGTTGAAGGCTTCCTGGGTTGCCGCCAGGCGGCCCGGAGCCCTTGTTCTGGGCGCGGACACCACCGTTTTCATCGATGGAACGGTGCTCAACAAGCCAAGGGACCACGACGAGGCGCGGCGGATGCTTAAGCAATTGTCCGGGCGCACCCACACTGTTTTTACCGGCGTCGCCGTGAGGCGCGCCGCCGACGCCCTTGCACGGGAGACCGGGATAACGAGCGAAGTCACATTCAAGACCCTAAGCGATGACCAAATCGAGCTTTACATCAGCAAGGTCGAAACCCTCGACAAGGCCGGAGCATACTCCGTGCAGGACCACACCGACCTCATCATCGCCGATTATAAGGGCTCCTTTACCAACATAATGGGTCTTCCGCTCGAAGAAACGAAACAAATTTTGACGCAATGCGGTCTGCGGGTGTAGGTAACCGCTTCACTCCATAGATGACTCCCATGCTTGAGCCGATTCACTCCCAGGCAGACCTGGGGGAGGCACCGCATCATGCGCTGCCCTGGCTTGCCGACGAGTCGGACCGGCGCTCCGTGCAGATCGGCCTCGTTGGGACCATCCTGATCCACATCATCCTGCTTTTTCTTGCGCCCCGGTTCGTCAACTTTGCGGGAGTGAACCATGTGTCGACCCCGCGGCCGCGGCCCAAGGACCGGAACATCGAGATTCCGCTCGACATGTTTCGGCCCAAGCAGCCGACGAAACAGCTGCCGAAATTCGTGGAGGCCAACCCAAACGCCCCGGAGAACATTCCGGACAAGACCAACAACATAAGCGATCGCAACCAGCAGGTGGCCCAGGAGAAGCCCACTCCGAATGGCAAGAGCGACATGCCAGCGCTGGAAGGCAGGAAGGACATTCAATCGACCCAGATCGTGAGCGGACAGCTGGTCCAGCCCGATCGGACCGTTCCGGCGCCGCAGCAGGTGACCGCCCCGCCGAAGCCGCCCTCGCCAGCCGCGCCGCGCCGCGAGCAGAATTCGTACTCGGGATTCGACAAGCAGCAGGGCGGCGATTCGAGCGGCTACGCGTCCAACCTGGCAAAGAGCTCCAATAATCCGACCGATGTGCAGCAAAGCGTCAACGGAGCCAAGGACGCGCCCGTCGCCGACAATGGAAGCGCGTTTTCGCCGCAGATCGACCCGAAGCATCCGCAGCCGCGAAAGAACCTGGAGCAGCACGTGCGGCCGGCGATTTTTGCCGAGAACAAGATCGGCACCTCCAATATCGGCCTGACCGCGGTCGATGCGCGCTGGAGCAATTACGGCGTCTACCTTCAGCGGCTCATCGAATCGGTCCAGATCCAGTGGGAGCGGATCCTGAGCGAAAGCGGCGTGTACCCGAATCCCGGCAGCATCGTCGAGGTCAAGTTTGTCCTGAACTCGAGGGGCGAAATCTCCAAGATCATCCATGTCAACCCGTCCGCCGGAACCTCGGATGCGGCGACACGGGCCTGCCCGGCAGCGATCGAGGCCCGGGCGCCGTACGGCGATTGGACCGATGACATGATCGCCATGCTGGGAAGCGAGCAGGAGATGACATTCACCTTCCTCTACCAGTGAGCGGTCCCGGGGAAGGCTTCTGGGCGGCGCTTCCGCTGGGACGCGGGGTGGAGCTCCTCGAAAGCGATTCCAACGGTGTGGCGGCATTGGCAAAGCCTGCTGGAGTCCTTTCCCACCCGAACAAGGCGGGTGAAGAGCCGCGCTCGCTCCTGAATGCGCCTTATGCTTTCGACGGCGAGTATTACGAGCTCGGGCCTTCCGCGGGGGGCGCGGGCCGCCTGTGGCTGCTGAACCGCCTGGATTCGGCGACCTCGGGTGTCATCCTCGCCGTTTCGGACGAGGCCCTGGCCTCGGTGATTCGCGCGCAGTTCAGGCGAAAGCAGGTGCACAAGGTCTATCTGGCCCTGGTTTTCGGAAAGCCTCCAAAGGAGACGGATGTCTGGAAGGACCGGCTTGCGGTCGACAGGCGCGGAGGGAAAATCCGGACCTCAGCCGGAGCAATCCCGTCCGAAAGCCGGATGAGCGTCCTCCGGCAGGGCGCCTCCCATGCTCCGGTGAGCCTCATCCGCCTCGAGCCTCGGACCGGCCGGAGCCATCAGCTCCGCGTCCAGTGCGCCCGCCGCGGGCTGCCGATCGTGGGCGACCAGACGTACGGCGATTTTGCCCGCAACCGCGAGTGGGCGAAAAAGACGGGCTTCAAGCGGCTGTTCCTCCATTCGCTCGAAACCCATTTTGATTATGACTTCGCCGGCCGCTCCCACACCTTTGCCGCCAAGGCGCCCCTTCCTCCGGAGTTCGACGTTTTTCCGTGAAAGGGTGCCAACGACCTGCAATAATCCGGCGTGGTGCACTTCAAATTTTACGACGGAGACTCCGTTCTCGAATCCAGGCTGCCGCCCCATGCGATCGGGTCGGTGAAGGTGCCCTCCGTACAAATGCGCGGGACCGGATCGGGAGCGTGGCGCCGCCAGGAGGCGTTCAAAACTGCAAATTGAGGCGCCTGCCTTGACTCCTCTGCCCAAAGCGTCGCGGCGCGAATTTCTCGGCGGAGTTGCCTTGCTGGGCGCTTCTACGCTCCTGCGCGGAAGCGCCGACTTGGCGGCGGCGCCCACCGGTCGGCCGGCCCCGGTTCTTGCCTGGCCTCCGGACGCCCGCAGGGAGGCCGCCGGCCAGCTTCTCGATTATTTTGGGAAGACGGCGCCGCTGCTCTTGCGGCCCGCCGGGGGAATTCTTGCGCATCCTAGCATCGCCTGCAGTCTTCCGGGGAAGCAGTATTCCACCAACCTTTGGGACTGGGACACGCTTTGGACCACGCGCGCCCTCTTCCGCCTTGCCGCGAAATCAAACGATCCCGCCTTTCGCCGCAACCTGGGCGAGCATGCCATCGGCAGCTTCCTGAATTTTCTCGACCACCAGTCCGAGGAGGGCCGCATCTCCATCATGCTTGACGCGAAGGATGCCGATCCGTTCGGAACCTTGAAGGCGGACAGGCCCAAGTCGCAAAATCAGGCGAAGCCCGTTTTTGGGCAATTGGCCCTCCTGATCGCCGATGAACTCGGCTCCGTGGACTGGCTGGCTCCCCGGTTCGACAATCTCCTGCGTTTTTATGCTTCCTGGGTTTCCGGCAACCGAAGTTCGATTGGCCTTCTGGTGTGGGGAAACGATGTCGCCATTGGAAACGACAACGATCCCACCACCTTCGGGCGTCCCTTTTTCTCATCCGCAAATTTGCTGCTGAACTGTCTCTTTTATCAGGATTTGAAGGCAGCGGCGGAGCTGGCGCGACGGCTCAATCGTCCTGATGACCAGCAACGCCTCGGCGCCCAGGTCATCGTGCTGGGAAAGCAGATTCAAGAGTATTGCTGGGACCCGCGCGATCGGTTTTTTTACACCGTCGATGTGCAATGCGTCGACCGGCGGAGGGAGCTGATCCCCGGCGTGAGGCCGGGCATGGACATGTCCTGGAAATGTCTGCCTCTGCGCGTGCAGACATTCACCGGCTTTCTGCCGCTGTGGTGCGGCCTGGCCACATCGGAACAGGCGCAGGCAGTCATAGAGACGAATTATTTGGCGGATGACCGCTTTCGCGGGAGTTGGGGAGTTCGGTCGCTCTCCTCAAGGGAATCGATGTATTGCATGGATTTCAGCTCCGATCCCAGCAACTGGCTGGGCCCCGTCTGGATTATCGTGAATTATTTTGTTTGGAAGGGCCTGAAAGATTCTGGGTTCAAGGCCGAGGCGGCCGAGCTGGCGGACAAGACGCTGCGACTGCTGTCGACGGATCTGGCCGCAAATGGCTCCTTGAACGAATACTACCATCCGGACACAGGATCAGCGTTGAGCCATAAGGGTTTTATGGATTGGAATCTCCTTGTGCTGGAAATGATTTGACCGAAGTGCAGCGCCTGGAGTTCGCGAGCCGTCCGATCCGCGCGTACCCCCAAGGAAAAACCATCGGACGTTTTTGTATTCATGCGTTATTTGCTGATCGGAATCACCCTTCTTGGCGCGGGCTGCGCGACGCGGACGCACAATCCGGGAGGACTTGGAGGGAATGCTCGCGCCGATTTGTCCGTGGGGAAATTGAGGTGCGAGGGGCGCATCGAGCCCCTGGGGATCGACACCCCGAGGCCGCAGCTGAGCTGGGAGCTGCAGGCCGAAAAAAGGGGATCGGCGCAGGTCGCTTACGAGATCCAGGTCGCCTCTTCCGAGGCGGGCCTTGCTGCTGGGCACCCGGATTTGTGGGGCAGCGGCCGCGTGGCCTCCGGCGCGACGTTTGGCGTCCAGTACGGCGGAGCGCCCCTTGTCTCGGATGAGCGGGTTTTTTGGAGGGTGCGCTGCTGGGGGCGGGATGCCGCTGTTTCGGACTGGAGTTCCGGCGGCATGTGGACAATGGGCGTCATTCGGGGGCGGGATTGGGAGGCGAGTTGGATTGCTGATCCGGGAGTCGCCTGCGCCGATGGGAACGGGACGCTGCTTTTGCGGCGGGAGTTTTTCGCCCGAGCGCAGCCGGTGCGCGCGATTGCCAACGTCTGCGGCCTCGGGGAATACGAGCTGACGGCCAACGGGCGCCGCGCCGGCGACGCACTTTTCTCCCCGGGATGGACCGACAGCAGCCGGACCTGCCTTTATGACACGCTAGATATCACGCCCCTGCTGCGGGCCGGCAGGAATGCGGTCGGAGTGACCCTTGCTGGAGGGATGTTCGACGTGCAGCCGGTTCGGTACGTGAAGTTCACCAGCCCGGTGCGCCCGCTGACCGTAATCCTCCAGATCCGCCTGGAGTATCCTGACGGCTCGACGGAGACGATCGGAACCGACAGCCGATGGAAGGTTGCGCCTGGTCCGGTGACCTTTGCCAATGTTTATGGAGGAGAGGACTGCGATCGGGGATTGGAGCCGGCGGGATGGAACCGGCCTGGATTCGACGACTCGCATTGGGCCCCGCCATCCGTCACGAAAGGCCCCGGTGGAGAGCTTCGCGGGCTGTCCCGCTCGGGCCTGCCCATACGCGCGTTTGGAAGCCGCCCGGCGCAGCTGGCCTCGTCGATTGCGCCCGGCGTCGACGTGTATGACCTCGGACAAAACGCGGCCTATGTCCTGAGACTGCGGACTCATGGTCCGCGGGGTGCCACGGTGGCCATCACGGGCGCCGAACTGCTTCGCCCCGACGGGAATATCGACACGCGCTCGAGCAGCCACGGCGCCCCGCCGCCAAGGTGGACCTACACGCTGGCGGGCGATGAGCGGGATGAAACCTGGGCGCCGGATCTTTTCTATCTCGGTTGCCGCTACCTCCTCGTCGAGCGCCGGGGCCCCCCTTCCGCTGCGGCGGATCTTCCTTTTGTGGATGGGCTGGAAGGAGCCGCAGTGCATGCCGACGCGGAGCCGGTCGGCGAGTTCGCCTGCTCGAACACGCTTTTCAATCGGATCCACACACTGATCCGATGGGCGCAGTCCAGCAACATGATGAGCGTGCTCACGGACTGCCCGCACCGCGAGCGCCTCGGCTGGTTGGAACAGACGCACCTGAACGGTCCGGCGCTCCGGTACGAGTTCGGGCTGGATCCGCTGTTCGCAAAGGCTTGCGGCGACATGGCCGACGCCCAGCTGCCCAGCGGCCTTGTCCCCGACATCGCGCCGGAATTCGTCGTGTTTGCCGGTGGATTCAGGGATTCGCCCGAGTGGGGCAGCGCGCGAGTCATCGTGCCCTGGCAGCAGCACGAGTGGACGGGCGAGGTCGGCTTGCTGAAGGACTCGTACGACGGGATGAAACGCTACGTTTCCTATCTTGGGAGCCGTGCAGATTCCTGCGGAATCGTGGATTACGGCCTGGGAGACTGGTTTGACATCGGGCCGGGCAAGCCCGGCTACGCCCAGCTGACGCCGCCAGCCCTGACCGCCACCGCGTTCTATTTCCTCGACACCCAAATTCTTGCGCGAACGGCCGCGCTTCTGGGCAAGCCGGCCGAGGCCGCCGAGTTCGACGCCCGTGCCGGGCGCATCCGGGATGCGTTCAACCGCGTGTTCTTCGATGCCGCGGCTGGCTCCTACTCGACGGGCTCCCAGTGCTCCAATGCGCTGGCGCTGTCGCTCGGCCTGGTGCCCGTGGGGCAGAAGGAGCGGGTGTTTGCCGCCTTGGTGGCGCAGGTGGAACGGGACGGCGAGGGAATCACCGCGGGCGACGTGGGCTATCGGTTCCTCCTTCTCGCGCTTGCCGACGGGGGACGCTCGGACCTGATCTACCGCATCGCCAATCGATCCGATCGGCCGGGATACGGCTTTCAGCTCGCGCGCGGGGCGACCAGCCTGACGGAGGCATGGGACGCCAATCCGATCGCGTCCCAGAATCATTTCATGCTCGGACAAATCAACGAGTGGTTTTACCGCTATCTGGCGGGCATAGCTGTCGACCCCGACGGGCCGGGCTTCAGGAAGATCATCCTGCGCCCTGCGGTCGTCGGCGATTTGTCTTGGGTCCGGGCCAGCTACGACTCGCCCATGGGTATCATTCGCAGCCAGTGGAGCCGTAATGGAGATTCGCTGGAAATCCGGGCGACCATCCCGCCGGGCGCAACGGCGACGGTCTTCGTTCCCGGCGGCGAAGTTGCTCCGGTGTTCGAGGGGGGCCGGCCGGCCGGCGCGTTTGAGGGGGTAAGGTTCCTGCGCCGCGAGGCGGGCGCCTCGGTGTTCGAGGTGCAGTCCGGCACCTACGTATTCTCCTCGACCCTTGCCGCTCGGGCTGTGCGGTAGCGGAGATTGATCGGAATTGCCCCCGGCGGGGCGGCCCGGCTAAGCTGCAGGCATGATCCTGCCCAAGTCCCACCGACTCACGCCCGAGCAGCTGTCCGAGGTCACTGCGATCGTGACGGAATTCGGCTGCCAGATCCAGCCGATCATCGGGGCGGTGCGGACGATCTACGCGATCGTGGGAGACGAGCGCGACGAACTCATGATCAACAGGCTGGAGGGCCTGGGCTACATCGAGCGCATCGACAGGATCCAATCGCCCTTCAAGCTGATGGACCGGCGCTCGGACCTGGCGACCCATCGGATCAAGCTTGGCGGCGTCACCCTGGGCGAGGAGCTTTTTGTCATCGCCGGCCAGTGCACGATAGACCCGAGGAATCCCCAGTTCTTCTTCGAGACGGCTGCGGCCGTCAAGGAGGCGGGAGGCCATGTCCTTCGCGGGGGAGTGTGGAAACCGCGCACGAACCCATACGCCTTCCAGGGGGACGTCAAATCGCTCGATGTCCTGATGGAGGCTTCGCGGCGCACCGGGCTGCCCGTCGACGCCGAGGTGATGGACGAGTCGCACGTGCAGCTCGCGCTCGCGGCCGGCGTGCACATGCTCCAGGTCGGGGCGCGCAACGCCCTCAATTACTCCCTGCTGCGCGCGATCGGGAGGGCCGTCGCCGAAAAGGACACGGTCATCCTTCTCAAGCGCAGCCTGCACATGGGGCCCATCAACGAGTTCATATCGGCTGCCGAATACATCGCCTCGTTTGGAAATCCCAATGTCATCCTCTGCCCCCGCGGGACGGCGCCCGCGCTGGACGGCTACCGGAATCATCCCGACGAGAGCATCATCCCCCTGCTGAAGGAAAGGACCTGGGCCCAGGTCGTCGTCGACCCCTCCCATTCCGTCGGAAAGGCCGTTTACGTGCCGGCCTGCGCCCTGGCCGCGGTCGCCTATGGCGCCGACGGCCTTTGCATCGAGACCCACGTTTCACCGAGCCAGGGCATCGGGGACGATCCCAAGCAGGCGATCACGCCGAAGGTCCTCACCGAAACGATCAGCCAGGCCCGTCAGATCTGGGCGCTGCGGCATCCGCCGAAGGCCGTTTGAGGGCCGATCGGGCGGCGTGCGGAGCGTTTCGGCTTCTCCTGCGGCGCTGGGAATGAGAGGATGTGGCGTGCCCACCCCTTCGCTCCGTCTCAAGCCCAATGCCAAGGCGCGCGTCCTTGGCGGGCACCCCTGGGTGTTTGCAAACGAGGTCGAGGGGCTGCTCCCGGCCGAGTTTGACGGCGAAGTCGTCGAATGCAGGGACCGGACCGGGCGGCCATTGGGATTGGGCATTTTCAACAGCCGCTCGCAGATCGTCTGGCGGAGGCTGGGCAGGGAGAAGATTGCGCTCGATGCCGATTTCATCCGAGCACGGCTTGCGGAAGCGGTCCGGAAGAGGGCAGGTGAATTCTGCCGCCTGGTGTGGTCCGAGTCCGACGGGCTCCCGGGCCTCGTCGTCGACCGCTATGCGGACACACTTGTCGTGCAGATCCAGACCCTCGCCCTCGAAAAAAGAACGGCCCTGGTGGGCGATGTCCTTGCCGAGATGTTGAAGCCCGCCGAGATAGTCTTTCGAAACGACGCACCGATCCGCCGGCTCGAAGGCCTGCCCCTGGAGACTCACACCCGTTCCGGCCGGCGCTGGGAGCCCCGCTGGATGCGAATCGACGGATTCGATTACTGGCTCGACCTGGAGCAGGGCCAGAAGACCGGGTTCTACCTGGACCAGCGCAGCCAGCACGGGATCGTGGGGGCCCTTGTCCGGGACATGGTCGAGGGCGGCCGCCATCCGCGGGTTCTGGACGCATTCTGCAACCAGGGACCGTTTGCCCTGCATGCCTCGCGGGCGGGCGCGGGCGAGGTCCTGGGCCTGGACAGCGCCGAGGATGCCGTCGCCGCAGCGCGGCGGAACGCGGAGCGAAACCTCGTTTCAGCCCAGTTTTCAGCCGTCAATGTCTTTGACTGGTTGAATGATCCCGCGCGGAAGGCCGAGAAGCCCTGGGACGTGATCGTCCTCGATCCGCCGCCCTTCGCGAAGTCGAAGGGCTCGCTCGAGGGGGCCCTGCGCGGGTACAAGGAAATCAACCTGCGCGCGCTCCAGCATTTGGCCCCGGGCGGAATCCTCGCCACCTACAGCTGCTCCCATCACATGCACGACGCGGACCTGCGGGGAGTCCTTGCGTCAGCCGCCGCGGACGCCCACCGGAAGGTGCAGATCCTCGCCTGGTGTCACCAGCCCCCGGATCATCCGGTGCTGGTGACAATGCCCGAAAGCGAGTATCTGCGCGGGTTTATCCTGGCCGTTGAGTGACGGCGCCTCACATCTTTCCGCCGTAGATCGCGCTGGCGCCCAGTTCCTCCTCGATCCGGAGGAGCTGGTTGTACTTGGCGATCCGGTCGGTGCGGCAGAGGGAGCCAGTCTTGATCTGGCCGGCGTTGGTCGCCACGGCGATGTCGGCGATCGTCGTGTCCTCGGTCTCTCCGGAGCGGTGGGAGATTACGGCCGTGTAATCGGCCTCCTTGGCCATTTCGACGGCGTCGAGAGTCTCCGTCAGGGTGCCGATCTGGTTCACCTTGACCAGAATCGAGTTGGCAACGCCGAGCGCGATGCCCTTGGCCAGGAACTCGGTGTTGGTGACGAAGACGTCGTCTCCGACCAGCTGCACCTTGCCTCCGATCGCGTCAGTCAGCTTCTTCCAGGTGTCCCAGTCGTTCTCGGCGCAGCCGTCCTCGATCGAGACGATCGGGTACTTGGCGACCAGCTTCTTGTAGAATTCGACCATCTCATCACCTGTCAGTTCGCGATTGTCCGACTTTTTGAAGACATACCGCTTCTTTTCCGGGACATAGAATTCCGAGGCCGCAGGATCGAGGGCAAGGGCGACGTCCTTGCCGAGCTTGTACCCGGCGTTCTTGATCGCCAGGGCGATCGAATCCAGGGCGGCTTCGATGGACTCGAGTTTGGGCGCAAAGCCGCCCTCATCGCCGACCGCCGTGGACAGACCCTTGTCCTTCAGGACCTTCTTGAGTGCGTGGAAGACCTCCGAACCGTAGCGCAGCCCTTCGGCGAATGACTTGGCTCCTATCGGCATGATCATGAACTCCTGGAAATCGATCGGGGCGTCCGAATGGGCGCCGCCGTTCATCACATTCATCATCGGGACCGGCAGGACCTTTGCATTCGGCCCGCCGATGTACTTGTACAGCGGCTGATTGAGCGCCGCGGCCGCGGCCTTGGCCGTGGCGAGCGATACGCCGAGGATTGCGTTGGCGCCGAGCTTTGCCTTGGTCGGCGTGCCGTCGAGGGAGATCATGGCCCGGTCGATGCCGACCTGGTCGCATGCGTCATGGCCGATCAGCACCGGAGCGATCTTGGCCTTCACGTTCGCAACGGCGTTCAGGACGCCCTTGCCGCCGTAGCGTTTTTTGTCGCCATCCCGCAGCTCGAGCGCCTCGTGCTCGCCTGTGCTGGCGCCCGAGGGCACGGCCGCGCGGCCGAAGGCCCCGCTGGCGAGCTTGACGTCGACCTCGATGGTCGGATTGCCGCGGGAATCGATGATTTCCCGGGCGGTGATGGCATTGATCGTGGTATTCATGCGGATGAGGGGAGAGATGACAAAACGGCTAGCCTCCCATTAAAGGGACGGCGCGGCGCAAGGGAAAGGCGAAAAACGGCCGTATCAGCGCATGAGCGTCAGGAACGTATAGCGCCAGCCGTCTCCGGCGCCCTCCCTGCGCTCGATCTCGCGCGGGAAGGCCGTGCGCCAATCCGGAAAATGCCGGTCCCCGGGCACCTTGGCGTGAACCAGGGTGAGGTACAGCCGGGAGGCCTGCGGGAGCGCAAGCGATTCCCCGTAAATCCGTTCCCCTCCGCAGACATAGATCTCGCCCGGCAGGCCCGACGCCAGCTCGAGCGCCGAGGGCAGCGACGAGCAGACACGCACCCGCTCCGAGCCCAATGCTGTGTTCGATGTCACGACGATCGGACGGCGGCCGCCCTGGCAGACGCCCGGCCACGTCTCAAAACAGATCCGTCCGAGGACGACTATCTGGCCGTCCGTCTTGTCGTGGAAGAAACGCTGGTCCTCCGGTATGCTCCACGGCAGCCGCCCGTCGCGCCCGATGACCCTGTTCTCGGCGCAGGATACGAT
>Ga0181529_10006596_pt1 | contig 11762 bp, 11 predicted proteins | sample PEATcosm2014_Bin_36_FD_119763 | JGI IMG/M metagenome (GOLD analysis project Ga0181529, IMG submission 119763) | Peatland microbial communities from MTU Mesocosm Facility, Houghton, MI, USA - PEATcosm2014_Bin10_30_metaG | ecosystem: Environmental > Terrestrial > Soil > Wetlands > Peat | place... | reverse complement strand
CGTGTTGGCAGCGTGGACAAGTTCCAAGGACAACAGGCTCCAGTGTGCATCCTGTCGCTCTGTTCCAGCTACGGCGAATATGGGTCGCGGGGACTTGCCTTCATCCTGGACCGTAATCGGGTCAACGTAGCATTATCTCGCGCGAAATGCCTGGCAATCGTTGTTGCTGATCCGCGCATCGGGAGCGCCGCCGCTGGCTCAATTGCCGAGATGATGCTTGTCAATCTGTTCTGTAAACTTGTGAGTGCGTAGTCATGGGAAGTGACTGCTCACTATGGCCCACTGCGCAGCCAAAGACACCACAGCGGTCCGCCACGCTTTAGGACTGGGTGTGGTACACCCAGAGATCGGGCGAACCTGAGATAAGGCAGAGCGTTGAATGGCTCATAGGGAACTCCGAAGAATGGTTGAGGAATTGATGGAATGGAAACAGAGCAAGCGGGCAACGCGGTTGATCAACCCATAAAGAAGGAGCACGCTGCGATGGGGGAGACCGAAAGCGCTGCCGGGTTCACTGAACCCCCGTCAGTCTGCCACGCCCTGATTTGTCCAGAAAACCAATCCTAAACGGCGGTCACGTGTGCCACGCGTGCGCCGCATTTTCTTGTTTTTGGAGGAAGTACCCGACAGGCGCTTATGTAAACGCCCCGGGGCACGGTTTTGACCGGGCACTGGCCGCTGCAAACCAATCAGCTGCGCTGAGGTGAAGCGAGAGTTTGCATGATGCGCCTCTTTCGTTTGAAGTGACCCCGACGGCGGGGCGAGAAAGGGCACGGCTTGCTGCCGCCGCGGAGCGCGGCTGACATAGCTTTTTTGGGGGACCGCAGGGCAGGGGGAGCCAAAAAGCGTCATTGACGGCAAGCGGCGGCGGCCAAAGTGCCCATGCCCGCTGCCGGGACACGCGAAAGCAGCCATATGATTTTGAAAATCGCAGCATCTCCGAAAACCCCCGCGAAGTGAGAGAATAAGTTCCGTGTTTCCCGCGATCAGGGGAGGTCTATGCTGCCGGAATTTCCTGCACTGAAGCTGGAACTCATGAAGATCGCCAGCGTGACGATCAGGAGGATGGTTCGCGCGTCAGATCCGATTTTGGCGCAGGTGAGGACCTTTACCCAACACGAGGGCTTGAACTTGCGCTACGAGCGGCTTCAGGCCGCTCCGATAGAAAGCGGGCCGCAGAGAATCCGGATACCGGTCGAATTAAGACCAGAGGAAGTGCCTACGCTGGTGGGTGAGCTCTTCGCGGCCAAGTTGGACGGCATGGCAAAGGTATTGGTTCGACAGGAAATGAAGCATCTTTTCGACAAGGTCGAACACGACTCGAAGGAAGTTGGGACGGCACTTGATGCCGGGGGTAAACCGCTGACTGGTGAAGTGCTTCTCGATGCTCTTAGCCTGGCGCAAGAGGAGTTTGACGAAGACGGACGTTCGCATTCGCAGATTGTTATTCACCCCGACATGGCACCCGCACTGAAGAGGGCCGGCGAGGAGATCGAAAATGACCCCGCACTCAAGCAAAGGCAAGAGGAAATCCTCGAGCGAAAGCGAAATGAGTGGCGTGCTCGAGAGAGCAATAGAAAACTGGTTGACTAAGGTCAATGAGCGCCAGTACCAGCTACCGTTTTGCCAGGTATTGGCCGCTCGCGGTGAGGCAATCCTTTACGTTTCTACGCACGGCCCATTCGAGAAGGGCAAGGACATAATCACCCGGACAAGAAAAGGGGAGATCAACGCGTATCAGCTGAAGGCTGGAAACATCGGCGTCGGCGAATGGCGTGCGATTTCGGGAGAAGTCGCCAATCTCGTTGAATATGCGATTGAGCTACCAGGCGAAACTCCGATCACCCGGTTCACACCCTTTTTGGTTACAAATGGAGAGTTGACCGCTCCTGCCCTGGAGCAAGTACGAGCGGCGAATGTATCTTGGCGCAGCCGTGGCATCGACAATCAGCTTCGGACAATTGAGAAAGGCCAGTTGTTCGACCTCTTTCGCGCAGCACATGGAGCCTATCTTCCAAAAGAGTTGGAGGATTTTCAGACATTCTTCGAACTCATTCTGCATGATGGATCGGCTCCGGCCGAGAAAGTGAACGCGGCGCGTTTAATTGAACACATCATTTCTCGATTGCCATCGAAACCAAAGGTGCTGGATATCTCCAGGGCCGCGACAAGCATCGCGCTTTTGACTGCCTACATTTCGGGTCCGCCGGTTCAGGTCCTTAACCATTGGAGCGTCTTTGAATATTGGGTGCTCGCCGGAGCCTACATCCTACATATGGTTGAAGCGTTCGGAGAAGGCGAAAACGAAATTCAAACATCATTCGAGATCTGCGAACTAGCGGCCGAGGAAGCGCTCAAGTCGTTGGCCGACGAGTGCAAGACAAGACCCCACTTCGTGCAAGGCTTCGGTTTAGTAGACGGTCACGTATATGGCGCCCGAATCACGCTGCTTGCTGGCTTGCTTTCCGCCCTCGACCTGTCACAGCGAATTCGTGGAAAATCTAGAACCCACGATGAAGTGGTTGCAAGATTTCTCAGACAGCGAACTAAGGAAGCCCGGCCATGGGGTGAGTCGGCAATTCCTTATTTTTTTGCCGCAATTCTCCACGCGATGAGAGCTTGCAATTCAAACTTCGCGGAAGGTGCTGCGGTGAGTCTCTTAAGCGAGATTGCGAATACGAACAATGTCAATAAGGCGGGGCGAGGCTGTGCCAATCCTTACTATTCGCCTGAGGCAGCGCTTCGCTTAAATTATGGCCTTGATGGGTGGAATGATGAGCAATTCATCGGCCTCAGTTATACTGCGCTGACGCTCATCGAATTTGTCACTCGCAGATGGATGCGAAAGTCTTTGCAATTGATGTGGTACCGCTTAACGAGACTCTCATTGGCAGAATACGTTCCTGCCTCGCACGCCGAGTGGCTCAGATGGGATTCCACAGAAGGAAAACTAGACTTGCAATTGGTCGATGAGCCTCAAAGCTGGAAGAACCTTCAAAATAAAGCGGCTTCGCCTTCGCTTGGCACATTCCCGCCAACCTTGGCGAAAAGGCCCGCGTTTACATTGTGGATGACGCTTGTGTACCCGCATCGCCTGGCGCCGGGCGTCGCAAAATTCATCGAAGATGCGGTGATGCAATCGTGACCCGGCGACAGCCCCGCGAACGAGGCTGTCGTAGCCATGTTGTCCTCTTTGGTTTGAAGTGACCCCCAAGGCGGGGGCAAGAGAGGAAACAGGACGGCCGCGAACGAGGCGCGGCGTCACAGGCGACCGTGGAATAAATGAGGGGCGGCCCGGAGGGGAGGCTCGTTTATGCCTCGAAAGCGCCTTGACGCAAGCCGGCGGCTGTCACGTTGACTCTCCCCCGTTAAGGGCCGGGTCACGCAAAGAGAACAAGCAAGACCCTGGTCCGCCTCATGCGCGAGCGGCTGAGGCACAGACCGGGCGTCCGGGATGCGGCGAATAGGGCGCCTAATAAGCGCATAATATGCGGAGATTAGGCGGCGGCCCAAAGTGCGGGTGCGGGCGTGTTGAAGGGGTGTCATGCGTTGCACTAGGCTGCAGAAGGCAGCCCCAAGGCAGCCGAAGTGAGGCATGCAAATGACACGGCTTAGCATCTCAACCAAACTCGGCGAGGACATACCGCTCTGGCGATATATGTCCCTGGATAAGCTTGTTGACCTCCTTGCGACGCAGGAGTTGCACTTCACTCCGCTCGCCTCCTTTGCGAAGAGCGATCCGTTCGAGGGGTACCTTCCGGCAGTTGCTCTTGAGGCCGATGCGTCGATTTTTCGACCGCACGTAAAGGACGCTGAATTGGCCTGGCAGCTGGTTGAAGAGCATCGAAAGAATGTCGGGCATGAATTGACGAAAGAGGAGAGAGCTCTTGTCGAGGGCCAGATAGCCGATCTAAAGGCGGCGCCGCGCCGCTATCACGCCGCGATCGCCAAGTCGATAGCCGTCAATTGCTGGCATATCAACAAAGGCGAATCCGAGGCGATGTGGCGTCTCTATGGCGATAGCGGTAAGGGCATTGCCGTCGAGACGACCCTCGGCGCGCTGAAGGAGTCAATCGGCGCCAGGGACCCGGCATATCGGGTCCACATTTACCCGGTGAAGTATTTGGACTTCTTCGACAAGACGCTCAAACCGGCGGACTGCGTTGTGGAGGGGCATCGCGCTCCTTTGCTGAAGAGACTTTCGTACGAGCATGAGCGTGAAGTACGCGCCTTTATCGTGCATGTTCCGGAAACCGCGAGGGCGGCTTTGGATTTGGAGTCGTGGAAGCCTGTCCCGGTCAGGATTCGGGTGGAACTGGATCTTTTGGTAAAGGCCATCCATGTTTCCCCGTATCCCGGAGAACCTTTCGCGAGCAGCGTGTCGAAGATCTGCGAGAGATTTGGATTCTCCGAGGACATTGTCATACTATCGAGACTCCTGTCCGGACATGAAGAGCTTTTGGACACACTATTGCTTTGAAGGGTGAATGGTTGTGGTTTGATACTAAAGGCGCAGCGGAAGAAGCATGCCGGCCGGCGCAACTTCACATCAGCGTTGTAACCCTTCCCTGGCTAAAATCACTGACGGCAAAGACGGAGGAGGGGGCAGGAAGAAACTTCGGCGGCAGTCAGTGCAGAACATCGACGCCGATGATCAGTTTCACCACTTCAAGATAGGCATCTATGCGCACGGACTGGATCGTCTGCGAGCTCGCCTTGCGCTCGCGGTAGTGTTTTTCGAGGCTGATCCGGTCTTGGAGAAGCTCCACGAGCCGGTCATAATCGGCGAGTTTTTCCGCGTCAGTCATCAGAATTAGCCCTTCTTGCTTGAGATTCTACTTCGGAACATCCTCATCGTCCGGCTTGTACCAGGGCTTTTTCGCGCTCGAGAAAATGGTCTCGTTTTTGCTCATGAGCGACATGAGCACACGTCCGGCGAGATGGGCGGCGTAACCGATCTCCTGGTCGAGCGATGCTTCGCTGAAGGATGAATCGAAATTCGGCGGCCATTTGGCGGTTCGGATCGCGAGGATTAGGCATGTCGCGATGAGAAGGGATGGCCCCATCTTCGGCCAGTCCGGGTGGTCTTTGTATCCGCCAACCTCCAATCCCATCGCCGCCCTCAGGGAATAGTATAGGCGAATGGAAGACGAATACGCTCCAAGGCGAATAGGGGCCGGAGATTAACCCGGCACGGCGGGTTCGTCTTGTAACCGCGCGAAGGATTATCTCCTCATCACGAGCGTAGAGCCGGCTTCAGAATTCCTGGATGATCTGAAACTATTTGACAGGATCCAGTAGTTGAAATGGCGAATACGGAATTGAGGGGTTCTTATAAGAAATTGGATCAGCGGCCTTACCCCAACATCTTGTGCAACGAGGGCGTCCTGTGGTATATATGGTGTAATGAACCCTTGTGTTGGGCGTCTCGGCGATCAGGGTAACCTGGGAGCTTGGGGCACAATGCAGCGGCGAGGCGAAAGTCTCGATTGAGCGGAACGGGCCTAAGGGTACCTTCGCTGGGGACAGACCTGACGCGTCCGGTGCTAAGCAAGCCGTAGCCTTCGCCTTTAGGGGTACCTGTTGGACGGCTGGCAGCTTTAATATTCCGGGCGGGGAGGGGCCGGGGTCGCGGAACTTGCCCTACCGCCTAAAAAGCTTAAGCTTGAGGAGGGGGAACGGGTGATGCGAGCTTTATGCAAAAACGTGCCACTTCGGCGCGGCGACAGCCGACAAGTCGGAAGGCTTTTCTGCTGGCACTGACCCTTGTGTTGGGCGTCTCGGCGATCAGGGTAACCTGGGAGCTTGGGGCACAATGCAGCGGCGAGGCGAAAGTCTCGATTGAGCGGAACGGGCCTAAGGGTACCTTCGCTGGGGACAGATAAGATGTCGGACGGGTCAGGCGTACCAACAGGACCCAAGAGACTCGCGAAATCAAACCTCGCGCTTCAGGTCCGAAGGCGACGGGTTATAGAGCGTGCGTGGCTTGCAATTAAGCGAAACGCGCGCACTTCAAAATCCCAAGACACAAGAGACGAAATAGCCTCTTTTGAGGCGGACCTCTCGAAAAATCTGAGGCGGCTAAGTCGCGAGCTTCAGCAAAACAAGTTTGTATTCCCGCCTGCGCGCGGCGTCAAAATTCCCAAGGATAAGAAAGACAAATCAAGCTTCCGCCCCCTCGTCGTTGCAAAGGTCGAGTCTCGTATTGTGCAACGCGCCGTGCACGACGTGCTAATTGCTGTTCCCGCGATCCAGAAGTTTGTATGCACTCCGTACAGCTTCGGCGGCATCAAGAAGAGAGACGAAGACGAAATGGCCGCGGTGCCTGCGGCTATCCAAGCGGTGCTCGACGCAATCGGTAGTGGCTGTAAATATGTTATTCGGTCGGATATTTCCAAATTCTTCACTCGCATCCCTAAGTCGGTCGTTACGGAGATTGTGTCCAAGGCAGTGGATGACCGGGACTTCCTTGAACTATTTAAGCGGGCAATTGCAGTCGAATTAGAGAACATGACGCAATTGCGCGAACACGCCAATGCGTTTCCCATAGAAGACATCGGCGTGGCTCAGGGGAATTCCCTTTCACCCCTGCTGGGCAATTTGTTCTTGTATGAGTTTGACCTGGAGTTGAACAAGCGGCCGGACGTTCGGTGCATTCGGTACATTGATGATTTCATAATTCTCGCACCCAGCAAGGAAATAGCTGAAAACACCTTCGCCAAGGCAGTGGCCATGCTACGAAAGCTCGGATTGAACGTCTCACGGGACAAAACACAAAGGGCCTCGATCGAGGAGGGATTCGAGTTTCTCGGGATCGATCTTTCGAATGGGTTTATCAGACCTACAAAGAAGGCTCGCGAGCGAGTTCTTGCATCGATTGATTCGATGTTGTCTGAAAGCCGCGATGCGTTTCGAGTGCATACGAAGACGGGAGTACTTTCGAATCCTCTTTCTCTACTTGAGTCACTCCATAAATTGGGCGGCATCATGCAGGGGTGGGGAAAACATTATCGGTTCTGCAACGATACTAATTGCTTTGAGCAACTTGACGTGCGCGTTTCGAGTTTAATAAGGAACTATCTCGCTGTGTATCGTGAGGAGCGAGACAAAACGGATGACGCGGGTCGGTGGCGTTTGCTTGGAATCGAAGCGCTTGCCCAGATCAAGCGCGACCCATTCATTTGGCCAAAAAAAAGTCATGAAACACTTTTCACTTGGTAAATGCGCGGAAGTGCCTTCAGGGAGGTAGGAGGTCTCTTCGGCTTTTCTTTAGTTTTTGATTTGCTCGTAGACTTCGGCAAGCTCTGCGGATTGCCGATGACAGGCTCCGTTCCCTTTCAAAACCGCGCAATTCGCCGTCCGCCCCATTACATCGAGCGAGCCCCCTTTTTCGGTTCCAAGCCTCCGAGAACACCATCTCAACGGCCAGGCAGGAGTGTCCGACGGACTCCGGGCACGGAGCGACGTCGAGACGGCCGGGATTATTCTTGCCGAGCGACTGCATGGCGGGGAAATGCTCCTGGCTAGGCACATGGTCGAGATACCTGGCCCCTGAGCCGATTCGCTATACCTTAGACGATTTCACGCTGGCCTGCCGATCAGAGCCGGGTCGATCCCTTCTCGCCATTGCACCACCAGTGAACGGCCTGGATATTGTCCGGGTGGTCGTCCCGCCAAGCACCGCCCATGCCTTTGGGATGGATATGATCAGGTACCACGTCGCCGTAATTGGAGAACCGCTCCTTGCAGAGGGCGCAGATGCCCTTCTGGTCGACGATCTTCCGGTCGAGGAGCTTCCGCATCTCGCCGTTCGAGCGAAGTTCCCGGTATCCCCGGGGATGGTGAGGGTCCTCGACTCGCCGGACGCCCATCTGGCGCAGACGCTTTTCTCGTGGGATTGCCTCTCTTCCGCAGCAGAAGTGGGAGCGGTGGATCGGGCAGAGTTGATTCCGGTGGAGTCTCATGGTGCCTCCAATGTGGCTTTGCTTCGATTGTGAAATTGGGATTGGCAGGAAGCGGGATCGACTGCTTCAGCGGCTGCAAACATCTGAGAAGCCTTTTTTCTCGGAGGTCAGATGCCGAGGCCGGCGGCGGCGTTGCGTGTGAAGATCTCGCCGATGCGGATGTAGCGGGCGAGCATCTCGGCCGATTTGTGGCCGGTCTGGCGCATGATGTCGCGCTCGCTGACTCCGTTCATCGCGGCCTGGATGACGCATCCGGCGCGCAGCGAGTGGCCGCCCAAAGGCTCCGGCTTCAAACCGGCGCGGCTTGCGGTCCGCTTCAAAATCCAGCCGACGCAGTCCTTGTGGAGGCCACGGCGGGAAGGCTTGCCATGGCGGTTGACCCCGCGAAAGACAGCTCCGGAGGTGATGCCCGACGCGGCGAGCCAGCATTGCAGCGCGCGGACCGGGCAGGTGGCAACGTCAGTCCCAAAGGGAATGCCGACCTTGCGGCTGGCCGCCTCCTGGTCGGTCTTCGAGCGGCGGAGGTCAATGACCAGGCCGTCCTTGGTGAAAGAGAGATGGGCCAAGTCGATAGCGGCGAGCTCCGAGCGGCGGAAGGCGAAGCCGACAAGAACCAGCGCCCGGTCGCGAAGGCCTAAAAGCGTCTCCGGGCAGCAGGCAACGATCCGGCGAATGTCGCTGGTCAGAAGCGGGGCCTTACCCTCTTGGGCGGTGCCGATGGTGCGGCGGATGGCCGCCGCTGAGGATTCCTTTTATCGGTGGATCGGGGAACGGAGACTGACTTAGGGTTCAGCACCTGCTCTTTCCCAGGAGGCCCGCGGGTTCGCCGCAATTGGGCGCACAACCGGTGCACGGGATTGCGAGAGATCAGCATCTATTGGCCTTTTTGGGGTGTGCTACTGATGGAATCCTCAGTGCCATCTGGCTACATCCAGCCACTGAGAACATGAAATTCTCAGAGACTGGTTCACTGCTACTTGATTCTCAAGTGCCATCCCCGCCGCAGTTCTGCGCCTGGAACCTGTTCCTCGCGCTGGATGGCGGCTTTGATCGTGTCGGTGTCCGGCCTTGACTCTCCCACTGTGCTCTCGAGCATATTGCCAAGCTCGTCGGGAAGATTCGCAAGAACCGTTTCCCAAAGGACACCCCCGATACAGGCATCGATCTTGCGAAAGGCTGCTGGTAATGCCCCCTCATCGGTGATTCGCACAGAGTCCTGGCTGTTCTTTTGTGCGCGCAGGGTGAACTCGCGTCCCTCGATCGCTTTGAGATCGCGGCTCATCAGGTAGTAGAGGACCATGTTTCTGGTTCGCTCCACTCTGCCGGCGGTGGAGCGCGCCCGGTCGCTGAGTCGGGAAGCCTCGGCGCGACAGAACTGCTCGCGCGCCTCCATTTGGCGCAGAAAGCGCCCTATCCTGTCCACCTTCTCGTCGTGTGCCGAGCAGAATTGCTGGAAGCGGGCAACGCGTTCCACGGATGGTTCGCCGCCCTGTGCGGTCTGCTCCTCGATCTCATCGAGGAGGTTGTCCAGTTCCGCGTCGATCTCAAAAAGCGAATTCGTTGCTGCAATCGTTGACATGGTTCTTCTCCTACGTCGGGGTCGTCGTCTGCCAGCGTAATCACGCGGCAATTCGTTCCCAAACGGCGACGGCTCTGGCCGCCTGATAAGCGAGCACATCGGCGCGGGACTGGATCGGATGGCCGCTGTGACCTTTGACCCACAGCCAACGAACTGTTCTATCCGCGCTCAGCAGAAGCAACTCGCGCCAAAGTTCCTGGTGCTGCAACTCAATGCCACGGCTGTTGCGCCAACCAAAACGTCGCCAGCGGAAGACACGGAAGCGCATCCCGTCGATCAGCAACTCGGAGTCCGAGCGCAGTTCGATTCGCGCGCCGGTTGGCGTTAGGCGCAGGGCCTCGACCGCGGCGCGCAGTTCCATTTCGGAGATGGTCGACCACGGAACCGATCCGGCGATCTCCTGCTGTCTTGTCCCGCGGATCACGATAGCTGCCCAGCCGGCAGGACCTGGGTTGCCGATGGCCGAACCATCGGTGAAGATGTAGAAATGCTTGTTCATGGGTTATCTCCTAGCCGGGGCGGGCTACAGGCACTCCGAATGGATCTGCCGTAGAAGCGCGAGCGAACGAATGACCAAGGCGGCAGCTGACGGCCGCTAGTCCTGGACATAGCACGGAGTCGTCGTGAGTGAGATTGGGAAGTGGCTGGCAAAGATCAGTGAGAATCGCCAGCGATGAGGCAGTTCGAGCGAAGGTCAGCTATTTGTAGAGAGCTTCCTCCAAGGCATCCGCCAGTCGATAGCGGCGCGCCTTGTTGGAGGCATTGGCGACGACAAGGAAGCCTTCTTCGGCCCAGCGTTGGCAGAGCGCCGATGCAGCTCGCTGCTTGACTCCGAAGAGTGCCGCAATCTCACGAGAGCTGATCTCACGGGACTCGGCGAAGAGCGGAATCGCTTTACGCTGCTTGGCATCGAGATCGCGCAGCAGGCGCGATTGATCGCCGCTGCCTGTTGCCGCTTCGCGTTGCGCCTGGGCTTGCACCTTCTCAAAAGACGAGGCCGTGCCCTCGATGAAATAAGTGATCCATGGCGTCACGTCCGCTTCGGCACGGCCCATGTAGTAGTTGTGCGAGGGGCCAACATCGAGCGCACGATAGTAGGCCCCGAGATCACGGGCATAATACTCCTCCAGGGCATAGAGCCCCTTCAGCCCGTAGCCGCCCAGGTGCAGGATGAGCGTGGTCACCAGGCGCGCGGTTCTGCCGTTGCCGTCGTAATAAGGATGGATGGTTGCAAACTGATAGTGAGCGATCGCGGCCTTGAGCGGAACAGGCAGGTCATCCTTGGCGGTCAGCCAATTAACCATTTCCTTCATCAGTCTGGGCACGTCGCCGGCCTCGGGTGGCAGATAGACGATGCCGCCGCTCCGGCTGTCCTGAATCACGTTCTGAGCATCTCGATATGGCGTGGGCTTAACGCGGCTCTTGCCGCCACCCATGACCAGGGCATGGAGCCTTCGGATAGTGCCTTCGGTAAAAAAACCGCCGGCCTTGGCCAGTTTCTCGACTTCGTCCAGCGCAGCATAGTAGCCGAGGACCTCGGCCTGGTCGCGCTCCCGGCCCGGAAAGTGCTGCCCATGAGCGACGACCTGGACGACCTGCGCCTGGGTCAGCAGGTTGCCCTCAATCGCCGTCGAGTAGTGTGTCGAGTAGAGCCGTGCCGTCTCGCGCAGGCTGGCCAGTACCCGCGGCGTAATCGGCAAAGCGTCGATCGACCGCTGGACGGCTTCGATCTGCATCAGCCACCGAGCCATGGCCGGCGTGATCGTAAATGTCGGAGAGAAGCCCTTTCGATCCTGTTTCATATGCCTACAACTTCTTGGCATAACGGCCAAGAACATGCCGCTTCCATGCTGTTATTATTCCGATAAACTGCCGATATTGCAAGCCAAACTTGAATACTCGAACGGCGCTACGCCGCTTGCATGGGGATAACGCTTCCGAAGGGGGCATGACGGCCGCTGGTAGAGGCCCAGAACACGGGATAGTCTGGTGCAGAGTCTGGAAATGTCCCGTAGAGATCGGTCAGAAAGACCATTGTCTGTGGGTGGATTCCGTGCTCATTGATCCAGTCGAAGCAAGGACCGAAATCGGTGCCGCCTCCGCCTACTGGTTCGAGATGGAGCATCTCACCGGCCACGTAGGTATCGACCTTGTGAACCTCGGCGTCGAAGTAGAGAACATGCACCCGCTCCGGCCGCTGGCCTTCGAGGATTGAACGG
>Ga0181529_10006590_pt1 | contig 11764 bp, 11 predicted proteins | sample PEATcosm2014_Bin_36_FD_119763 | JGI IMG/M metagenome (GOLD analysis project Ga0181529, IMG submission 119763) | Peatland microbial communities from MTU Mesocosm Facility, Houghton, MI, USA - PEATcosm2014_Bin10_30_metaG | ecosystem: Environmental > Terrestrial > Soil > Wetlands > Peat | place... | reverse complement strand
CAGGCCGACTCGCAATTCCGCGCGCATCCAGAAGACATCACGCGGCTCAAAACGCGCAATGACAAGGGCGAAATGGTGCCGCTCGGTGCTGTTGTGAAAGTGACGGAATCGCATGGCCCTGACCGCGTGATGCGTTACAACGGTTATCCGGCGGCGGAAATCAACGGTGCGCCAGCACCCGGTTACAGTTCAGGCCAGGCCGAGGCAGCGATGTCAAAACTTGTCGGTGAAAATCTGCCGCGCGGAATGACTTATGAATGGACTGATCTCACCTACCAGCGCATTCTTGCGGGCAACACAGCCTTGTATGTTTATCCGCTCTGCCTGCTGCTCGTGTTTCTGGTGTTGGCCGCGCTCTACGAAAGTTTTCGCTTGCCGCTCGCGATTGTTTTGATCGTGCCGATGTGTTTGCTGTTCGCCATAACCGGCGTGTGGCTAAAGGGCAGCGACAATAATATCTTCACGCAAATCGGCTTGATCGTGCTCGTAGGCCTCGCGTGCAAGAACGCAATCCTGATCGTCGAGTTCGCCAAGCGTAAACAGGACGAAGGTATGAAGCCGTTCGACGCGGCAATCGAAGCGTGCCGCCTGCGCTTGCGTCCGATCTTGATGACTTCAATCGCGTTCATCGCGGGTGTGTTTCCACTCGTCGTCGCCAGCGGCGCGGGCGCAGAAATGCGGCAGGCGATGGGCGTCGCCGTTTTCTCCGGGATGATTGGCGTCACGCTGTTCGGTTTATTTTTGACGCCGGTTTTCTACGTCACGCTGATGAAGCTCGGCTTGAAGAAAAAGCCAGCGACGACTCCGGCGGCAAAAAATATTTTGCCCGGTTCAAGTGCAGCAGCAACGGGAATCGTCACCATCGTTCTTCTGTTCACAATTGTTTCCGCGAAAGCTGGTTTGCTGACCATTGGCCCGGATTTCCAGCAGCCGAGCAATTCCGTTCCGGCAAATTACAAAGCCGTTGATTTCGGCAATTGGAAACAAGGTCAGCCGCTCGACAATGTGCCGAAAGGAAATTGGTGGGAAATTTTTAACGACACCAACTTGAACGCGCTGGAAACACAAGCGCTCTCTGCAAATCAGCAACTCAAAGCCGCTGTTGCGCGCGTGGATGAGGCGCGCAGCACTGCACGCGTTGCCCGCAGTCAATTGTTGCCCAGCCTCAATCTTGATCCGAGCTACACGCGTGAGCGTTATTCACCCAATGCGAATCCGAGTTTTGGCGGCATCACTGCGAACACGTTCAACACACCGCTGGATTTGAGTTACGAAGTGGATCTGTGGGGCAGGGTGCGTCGCAGTTTTGAAAGCGCGCATGCTGACGCGCAGGCATCGCTCGCGGAATTTTACAATGTCCTGCTCACACTTCAGTCTGATGTCGCGCAAAATTATTTTGAGCTGCGTTCACTCGACGCTGAAATTGCCACTGTCAATGGAACGATTGATTTGCGGCACGAACAAGTGCGGCTCGTGCGCAGCCGGCTGGAAGGTGGCATCGGGAGTGAACTGGACGTGGCGCAGGCGGAAACGGAACTCGCGACGACCGAAGCAGATGCGGCCTCGCTCGCGCAACGACGCGATCAACTGGAAAATGCCATCGCGATTTTGGTCGGCGAAAATCCGGCGAACTTCAAACTGGCCGCACTCGAAAATGCGAACACTAATTGGAATCCGCAGCCGCCGGAAATTCCCGCCGGTATGCCTGCGGATTTGCTCGAACGCCGGCCAGACGTTGCGCAAGCCGAACGTCAACTCGCTTCGGCCAACGCGAAAATCGGGGTTGCCAAAGCAGCATTTTTCCCCGTGTTGTCGCTGACTGGCTCCGGCGGCTACTTGAGTGGCGACGTTTCTACATTATTTAATTGGGACAGCCGCACGTGGTCTATTGGGCCGAGTTTGTCGTTGCCGATTTTTGCGGGCGGACGTAATCGCGCGAATTACCAACGCTCGCAGGCAGCGTTTGCCGAGGCGACCGCACTGTATCGCCAGCAAATTCTCGTCGCGTTTGGCGAGGTGGAAGACAGTCTTTCGGGAATCCACCATCTCGCCGTCCAGTCGGAAGCGCAGGAACGAGCCGTGACCAGCGCGCGACGCGCGGCTGATTTGGCGACCGACCGCTATCGTTCCGGCATCGTTGCTTACATCGAAGTCGTCGATGCAAGTCGCGATGCACTAACTGCCGAACGTGCCAACGCGCAACTCGCGGGGCAACGCTTGATCGCCACCGTCCAGCTCATAAAAGCCATCGGTGGTGGCTGGACGGAGCAACAGCTTCTGGCAAGCACCACGCCCGTCAATTTTCAATCATCAATTAAAAAATGAAACCGACCATCGAAGTCAATCAAGTGAACTTTAAGAGTGAAGTTCTCAATTCAACACAACCTGTCATCGTGGATTTTTGGGCCGAGTGGTGCGGTCCATGTAAAATGCTCGCACCACTGCTCGAAGAAATTGCTGTGGAAAATGCCGGTCGCGTGAAGATCGTCAAAGTCAACGTGGACGAAAACCCCGCGCTGTCCGAGCAATATCACATCACGGCCGTCCCGACGCTGCTCTTTTTCTTCAATGGTTTGGTCTACGGCCAAATAGTTGGAATCGCAGGCAAAAAGGCAATTGTGTCCAAGATGGAAGAGATGACGGCACTTAAATGAGATTAAACGAATATTTTATTGAAAAGCTAAAATGAAAATATCAGGCAATACTAACTAAATTCTCGTTATTGTCAGAGCCCCAGCTTTGCTGTCAGCAGACGATCATCTTAGAGCGCAATGAAATGGCGATAATACAAAATCACCGCGATAATCAGAACCAATCCGGCAACACCAGTCAGCAAAAACTTTTTGCAGGCGAGTCCGTTTGCGTGGCGGGGGCGGCAAAGGCTCCTTTTTCAATGCCGCCAGCCATTTCAACTTTGATGTTTATTGGGCCATAAGTTGTTCGGAGCTTTTCATTTCCAGCCGCTAATATTTTTGGCGGCAATTAAAATGCAACCGAAAATCTATCTCTCCCGTCTCATGACGAACAAGACGCGGCATCCTGTCAAACGGCACCCTTCGCTGCGCGCAACTCTGTTGGATAATTGCGCTCTCGCCAGGCATCAATTCCACCCAGCAAAGGTCGGACACGAGAAATGCCTTTGCGGTGAAGCTTCAAGGCAACGCGTGCGCTGGTTACCTCGTTTGGACAAGAACAATAGAGAACAATATCGCGGTCACGAGGAATCTCCTGATGTCGATGCTCGACCTCGTCCGTAGTCATGTGAAGCGCTCCACGAATCACAGATGGGTTGTCTTCCAGTTCGACTTTCTGCCGCAAATCGAGAATCATGAGATGTTCACCCGACTCCTGTTTTTGATAAAGCTCCTCCACCGTGATCCGTGCCATTCGCAACTCGGTCAATAAGCGATGTCGCTGGAAATATTTGTAGGCGATGTAAAGAGCCGCCAATCCGGCGAGCACGCCAAAGGCACTACGGCCAAGTGCGCCGCTGTCACAATCGGCAGGTTCCTTGAAGCTGGCCGCACGGCCATTTTCTGAACTGGGCGCGTGACGGCCAGTGATGAATTCAGGATAGGTGCAGCCGGAAGCGAACAATCCGCCATCGGCGAAAAGCGAACGGAGCAACCGCCGCCATTCTCCAATCGTCGGGTCGGAAGCGACAAAATTCATCCGTGCTGATGCGTGTCCATCCGTGGTTTAATGTTTTGCGCCGTTGCGCTCTTGCGTTAAGCTCCGGCCAAAATATGAACCGGGTGATTTTCTGGACGGTTGTCGGCTGGCTGGGCAATGCGGTTTTCTTTTCGCGCTTTCTCGTGCAATGGCATGCCACGGAAAAGAACAAACAGGTTGTCGTGCCGGTGTTGTTCTGGTGGTTGAGCCTCACCGGCTCGCTGATGCTGCTGCTGTATGCGGTTTTTTACGACAAACATCATGTGATCATTTTCGCCTACGCGTTCACATGGATTCCGTATATCCGCAACCTGGTCATCCATCACCGGCACAGGGACGCGCACACGGATTGCGCGGGCTGCGGCAAAAAAATTCCGCCTCAGTCGAACTATTGTCCGAACTGCGGCGTGAAGGTGCCGTAAAATTATTGCTTGGGCGCGGCGACGGATTGCGGGGTTATTCCGTATTTCCTCAAGACCTGCTGCTGGAACGCCGGGTTCTTCTGGCCGTAGGCGGCGAGCTGCTCGACGAAACCGTGAATGTTTGCGCGGTTTTTATCAATCGCCTGGATGACCTGCGTCGTCTGCGCGATGTCGTGGCGCGCGTGACGGGCCTGCAGGGCAAGATAGCCCGTGAGCGTGGCGCTGACGACGATGAGCGCGAGCAGCAGGGTGCAATTCTGGCGGCGCAGCGCGGCGATTTGCTCCGAAATGTCGGAGGCCGGTTGCGGGGAGGCTTGAAAATCGTTCATGGCTTTATTTGGCGGCGGGTTTGGCCTGGGCCGGCTGCAGCAGCTTTGTCAGTTCCGGGCTGGGATTGTTTTTGTTGAAGGCGACGACGTCGTTGAAAAGCGCCTGCGCCGGCCCCTGGATTTGCAGCAGATTGTTGTTGGCCGCCGCCGCCTGCGTGTTCAACTGCCGCAAGTCACGCGTGAGAAAAGTGGTCTGCACCGCAAAAATCACGCCGAGCAACGCCAGCATGCCCAAGACGAACGTCAAAAAGAGATTGGTCATTTCACATTTCATAAATAGTTCGCAAAATCTACCGGAACGGCGGCGGATGTCCAATGTTTTTGCGCAGGAATCCGCACCCATCCACCTTCGCTGCTTGCTTCGTTGCGGCGAGCCGTGGTTAAATTTGCCGCATGAAAATCCACTTCTTTGGCGCGGCGCGCACCACCACCGGCTCCATGTATTTCATCGAGGTCAACGGCAAAAAACTTCTGCTCGAATGCGGTTTGTTTCAAGGCCATCGCCAGGAATCGGAGCTGCTCAATAAAATCATGCCCTTCGACACGCGGCAGGTGGACGCCGTTATCTTGAGCCACTCGCACCTGGATCACGCGGGCAAATTGCCGAGCCTGTGCAAAAATTACGACGGCCCCATCCATTGCACGTCGGCGACGCGCGACCTTTGCGGCATCATGCTGGTGGACTCCGCGCACATTCAGGAACAGGACGCGATGTTCGTCTCCAAAGTCCGCGCGCGAAAACATCAGCCGCCCGTCCAGCCGCTTTACACCATCGCTGACGCCCAGAAATGTGTGACGCAACTCGTCGCCCACGATTACGAGATGCCGTTTCAACCCGTGCCCGGCGTGACCGTCACGTTCCGCGACGCCGGACACATCCTCGGTTCCGCGCAGGTGATTCTGGACGTTCAGGAAAACGGCCGCAAATTCCGCCACCTCTTCACCGGCGACATCGGGCGCGGCGGCGATGAATTGTTGCGCGACCCGATTCCCGTCGAGAACGTGGATTCGCTCCAGATCGAATCCACCTACGCCGCGCGCCTCCACGAGCAGCGCCCGGATGCGGACGAACTGGTCGGCAAGCTCGTCGGCGAAACGCTCAAGCAGCGCGGCAAGATCATCATCCCCGCGTTTTCCGTCGGGCGCACGCAGCAGGTTGTCTATGTGCTGCACGAACTGACCTGCGCCGGCAAGCTGCCACGCGTCCCGATTTTCGTGGACAGCCCGTTGAGCGTGAACGCGACGGACATTTACAACAAACATCCCGAATCCTTGCGGCCCACCATCCGCGACACGATGTGCAACAACGAAAATCCGTTCGGCATGAACAATCTCACCTACATCGCCAGCGCCGACGAATCCAAGAAGCTGAACGACCGGCAGGAGCCGATGATCATCATCAGCGCGTCGGGCATGTGCGAGGGCGGGCGCATCCGGCATCACTTGAAGAACAACATCGGCGACGCGAAGAACCTCGTCTTGTTCATCGGCTATTGCGCGGAAGGCACGCTCGGCAACATGATCACGGCGGGCAAAACGCCGGTGAACATTTTCGGCGAACCCTACAACGTCCGCGCGAAAATTGTCTCGCTCGACACCTATTCCGGGCACGCGGACAAAAATGAATTGAAGCGCTTCGTCGAAAAACTTTCCGGCGACATCAAAAAGATCGTCTGCATCCATGGCGAGGAAACGCAATGCCTCGCCCACGCCGAGACCCTGCGCATGATGAAGCCGAAGGCCGAAGTCATCGTGCCAGAATACAAGCAGGTCGTTGAGATTTGAAATTCCTGTTGTTCGTCCTGGAACGGAGAAAGCGAGTTGCTGCAACGGAATGGGCGAATTGGTGGGAGCAGTGTTAATTTAATGGGATAACACCGGTCGCAGCCCATGTAAAAAGGTTTTTGGGAATGGCTGCAACGCTTGCAGGCAGTTCAAAAGGAGTTCTTTGGCCCCAACGCCTGCTGAGGGTTCAAAACCCTTCCATGGAAATGAATTTTAAGCATCAGCGACATTGACAGCGGAGATTGATTTTGAGGAAATGTCGCGCAATTCAAAACCATGACGACACATAACAAGACCATTTCCACCGAATCCCTGCAACACGAATGCCGCACGTTCCCGCCGTCGCCGGAAGTCGTCAAGCACGCGCTGCTCAATGCGGAACAGTTCAACGCGCTTTACGAACGGTCCGTCCGCGAACCGGAAAAGTTCTGGCTGGAACAGGCGGATGCGCTGGACTGGTTCAAGAAGCCGACCGTCGCTGGTAAATTCATCTGGGACACTGAAGCGCGGAAAATCCAGCACACGTTTTTCGAGGACGGCGAACTGAACCTGACCGTGAACTGCCTCGACCGCCACGTCAAAACGAAGTTGCGCGACAAGGTGGCGATCATCTGGCAGGGCGACACGGAGGACGAGGTGAGGCGCGTGACCTACGGTGAATTGCACGCGGAGGTCTGCAAGTTCGCCAACGCGCTCAAGGCGACCGGCGTCAAGAAAGGCGACCGCGTGGCGATTTACATGCCGATGATGGTGGAGGCGGCGGTCGCGATGCTCGGCTGCGCGCGCATCGGGGCGGTTCATTCGGTGGTGTTCGGCGGGTTCAGCGCGGATTCGCTGAGCGACCGCATCAACGATTCCACCTGCAAGGTCTTGATCACGGCCAACGTCTCGTTGCGCGGCGGAAAAACCATCCCGCTGAAGGAAATCGCCGACACGGCGCTCCAAAAAACTCCGAGCATCGAAAAAGTCATCGTGGTCAGGCGGAACGAAACGCCGTGCCATTTTGTGAACGGCCGCGACGTGTGGTATCACGACCTGATGGCGAAGGCCGCCGCCGATTGTCCGCCGGAGAAAATAAACGCCGAGGATTTCCTGTTCATCCTTTACACGTCCGGCTCCACCGGCAAGCCGAAGGGCGTCGTCCACAGCACCGCCGGTTACCTGCTCTGGAGCGCTCTCACGCACAAATACGTTTTCGACATCCACGACGGTGATGTTTATTTCTGCACCGCCGACATCGGCTGGGTGACCGGCCACAGCTACGTCGTCTATGGCCCGCTCTGCAACGGCGCGACGACGCTGATGTTCGAGGGTGTGCCCACATGGCCGGATGCCGGACGGCTCTGGAAAATTGTCGAGAAGTTCAAGGTGAACTCCTTTTACACCGCGCCCACGGCCATACGCGCGCTTATCCGGCTCGGCGATGAATGGCCGGCGAAACACGATTTAAGTTCCTTGCGCGTGCTCGGCACCGTCGGCGAACCCATCAATCCCGAGGCATGGATGTGGTATCACCGGCACATCGGCCGCGAGCGTTGTCCCATCGTGGATACATGGTGGCAGACCGAGACCGGCGGACACCTCATCACCGCACTGCCCGGCGTCAACACGCTCAAACCCGGCAGCGCGAGCAAGCCTTTCTTCGGCGTCGAGCCAATTGTGCTCCGCGACGACAGCACCGAATGCGCGCCCAACGAGGGCGGCAAGCTGTGCATCAAGAAACCCTGGCCCGGCATCATGCGCACGACGTGGGGCGACCACGACCGTTTCATCAACACCTATTTCGCCACGTTCAAGGACATGTATTTCACCGGCGACGGCTGCCGCGTGGATGCGGACGGTGACTACTGGCTGCTTGGCCGCGTGGACGATGTCGTCAATGTCTCCGGCCATCGCATCGGAACGGCGGAAGTGGAGAGCGCGCTCGTGAGCCACGAGAAAGTGGCCGAAGCCGCCGTCGCGCCCATGCCGCACGACATCAAGGGCCAGGCACTGTATGCGTTCGTGACATTGAAGGACGGCATTGCCGAGAGCGAAGAATTGAAGAAGGAACTCGCACTACACGTCCGCAAGGAAATCGGTGCGATTGCCGTGCCGGACAAAATCCAATTCGCTCCAGGCCTGCCCAAGACGCGCTCCGGAAAAATCATGCGCCGCATCCTGCGCAAGATTGCCGAGAACCAAACCGACCAGATCGGCGACACCACCACGCTGGCCGACCCGGCGGTGGTTGAGTCGCTGGTCAGGGGCAAGCAGTAATTCAAGTCGCGGCATCACCCGCAAAGACCCGGCCGACAGCAGACAGCACCCTGCATTGCCCCGGACCTTACAAAAATGTTGCCCGGCAGAGCTACGGCAGCACTACGGCAGGACTTCGGTATAGGATAAGAGGAATCCAAGCATTGGACCCTTTCAATTCCGGGTGAAATGTGCGATTAATTGGCATATGGCCAGTGCGCAGCCAAACCCGTCGTTCAATCATTTCCGGGGACGGATCGGGAACCTGATTTTCCGCCTGTATCGGGGCAGGACGGTGGTGAGCCAGGCCCCCGACTATTCCAAACGTCCGCGCAACGCCAACCAGAAGGCGTCCAGCCGCCAGTTTGCGGTGGCAGTAGCCTATGCCGACGCGGCGCTGGCCGACCCGGTGAAGCGGGCGGCGTATGCGCGCCGCGCGCGGCGGACGGGACTGACGCTGCGTGGCTTCATCATCCGCGACTACATGAAGAACGGGCCGGTGTGAACGCAGATTGACGCTGACAAATTTCCCGCGCACAATCGCCGCATGGCGAAGAATTTTGCCCGTGTCCCCAAAATAACCGGCAGCTTTTATTTCCACTGCGACTGGCACGCCAGCCACCATGTCAAGGCCAAGCCAATTTTCGGTGGAAATTATTTTGCAAATTAATAGCTCATGTCCGTCAATTACAAAACAAAACAAAAACCTCGCTCGAACAAGAACGCCCGACCAGATGGCTCTCCTGCGCCCGCGTTGGAATTAAAAGAACCTTCGGCAACTTATTTTGTTCGCAATACCGAAATCCCGGAATTCTTCGGCCAGCGGGTGAATAAAGGTGAAAGGTTGCCGGTTGATTCATCGGTTGAAAATAATTCGCCGCGCTTGTTCTACTCCCATCAGCATGGAGAAATTTGGCTGGGCGATTCGATTGAGTGGATGCGAGGTTTGGAATCCGGTTCGGCTGACCTTGTGTTTGCCGATCCGCCCTACAACATCAAAAAGGCAGAATGGGACACGTTCGAGTCGCAGCAGGAATATGTGGCATGGTCAGTCCGTTGGATTGAGCAGGCGGCGCGTGTCTTGAAACCGGAAGGGACGCTTTACGTCTGTGGCTTTTCCGAAATCCTTGCTGACTTACGATTACCAGCATCACGTTTTTTCAAGGGTTGTCGCTGGATAGTGTGGCACTACAAGAATAAAGCGAATCTCGGTGATCCCCGCCCGGATATGTTGACCATCGAACGATTGCGTGAGCAGATTAGAGATTTCCAAAGTTTTCTGGTGCGAGACCTATGGTCGCTTGCGAAAGAATGAATCTGGAAAATGTTTGCGTCACTTGGGCGGCGGCTTCCGATCCATAAAGTTGACGATGAAATGGTCGCGATGATCGAAGGCCGCATCCCAATCCGGCTTGGAATCAATTTGCTTGTGAAGCTGCCGCTCGTCCACACGCGGTTCCGGCTGGGATGGCGGAAATTCCACCGCATAGGGGCCGGGGACATGGTCGAGGAAGTTATATGTCGTGCCGGGGCCGTGTCCCTTGTCCACTTCATTATCCTTGATCAGTTGCGCCACGCGGTGCCACCGCACGCCGGGCGGGAGCACCGGCAGGGGCGGCGGCAACGGCACCTTGCGCTCCCATTTCGCATAAACATCAAACATCCATTTCGCCGGGAACCAGTGCCGGATGCGGGGCACGGCATAGGCCGCACCGTAATGCACATTGAAGGCCAGCGGCGGCATCTGCCGTTCCAGTGAATTCATCTCGTGGATGGTCAGGCAGGTGGTGATGACCAGTTCGTCCTCCTCCAGTTCAAACGGGAAGGCCAGGAGGGTGTCATGATACGGCATGATGAACGCCAGGTTCGGCCCGACGGGCAGCGCGATGATGGGCGAACCAAAAAAGATCAACAGCAGCATGCACAAGTGCTCCCCCACCTTGTTCGGCACCCGCGTGGAAAACCGCTCCAGCACATGGTCCGTGAACACCAGCGGCTTGCCCGAGATGCGGATGTCCGGCTGGAATGCCGCGCCGCCATAATACTTGAACCGGTGCCGCACTCCACGCCGCGTCTCCTCCGTGACCTGCTGCACGAGCACCAGCCGCGTCACCAGGTCCGGGTCCGGCATGGCATGGAGATGCAGGCCGTCCGTGCGGGCGGCGTTAAACATGTTGCAGAACGTCATTCCCGCGTGCTTGAGCAGGTTTTTCTGGAAACCGTTCCCCCGCTTGTCTGTGCGGGCGATATGATCCGGCAGCGCGTTCAGGAATTCCATGTTCAAGGCCCGGTGCAGCGCCGGCAACTGTTCCGTGTGCGGATAGCGGCGCAACCGGCCATGCCGCTCCTCCACCACCTCGAAATCCGGGCGGTAAATGGATTGAAAGGGTTCGTGCTTCATGACCCAAAGCTGAGGACCGAGTTTAGCCCGGCCATCCCGGCTCGCACATCGTCCGTTGCCATTTACCCAACATTTGTTGGCCACCGACCCGGCCAGCGGGCGGCATACCAAGGTGTCTGTCCTGCGGACAATGGAAAAATTGGGCGGTGCAAAACAATGGCAGCCCGATTTAAAAAATCAGGCGGCAGGATGATGAAAAAGATTTGCGTCGCAGGCTTTTTTGCGGGCTAAATGCTGTGCAAGAATAATGCGGCGAATTTCGCATCCGACCCGCAGGGTCAAAACATGGCAGCCGCAGGTGCGACCTGCGGTTGATGACGATAAAAACAAAGGCCCTGAAAGGGTCGAACAAAACGCGGAAAATATTTTGGCCGGCAGGGCGGAAAATTATTCTCCGCCTGAGGCCATCTCAGCGGTAAAATTAAATTTGTGAAACATTTCAAAGCCATCGCCGCAATGTCGCTGAACCGCGTGATCGGCGCGGAGAACAAGATCCCGTGGCATCTGCCGGAGGATTTCAAGTGGTTCAAGCAAACCACGATGGGCAATCTGATCGTGATGGGGCGCAAGACATTCGAAAGCCTCGGTCGTCCGCTGCCCAACCGCAAGAACCTGGTGCTGACAAAACATCCGCAGCGGCTGATCAAGAAGCATCCGGAGATCTTTGGGCAGTATCACGAATGGCGCGGCGGGAAATTTCTGAAGCGGGCCTATCAATTCCATTTCACGAAGCTCGGTGAAAAGAATGAAACGGAAATCCTGATTTTCAAGTCGCTGGACAAATTGAACCCGGAGGAGTTTCCGAACGACATCTTCATCTGCGGCGGCGCGCAGATTTACGAGCAGGCGTTGCCGCAATGCTCGGACCTTTATCTCACGCTCGTCAAACGCGAGGTGGAGGGCGGCGACACTTTTTT
>Ga0181529_10006587_pt1 | contig 11771 bp, 11 predicted proteins | sample PEATcosm2014_Bin_36_FD_119763 | JGI IMG/M metagenome (GOLD analysis project Ga0181529, IMG submission 119763) | Peatland microbial communities from MTU Mesocosm Facility, Houghton, MI, USA - PEATcosm2014_Bin10_30_metaG | ecosystem: Environmental > Terrestrial > Soil > Wetlands > Peat | place... | reverse complement strand
GGCCGAGGCCGAGCGGCGGCACGAAGTCCTCTCCAGCCAGTTCGATCCGACCCAGCAGCCGACCAGCCAGCAGGAGGCCGAGGCGGAAACGGCCCGGCAACTCTTCCTGCTGCAGATCATTCAGCCGGGATTGGTGGGGCTGATGGACGGTTCCGTGTCGACGCTGGCGCCCTTGTTCGCCGCGGCGTTCGCCACCAAGGAAAGTTGGCAGACGTTCTTGGTGGGGCTGGCCGCCTCGGTCGGAGCCGGCATCAGCATGGGCTTTGCCGAGGCCCTCTCCGACGACGGCAGCCTGACCGGCCGTGGCCATCCCTACATGCGCGGCCTGGTCTGTGGGCTGATGACGCTGGCCGGCGGCATCTTCCACTCGTTGCCCTATCTGCTTCCCAACTTTTGGGTTGCCACGAGCGTGGCCATGACGATCGTCATCGTGGAACTGTTCGCCATCGCCTGGATTCGCAATCGTTACATGGACAGTCCGTTCGCCACCAGCGTGTTGCAGGTGGTCGTGGGCGGGGCGCTGGTTTTCGCGGCAGGCGTCCTCATCGGCAGCTCGTGAGCGCCAATCCGCGGCAACTCGGACGACGGCGATTGCGCGTCGGGCAGCCCATGCTGTCTCCCCTCTCCCGGAGGGAGAGGGGACCGCATTTTCAGTCCGATCGAGCGCTACTTCTCTCCCTTATGGAAGACGTCGTGGCAATCGTCGCAGCTTTGGGCCAGTTTCTTCATGGCCGTGCCCGCCGCTTCTTCGTCGCCCTTGTGAATGGCCGCATTGACTGCCCCGGCGTTATCGCGCATGGCTGCGGAGAATCCCTTCCATTGCTTCTCCTGGTCGGCGCCCTTGGTGGCCGAGGTGTCGGCGAGCGCACCCTGGGCAATGGCGGCCATGACCGCGGTGTAGCCGGCCGTGTCCTTGGCCTTCGAAGTGAACTTACTCCCCTTGATGTTCAGCTTCAGCTTGGAATTGATTACCGGCACCTGCTTCATCAATTCCGGCAGCGAGGCGACCTTCTCCCACTTCAGCTTCACGTCGCTTTTGCTCTCGGCCGCGGCCTTCACTGCGGCGACTGCCTTCTGGGCCGAAGCAAAATCTTTCGTGGCGGCCAGCTCCTGAGCGGCCTTGACCAGTCCCCCGGCCGATTCCTTGTATTTGCTATCTTCATCGTGCAGCCCCAGGGCCAGAGCGACCACAACCAGCGTGTTCGCTTCCTTGGCGACCTTTTCGGCGCCATCCTTGTACTCGTCCTCACTGGCCACGATTTTTTCCAAATCCTTGATATACCAATCGGCCTGGGTGGCTAGATCCTTGGCCGGAGCGAACGTCGAAACCTTCGGCGCCTCGTCGTCTGCCGACGACGGAGCCGGATTGAGCGCCAACAGCGCGCCAAGCACAGCCAGGAACACGACCACCGGGACAACACGATTCTTCAACGTCATGGGACTTCTCCTTGAGAACGTGGCCAACAGGCGATACTCAAACCGCGGTAGCGACCGTAGCTCCGGCCGAAGGTGGGATGCGCGGCAGCCTGACCCCGCCAAAAGCTCAGACTATGTTAAAATCTGGCATTGCGACGGCCGCCTGTCAAGAGGCGCGGCCGAGTCCCTTCCATTCGGCCTATGGCCGGCTACAATACGCCCATTGCCGCAGCGAGGAGCGAAACCTGTCATGGCCAAAGCGACCTACAAAGACGCCGGCGTCGATCTGGACGTCTACCGAGAGTCCATGGCCCGGCTGCCGCGGCTCTTGGCGCGGACCTACAGCCCCCGCGTAATCCCTCTGCCGGGTGGATTCGCTGGCCTCTTCCAGCTCGATTTCGCCGATCATCTCTTCGCCCGGCATTACAAGGACCCCGTGCTGGTCTCTTGCACCGATGGTGTAGGCACGAAACTCAAGGTGGCCATCGCGTTGGGCAAACACGATACGGTGGGGATCGATCTGGTGGCCATGAGCGTCAACGACGCTCTCTGTTGTGGGGCTGAGCCGCTGTTCTTTCTCGACTACGTGGCCATGCCGAAGGACGATCCGGCCCTGCTGGAGCAGATCGTCGAGGGCATCACGGCCGGCTGCATCCAGGCCGACTGTGCCCTGTTGGGCGGCGAGACGGCCATCCTGCCCGCCATGTACGCCCCCGGCGATTACGACCTGGCCGGCTTCTGCGTCGGCGTGGCGGAGAAAGAGCGGGTGATCGACGGCCGGGCGATCGAGTCGGACGATCTCGTGATTGGCGTGGCCTCGACCGGCCTGCATTCCAACGGCTTCAGTTTGGCGCGCAAAATCGCCTTCGACATTGCCGGACTGCAAGCGACCGATTTTGTGGAAGAGCTTGGGCAAACCGTGGGCGACGCACTGTTGACGCCCACCCAGATCTACGTCCGCCCGGTGCGCAGCGTGTTGAGCTATTACCGCGTGAAGAATGTGGTACACGGCATCGCGCACATCACCGGTGGCGGGCTGCACGAAAACCTCGAACGCATCCTGCCCGAAGGCATTCAGGTAGTGATCGATCGCGGCAGTTGGCCGGCGCCGCCGATCTTTGCCTGGTTGCAGCGGCTGGGCGAGGTCGACCAGGCCGAGATGGACCAGGTGTTCAACATGGGCCTGGGCTTGGTGCTGATAGTGGCTCCGTTCTATGCCGAGAGCATCCGTCATCAACTGGCCCGCGGCGGACTGGAGAGTTGGCTCATCGGCCACGTCGAAAAAGGACCGAAGGGCGTGGTGTGGGGGAAGGTTTAGCGGGCAAACTTGTTCGCCACGTGCGTTTCTCTCCGCAAGTGAGTTTGCTCCCTTTCTCTCCGTTTGGCTAATTCGCGTCCTTAACGGCAATAACCACGGTTTTCTCTATAGCGGAACGAACTTCACGCCGCTAGACGGTCCCGCGGGCTCCTCGGAGTGCCAAGCTTGGGGCATCAGCGGCAGCAACATCGTTGGGCAGTATGCGACAAGTAATCATCATGGCTTTCCTTACAATGGCTCGACGTACACGACGATCGACAATCCCGCGGGAAAAAACACGATGATTCAGGGCATTGATGGCAACACCCTTGTCGGCTCCTACTCCGACTCGACGAATGTTTATCACGGCTTTGAGGCGACCATCCCCGAACCCTCCCCCCTCGTCCTTCTTGGCATCGGTGCGATCAGCTTGCTCGCCTGCACTTGGCAACAGCGAAGGCGGACGGCGTAGGCCAGCAATCGAAACCCGAAGCAAACGCCATCCATTGCGGGCGGCTTTTTTTGTTGGGTCATAACCCGTCAGCGATGTCGTCTACGCCAAAAGAACGGGCATCGCCCGGCGTTTCGATCACGCCAGCCACTTCCGCAGCCACTCGATGCTGAGCCGTTGGACTTCGGCTTCCAGGGGCGTTTCCCAGCAGCAGTGCGGGCCGCCCGGCAGCACGCACAGCTCTTTGGGTCCTCTCGCCCGCTCAAAGAACTGGCGGCCCTGCTCCAGCGGCACCGATTCGTCGGCGTCGCCGTGGACGATCCGCAACGGCTGAGTGACGGCCTCCGCATAACACAGGGGCTTGAAGCGCAGCGTGTCCCAAACGCTGGTTAGCGTTAACTCGCGGAGGAGGCGAGGAAACCGCCCGAGCAGCAGATTCCATTGCTCTTCGTCGGCCAGGGCCTGCACGTCGAAATGGGGTACGCTGCGACTTGGCTTTCCCATGACCACCGACCGCTGGTCTGCTTCAACCGCCGCGACGAAGGCGGTCCAAGCAACTTCCGAGCGGCTGGCCAGCCAGCGGTGGCGGAGCCAGGCCTCGCCGTCGGCCACCGGCGCCAGCGCCACCACGCAGCGCACCTGCCGGCAGAGCGCTGCCGCTTGGATAACCACCCCGCCGCCCACGCTGACGCCCAAAAGCCCTATCCGCCGGTCGTCGATCCCCGCCTGGCAGCCGACGCGCAAGAAAGCGGCCAGACAATCGCCAATCCACTGGCTGGCGGGCCGGATCGTTCCTTGGTCCGCATAGGGATTGCTGCCGGAGAAGCCGAAGCGGAACGAAGCCAGCCCGGCTTGGGCCAGCAATTCGGCCAGGCGCGGAAAGGCCCCCAGGTCGTCGTCATAGCTGCCGAAACCGTGACAAAGCAACACGGCCGGCACCGTTGCCGTCGTCTCGGGCCGCACCAACGTTCCGTGCAGTTGTCGTCCGTCAGCAAAGAATTGAAGTTGCCGTGTTTGCATCGGGCCTCCTTTCATACGGAAAACGATTCAACAACCCAGCGAGTGAAGATAGGCCCGGTCGTCGGCAATGGCCTGAGCCGCGTCCTGCAAAACGGCTTCCGATTCCTCTTCCGCGACGATCCATCCCTGATACCCGACCTTCTCGATCCATCGCAGCAGAGCGGGAATATCGATTACCCCGTGGCCCATCGATTGCCAGCTCCCGTCGGCGCCGACGTCCTTCAAATGGATGTGCACGATTCGATCGCGGTATTTGTCAAAGGTGGCCATGACGTCGTGGCCGCCGCGGAACATATGTCCCGTGTCGGGATTGAACATGATGCCCGCCTGTGCCGTTGCCGCCAGCAGACGGTCGTACTCGGCGGGCGTCAGAACCAGCGACGTGTGATGGGAATGCGGATGTACGGCGGCCACGATGCCGTGTTTTTTGGCCATCTCGCCCACTTGCCGATAAAAGCGGCAGACCTGGGTGAACTTGGCCTCATAATCGTCTCGCGACTCGCTGGCCGGACCGGCCAGGGCCACGGGCACGGAAAAATGGGCGGCAAACCGCACGGCTTTCTCCGCGCCTTCCAGATCGGCGGCCTCGCGCCGCGGGTCGCTGAAGCCGTTCATGGCGTAGGCATAAGCGGCACAGCCCAGCCCGCGTTTCTTCAGGGCTTTTTCGAACTCGACGGGCCGGCCTTCATAAGCGCCGATCATCTGGTTGCTAAACTCGGCCCCGGCAAAACCGGCCGCCGCCATCGTGTCCAGGATGTCGTCGGGCGAGCCCCGCCACTTCTCGCCTAGCATCTCCCAAGTGAATGTTTGGCAACCCAGCCGGAAAGTTCCTTTGAAACTGGCCATGGCGATTCCTCTGTTAGAGTTTTTGTCCGAGTAGACCGCTAAGGTAGATATAGGCCTCGTGCGTATAGCGAGGCAGATTCTTCGGGTCTTCGACCTCGAGTTCCACGGTCAGACCGCGATCGTAGCCCACCTCGCGCAACACGGCCACGATGGCGGCCAGATCAACCTCGCCGCGGCCGATGCCCACCGAAACCGTGCCCTTATGGTCCTTCAAGTGGACCGAGTAGATCTTAGAAGCCTGGCGGCGGATGAAGGCGAGGAAATCGACGCCGGCCGAGTAGAAGTGTCCGGTATCGACGCACACGCCCAGCCGCGGATCGTTCATGGCCGCCAAAACCCGCTCGAAATCGTCGGCCTGTTCCAGCACGTTGCCGTAGTGGGGCTCCAGACACAATTTGACGCTGCTGTGGCCGGATATCCGCCGGAAAACCTGCCGCGCACAGTCGATGACCCGATCGAGCGCGCCTGGCTGGCCGCGGGGAGAAGCGCCGGTGGACGTGACGTGGTCGGCGCCCAGGACCTCGGCAAATCGCACGCAGGAGGCGATGGCCTCGGCCCGCTCGGCCACGTCCTTCTCGTTGGCGCCGCCCCAACAAGGCGTGTAGATGCCCGCACAACGCATGCCGGACGCATTCAACCGGGCCTGGACGCCCGGGAGATCGAAAACCTTCACGGCCGGCGGAGTCCACACGGCGTCACCGTGGATTTCCATCGACCGGTAGCCCAGCGCCGGGGCCCGCTCCAGCGTGGCTGCCACCTCATCGGCGGCAAAACCGCGATAACAAATCGACGCGCAAATAATGTCCATGGGACGTTACCTTAGTTCCGTGGCTTGTGCAACGCCGAACGGTGCTTGAAGGATGCGGAACCGCTCGATACGCTGTACTCTAGGATAAGTGGGTGCATGAATCTTGGCCGAAAGCGTCATTCTTTTGTACCAGGGCGACACCATTGGCCAGAAAACAACCGCCGAAGCATGCGCTGACGCCGGACGAGGTACACGGCCTCCAAAGCGAGTTTATTGGTTGCATTGCCCCCGAGAGCCACTTTCACGTGGCCCTGAATCAGCTCGGCAACGTCCGCGTCGTCGTGAAGGACGCGGCCGGACGCTTCGTGTGGGTAAGCGACAACGCCTCACGCCGCCACGGCTTCGCCGAACCGTCCGAAATGGTGGGACTCGACGATACGGCCATCAATCCGCCGCGGCTGGTCAAGAAATACCGACGCGATGATCTGCAAGTGCTGCGTTCCGGCCGGCCTCTGCTGGGAAGGATTGAGTTGGCCTTCGACGAGCGCGGAATGCTCAACTGGCATGTAACCAATAAGTTTCCCCTTTGTGACCATAGCGGCCGGTGCATCGGCCTGATCGCCACCATCCAAGAATACCCCGGGGTGCAAAATCTTCCGGTTTTCGGCGGCGAGCTCAAGGCGGTCGTCGAACACGTCTTCACCCATCTCGACGAACCCTTGCAGGTGGCGAAGTTGGCGGCCATGGCCGGCGTCTCCCGTCGCCAGATCGAACGGCGATTCCGCAATGCCACGGGCATGAGCCCGACCGACTTTATCAGTCGGGCGCGACTCGACGAAGCTTGCCGGCGGCTCCGCGATGGCAGCGAGTCGATCGGCAAGATCGCCATCGACCTGGGCTTCTACGACCAAAGCGCCTTCACCCGGCTGTTTCGCCGACACCTCGGCACCACCCCCAGCGATTTCCGCCAAATGCGTGGCTCGGCCGAGGGAACCGGCCGCCGCCCGCGTCGTCGCTTACGGACGTCGGTTCAAAAGCGATCTCGCAAGCCAAAGCGAGGCGTGGACGGAGCCTAGGACTTGCAGTGAATTAGAGTGTTCCGTACAGCAGTCATTCTGAGCGCAGCGAAGAATCTCCGACCGATTTGCGGCGAGATCCTTCGCTGCGATCAGGATGACCGTCCCCCCCGGTTGACCGTTGCCACTCCGGATGACGGCTGCGCTCCGGATGCCCGCTCCCTTCACTTCCCTGGCGATTCCACTGCGGCGTTGCCTTCCTGCACCTCGAATTTGGCGGTTATTTGCATGTCGTGAGCAACGTCGACCTCGATGCGGGGCTGGCTGGATGGGGCCGGAGCGCCCCAACCGCGAAAATGGAACTTCCGGCCTTGGCTGGGCTTGGTGGGGTTCGATGGGTCCATGAATTGGCCCAGTCGTTCGCCGCTGCCGTAACCGGTAGGCGTCTTCATGTTGGCAGGAGTGACGTCGATGACCTCCAGCACGTGCTTGCCCGGCTTCTCGAACGTGATCGAGAACTTGCCAAAGTTCGGACCCAGCATGTATTCGGTGCCCCAAGAGCCGCAATAGGTCCAATAGTCGAACCCGTCGACGCGGAAACGGACTTCTCCGAGTCCCGGCTCAGTGACGACCGTCAGTTTTGGACCGACGTTGGCCAGATCGTCCGTTGTTGCCGGAGCATAGAGGAACACGCGCCCCGAGTAGGCCGGCACGGGAAGCTTCTTGGTTTGCGTCAGATCGACCATCCGACCACGGCTGCTCGGCTGCTCCAAATTGCCGTTCTGCAACACCTCTTGCGGCGCGTTCGCATCATCGAGCACCTTCAGCGATAAGTCGTCGAACCAGGCCTTTCCTGCCTTCGAGCGAAACAGGGCGTGATAGGCGACACTTTTGATGGGCTTCGCCGGCCTGATCGTGACCGAGCGGAATTGCCAATCGTGTGTGCCGCAGGCAAAGGGCGCCACCTGCCCACACAGCGGCGTTCCATCCCGGTAGAGAATGTCGAGGTAGATGGCGTAATTCCAATCCGTTTGGCCCGAAACATTTTGAGCCTTGCTCCAGCCGCCGGCAACAATCGGCACGGGCTTGTCCTGGTTCAACTCGACGATTTGCAGTAATCCGCTTCCGGCCGTCGCCGTCGCGTTGTAGCAGGCGGCCGCGTGCGTTCCGCCGTGCTTTGTCGCCATGTCGAGGACATATCCATCCGGCGCATAACCGGTCCAATGTTCGGCCCCCTCGCCACAAACGTCGTACAGTCGCGTGGTAGGAATCGGCGGCTTCAGGGCGATGAATCCCTCTTGGTTTCGATCGGGATTGACGGCCACCAGGCCGCCCTGAAAGGCCCGCCAGTACACGCCGTTTTCCTCGACTTCATCGCCCAGCGGTTTGCCCAACCGAAGCCGATACAGCGGGGCCACCTCCGGTTGAGAAAGCGCCCCGCCATTCCACACGAATCCCGCCAGCCGCGCGGTCGCATAGCAGAAGAAGGCGTCCTCCTTTACTCCGTAGGGCGTGTGGCCCAGATACGAAAGGGCCTGCACCTGTTTGCCCGCTTCGAGGTACGGCCGCAGCTTCACGCCTTGCGCGTGCCAGTGGGTCTTCCAGTCAAACCACCGCTCCTTCGAGACCCACGTGCAGATGTACGATTCGAGCATGTCGGCATCGATGTACTTCCAATACTCCGCGGGAGTGTACAACGGGTTGGCCGAGTTGACGATCAGTGCGCCGTCGGGCTGGTAATGCTTGATCAGTTGGCGAACGCGCATCAAGAGCATCGCATAGGCATGATTCTGGTCGTCATACAGATGCTGGTGCTTGCCGAACTTCGGGCCGTAACAGGGGACCCGGCTGCTGATGTTATCGACAAAAACGCCATCGGCACCGAGTTCCATGATCTTCCTCACCCACGCTACCATGGCATCCTGATAGGCGGCGACGTTGGGACAGGTGGTATACATGTTCTTGGCGTCCTCCGACTCCCAAAAACTGGTTCGCTTCAGGTTGCCTTGGCCGTCCACCTCGATAAAGTCGGGATGGTCCTTAAGATTCACGTCCTCGTAACTCTGCGAAGCGAATCCCTGGTAGAACGTCACGTACGGGAAACAGCGGATTCCCAGGGCACGGCAGCGCGCAAAAAAGTCGCGGTTGATCGGGCAATGCGTAACGAATTGCACCTTCGACTGGGCCAAGGCATCCCAATCGCTCGCACCGAGCCCGCAGGCATACGATTCGGACTCCCGCAACCACTGCGGTGCCGGTTCGCCAAAATCAATCGTTGCCGCGGTCTGCGCTGCCAAAGGACGAAAATCCATCAACAGAGTCACGGCAAGCACCAGCAGCACGGCCACGACCTTGTTGAGCGACATGGGATGGTCCTTTCTTGGGTGGGACGGCGAGGCGGAACGACAGCAATTATGTGTCGTGGCACGAATTGAATCAAGAGCGGGCCGGCGATGAAGAAAACGGGCATCGGCGATGCTTCCGCCGGCCTCAGCGGAACGATATCATGGGAGGAAACGACTAAAACGGTTGCCATGGAGCCGCCGACCGAACGCTGAGAGGTGATCGCCATGAGCCAAGCGGGCCTTGAAAAAGACGTCTTTGGAACCACGGCCGAGGGGACCGCCGTAGAACGATATACGTTGCGAAACGCCCGGGGCATGACGGTCCGGCTGATTACCTACGGGGCGACGGTCACGGAACTTTGGACGCCCGACCGGCGGCACAACTTCGACGACCTCGTGCTCGGCTTTGAAGATCTTACGCAGTACGAGACGCAGCCCGTTTACTTTGGCGCGATGGTCGGCCGAGTGGCCTTCCGCATTGCCGCCGCGGAGTTCGTTCTCGACGGCCAACGGTATCAACTCGCGCAGAACGATGGCCGGCACCATTTGCACGGCGGCATCCGCGGCTTCAGTCACGCGGTGTGGCGGGCCGAGCCGATCTCGACCGGCGCAGCACCGGCCGTCAAGTTCACGCATCGCAGTCCCGACGGCGATCAAGGGTATCCGGGCACGCTGGACGTCACCGTCGTATACACGCTGACCGACGCGGATGAACTGCGCATCGACTGCACCGCCGTCACGGATCGCCCCACTTTGGTGAACCTTACGCATCACAGCTATTTCAACTTGGCGGGGGCCGGCTCGGGAGACGTCTTGGGGCACGTGCTCGGTATCGACGCCGATCGTTGGATCCCCGCCGAAGAACCGGACTTGCCTTCGGGCGAAATTGCCGCGGTGAAAGATACTCCCTACGACTTCACGCAGCCGGCGCCGATCGGCGCCCGCATCCATCAGACAGGGGGCACAGTCGAAGGCTACGACTTGTGCTACTTGCACAACCATCCGGATGGAACCCTGGCGCGCGTGGCCACGGTTTGCGAACCTTCGAGCGGCCGCCGCATGGACGTTTCTACCACGGAGCCGGCGCTCGTGTTGTACACGGGCAATTACCTCGATGGCAGCCGCCACGGCAAGGGCGGCGCGGCATACCAAAAACATGCGGGTGTTTGCCTGGAAACAGGGCGACCGCCCGATGCCGTCCACCATCCGCATTTTCCCGCGACGATTCTCCGGCCCGGGCAAACGTATCGCCACACGTGCGTCTATGGCTTCTCCCTCATGTGAGGAATCGCAGCCGGCGAGAAGAGTCATTTCTCTCGGCTCGGCATAACGCACGGGGTAACGGCGATGATCGTCGTCCTACGGTCGCCGTTTTGGGCGCGCTCCGCCAGCCCACCCACGATAATCGTCTGCCCGTCCTTGGCCGAGATGGTGGTCTGGAGCATTATCTTTCCGATTGTCGGGCCAGCCGCTCCATCCCGATTCAGAACCGACGCCCGCTGGACATCGAGTTCCATGACGACCGAGCCCTTGGACGAGATTCGAGGAGTGGCGCCGACCGTCAGCCCGTCGATCTTGAGGAAGGCCGGTTGATTGTCCAGCGTCATGATCTGTGGTTGGCTGAGGACTTCCAGACGGCCCTGCTTCTTGGCCCACGCGAGCCACGCCGCTGCGTCTTTTTCCATGGACGGGGCCTTGTCCACCGTCGACGCGTCACTTCTGCCGTCTGTCTTCCCGTCGCGTGAACGAGGCAGCAGTTCGGCGATACAGACCTTGACCACGACTGCGGAAGGCGGAGTATCGAGTTTCGAGATCAGTTTGGTCACCGAGTCCACAATCTGGGGCGTCGCACTGACCAATAAGCTGTTGCTAACCGGTTCGGTAACGAAGATCGACGGGTGGGGACTTGGGAGATGGTCGTCTGCCCGCTGCCCCTTCTGTTGTTCGCTATCGAGGAATCGCTCCACCGCTCTGGCAATGTCGACTGCGGGGACATGGGATAGGCGGATTACCAGCCGCGTCGGTTGCTCCGTCGTTGCTGCCTTTGGGGCGGCCATTGGCTGTGTGGCTGGGACTGCCGCGAGGCCCGCCTCGGAGGCCATCACGGGCTTGGAACTCCCTTTCGCAGAACGCTGAAAACTTGCAACCGGTTCCTTTTCAAGGAGATCCGCCACCGCTCTCAGTAAATGCGCTTCGCCCGGCTCGAGGGGTGACTTGGCCATTTGCTCCAGAAGCACGCTTACTGGACGGACATTCGACCTCGGCGTACTTCCCTCCCCCGGCTTGTCCGCCGCAGACACTCGCAGCGCGAAGGTGAGCACCAGCACGAGGCTGAGACCTGTCCTGACCATGACGAATCTCCTTCGTTTTGTCGGTTTTCTGCCTGACGTCCTTGATTTGTCAGTCGCCTCTTGTACGAGTTGGCAGCGCCGGGATTATAGGAGAACCCCACTAAAGCGACAATGTCAGTGAGGCCAGCGGTGGTAGACGCCGCTGGCTATTGACTGCCGCCGCTTCGCGGCTGTTTTCCATCCACAATCGTGCTGCTGACACAAAACCTCGGGCGGCTTCGCCACGCCAATAGCCAAGCCATTGGGCCGCCGCGAAAAAACACTCACTGGCCTGATTTCTC
>Ga0181529_10006586_pt1 | contig 11773 bp, 6 predicted proteins | sample PEATcosm2014_Bin_36_FD_119763 | JGI IMG/M metagenome (GOLD analysis project Ga0181529, IMG submission 119763) | Peatland microbial communities from MTU Mesocosm Facility, Houghton, MI, USA - PEATcosm2014_Bin10_30_metaG | ecosystem: Environmental > Terrestrial > Soil > Wetlands > Peat | place... | reverse complement strand
TTCCCCGAAATTCCGAACCCCTTGTTGCCCACAATCAGCAGCGCCGGCACGAAGAGTCCAATCAGCGGACCCGCCACATACCATGGCCACTCCTTGAAAAACCAGACTTCCATAGTTTTCGCCTCGCGTGGTTCAGCACACTACTTCTTGCTTTTGTTCTTGTTCCAGCCAAATGCCACCTGAAACGAATTCTGGTACATGCTCAGGTTCGCGTTTCCGCCGCCATAAGCTGTTGGGATGGAATTCACGCCCCCTACGGTGTTATTGAAGGCATGAATGTAGGCGAAACTGACTTCTTTCCCACCTTTCGAGGTCAAGGTCGCTCCCAAATGCAGGTGGTATTTGGTTACGGCTGGAGCCAGGAGGTTAAAGAAAGTCTGCGAGCTATCGAATGGAGCACCGCCGTGGTTGTAGCCTCCACGGAGGGTTAGCGAAGGGTTTACCTCGTAGTCAAGACCGGCCTTCGACACGTTGATGTCGTGCCATCCGAATCCGGGACCGCTCGCGGCGCCGAGCGGAGAGGTGCTTGCCAGGGTGTTGGCAATCGACTTCACCGATCCATAAAGAATGCGCTCCTCGTCGAAGAGCAGCGTTGCCTTGGAGCCTAGTTTCACCGATGCGCCACCGGCAAAGTTGGCTGGGATGTCGAACCCGCCCTGTTCGGCAAACAGTCCGCTGTACTTGCTAAATTTGCTCACGTAGGTTTTGCTTTGCCAGGTGGCGCCCACGCTGACGTTACGATTGAGTTCGCCCAACCAGCCTACGCGCACGCCTGCGCCGCTGGAATAGGAGTACCCATTGTTGGTCACATGGGTTGGGTCGCTGGAAATGGCTTCGATATACTGCAATCCCTCCGCGGCAAATCGCTGCACGGCGATGTTCGCGGCAACGCCGAAGTAGTTGTGCGCTCCTGCCTTGTAAGCGAGCGTGGGCGAGATGAAGACCTGGCTAATATCCACACCGCCCCGCGTGCTGCCCAGCAACTGAATCGGCTGCGTAAACGAGGTATTCAACCCGCCGTTTCCGTAGACTGCCACGCCCAAGGCAAGGTTGGGCCGGTAACGGAGGCTGTAACCAAGCTCGGGAAGCTCGAAGTTCTTTACCCTGTTCCCGTCATAGGTCCCATTTACATTGGGGTACCCAGCCGGCAATTGGTTGCCGATGATGGTTCCATAACGCACGGGGCGAAAGAGCGTCACCCCAATGTCGAAACGGTCGCCAACCAAGAACAGGCCAGCAGGATTGGTGGCGCCCGCCAGGCTATCTCCCGGTTTGGCAACACCGGCTCCGCCCTGTCCTTGTTGTTTGGTTCCGTATCCTGTCAAGAAGTAGCCATCGGTGGCAAACGAGGAATTCACGATCACGAGGAACGCCAGGGCAACGGGGAATATTCTCTTTACTGTCAGATTCATTGCTTCGATCTCCAATTTCGCATTGCGATTCGACGGGTTATGCAAGCGCTCTGAACGGAGATCATTCTCTCCGGGGGATTCTCAGAAGCTCTCGTCGGATGAGGGCCGTTGCCTTGGATGCCTGGCGTTGCGGGATATAAATAGAAAACCCACCAGCCAGGCAACTTCTGGCGGTGGGCTAAGAACTTCTTTAGCTGAGACTAGGCCCTAATGCTTCCTTGCCTTGCCCCTACCTGCCAGAGGACACGCCGCGCGCGTACAAGCGCAGCAACAAGGCGTACAGGCCATCGTCCTCTGAGGGGTTACTGACATGGTTTTAGCCTACAAGGCGGCTTGATTCGTGTCAACCCGCAGCCGGATCGGCTTTGAATCCGCGTGCATGGCGTTCCTGCAAATCGAGAGTCCAGCCTTGCGAATGGATGCTCGGCCAGAGGAAGCAGGCTCGCAGGACGATTGGGCCTGCGAGCCATTGGCATCCACCGTTGATTCTCATCGATTCAATCTTGCAGGCAATCAGAGCAGATCGCCCAGCGGGGGAAAGGTGGCGAGCAGGCTCAATGCAAGCAGTGTAAACGCAATTAGGTTGACGCGCTTCAAGGGGAGGTCGCGACTACGCCATCGCCACTCCAGGAGTGCCCATGCGAAAAGCCAGACGAGAACAGCGAAAGTGGTTACACCAGAGAGAGCACCTGTCGGCTTGTAGATGGAAAGCAAGTTCTTAGCAATCGCCGACTGATCCGCGATGATCGTCGAGAGAGCAACGGCCAGGGAGCCAATTCCGGCTGAAAGAACGGCGGCTGCCGCAGAGCCGTTGGGAACGGAAGGGACGCTGTTCTGAGAAATAGCAAAAGGTAAACCCATGGTCATTCTCCTTTTACGAGGTGGATGATTTGTCCACCGTCGACGGGTGCGTTCTTGTCGAGCATCGCACCAAAGAAGCCGGCGACGCCCGCGGCAAAGAGCGAGGTTGCAACGAATCCGAGAAGCGCGGACCGCAAATGCGGAGAATGCTTAAGATCGCGGGCGTACTTAATGGCGACGAACGCAGCCATGGTGATGGCTATGGGCACCAGCCACGCCACGTGCTCTTTCCATTCCATTCCGATTGAGTGCCACTGTCTGGTTGCTGGACTCGAAAGCAGCAGCGAGCGCGGAAAGGCACCTAAATTGGCGATGCCGGCCGGGGCTGCGGCTCGATACCAGGGATAGACGATATAGGTTCCGGAAAGAACTGTGAGCCATGCCAAGCCGGCCATGACGGCCAGGTAGATGCCGAGGATGCGATTGCTTTCAGGGGCAGAATCATTCTGCACATTCGTTGTGGAACGAAGAAGGAGCAGGGCGATTGCTCCGGAGCAGGCTAGCAGGTAGAGAGCTCCGAAGCCGATGCCATGGACAAGCGTCCAGAGACTGCGTGTGGTGATTTCCATAAGCCGGGACCTCCAGTGGGGTGTACGGGAAGGGGATTTACATGGAGAGTGCACATGTTGATTGATTGGCGGCGTCCGGTGTCTTGACCGCCGCCAGGATTGTTAGAAGTTGATCTTCGCGGCCAGCTGAATCTGCCGCTCGATTCGTTGGAAGGTGGGTTCAGATCCAGCCGAGGAGATGATTCCTATCGAACTGGTGCCCGCGGTGGCGGCCGGATTGTTGAACTGAGGGGTATTCAAGAGGTTGAAGAATTCCGCGCGTACTTGCAGGATCTTCGATTCGGTGAGGTGGGTGTTCTTGAAGAAAGAGAAGTCCACCGTTTTTGTGCCGGGCCCTTGGAGACTGTTGCGCCTGGAATTGCCCCACTGTCCGGCCGGAGCCGCCGTAAATGCCGCCGTATTGAACCATTGCGCAATCGTGCGCTTGTTGGAGGGCAACGATCCATTGCCGTAGCCGCTTAAGAGTTGGGCTCGCGGCGTAAGGCCATCGCCAACTCCGCTCGGCGAACCCACACTGAACGGCAATCCGTCGAAGTAATTCAGAATTGTGTTCAACTGCCATCCCTCGACAAACGAATTCAGCTTGCCTGAAGCCTTGAAGGGAAGCAGGTAGGTCGCGCTGGCAACGAAGCGGTTGGGAATATTCAAGTCAGAATTACCGTAGTCGGCGCGAATGTTGTAGGGGTTCAAGACGCTGCCTGGGCTCCCCGTGTTTTCATCCAGAGCGTGGCTGTAGGTATATGAGGCCAGGAAACCCAAGCCGTGCGCCCGGCGCTCAGCCGAAACCTGCAGCGCATCGTAGTTTGAAATTTGTCTCGTCTCAAGTTCGTTGATCTGAGCGAAGAATGGATAGGGGCGATTGGCAGTGACGTTGGTGGTTCCAGGCGAACCCGCATTGATGTCTCGCAGATGGTCCAGATGCAGACCGCGGGTTCCCACATAGGCAAAGGTGAAGACGGTCGAGTAGGGTATCTGCTGCTCGAGGCTCGCATGCCATTGTTCGCTGTAAGGCGTCTTGGCGTTTGGATCTTGCGAGAATACCGGCAGGTTCGCGGGCAGTGCGCTGAGAGAAGTGACCAGCGCGTGCGCATATCCATTCGACGCGAAGTTGAATGCTGCGCCGTTGGTGGCGGCTCCGTAGGTGGCAGAATTGTTGAAGGTCCAGTAGTCCAGGGCGGGAACGTTGTTCGACAACCCGGAGGAGTTGGTGACGTTTGGTGCAGCATAGTAAAGGCCGTATCCGCTGTGGAAAACCGTTTTCGAAGTCACCCGGTAGGCAAACCCAACACGCGGAGCGAAGTTGAGGTTTTTTCCGTTCGCGCCGCTGCGCGGAACGCCCTGGCTTCCCACTTGTTCCAGCGTGGTCGTGGAAATGGAAGGAACGAAATTGTACATCTTATCATTGACTTCGGTCCATGGCCAACCGAGAAAGTTCTCATAGCGCACGCCGAGATTCAATGTCAGGCGGCTAGTGACCTTGTAGTTGTCCTGCACATAGAAGGCCAGGTCGCTTTGCCTGAAGCCGCGCGTACCGTGTCCGTAGGAGTAAGAACCGCTCTTGGGCGTGCCAAAGAGCAAATCCGTCCATGCCAGCCCAGTGTAAGAGTTCCCATAGGACTCCGATCCGTGCTCGGCCGCGGTCTGGAACATGTCGTACTGGAGACGAACGAATTCAAAGCCGATGTCAAGCGAGTGCTTGCCGCGCACCAGGTTGATATTGTCGTCGGTCTGGTAGTTGTTTGTTCCGATCTGCGTGGGGCTGTTGCCCGCGTCGCCAATCGACGTGCCGCCCGAGAAGGACATTACCGGTAGCCCATCGGATTTAGGATCGCCCGCAACATCTACGCCAGGAATGCCGAGTTGCGTGGGAAGGTTCAGGCCCGCATCCCAGTTCTGGGCATTGACAAAGAAGCGCGACCAGCCAAAACGTACCGTATTGACAGTGGAAGGCGAGAGGATGTGTGTCTCACCCAGCACTGCCTGATGTGCGGGGTTCTGCGCGGGACCGCAGATCACGGCACCCACTAGCGGAACCGGTAGAATTCCCGGCGAATTGATTGTGTCCGAAGCCTGACTATAGCGAAGGAAACCGCTGTCGGGCTCTGAGAACTTATGGTTGATCTTCACATCGAAGGCACTTTCGCTAACCGTCTTCACCGGATTGTAGAGGAAGTTTGCAGCGGTCGTCTTCCCGGCAATGTTAGGCGACGCATACTTTTGATAGAAATTCAGAATGTTCGCACCGGTTGAGTTGATAGACGGATCGTTCAAAGGGATGAGATTGTTGGCATAGGCGACCTTGGTCGCGGGGTTCTTGATGGAACCTGCAGGATATGCGGAGAAGTCGTAACCAGTGCTGGTTAGCTTGAAATTCGGTACCGTATCCACATAGGTTTGTCCCTGGACAAGCCGCTGCCCGGAATAGTCGGTAAAAAAGAAGGTCCTGGGGTTGGCACGGCGAAAGAACAGCGGGCCTCCAACGGTGGCTCCATACTCGTTCTGGCGAAGCGGTGGGTTGACTCCGGTGGCGAAGTAGTTCCTGGCATTCAGTGCGTTGTTGCGAAAGAACTCGAACACACCGCCATGAAACTTGTCGGTGCCGGACTTGAAGACCAGATTGATTGTGCCGCCGTTTCCACGTCCATACCTTGCATCGGCGTCCGTGGTTTCTTCTGAAAACTCCTGAATGGCATCAATAGGCGGGAAGATCACAACCGCAAGACCGTTGTGGTTCTCATTGTCGCCAATGCCATCCAATAGCAGGCGGTTCTCCTGATAGCGAAGACCATTGAAGGCAAACGATGTCGATCCGCGCTGCTGAGTATAGGGGACGTTCGCGATCTGGGTCTGTGCCGGCACGGCTCCTGCGCCGAGCCCCACAAGTTCAGCGAAATTGCGGCCATTCAGAGGCAAATCCTTGACTGCTTCTTCCGAGCGGAGATTGGAAACCGACGAAGATTCCGTTTCAAGCAACTCTCCAGCCGCCTGGACCTCAACGGTTTCCGCTGTTGAGCCTACGACCAGATTCGCATCTGCGGAAACTCGATGGCCGACCTCAAGGCGAACGTGCTCGACTACTGTACCGAATCCTGGGGCCTCGACCTCAACACTGTAGTTGCCTGGATTCAGGGGCGGCGAGACAAAGATGCCCTGCGTGTCGGTCGCTGTTTTGGTGGTAAGTCCGGTGCCGTCATTGCGCACCGTCACATGCGCCTTCACAATGATCGCGCCCGTGTTGTCGCGCACTACGCCGGTGATGATGCCGGTTTCCACGATCTGCGCGGTGAGAGCAGGCGCCAGAACAAGGGAAAACACTGCCAGCATAAGGGTTGAGAGAATTCGTCTTGCCAATGGCGGAAACGAGAATGAAACAACGTACATAATTGCCTCCCAAGATGCGATCTGTTTGGATCGCGCAAAATGGTCCACGACATGCCGTCGTGGACCATGGCGGTGCACATACTACGCGCACTTCCGCTAGATGGGTACGATGCACCTGACCACGACGCCAGGCACATCTTCCGACTGATTTTGCAATGAGCGACAACAACGCGCCGCAGTGGGGACAAATTGCTGATGGGTGTTCATATGCATATTCCTTTTCATTGAAATGGAGTTGACCGGGGCCATTCGCCGCAGGCCATGAGAGTGAAACCGCTAATCCAAGAGTCGATCAACGTTTCGCCGGTTCACAGGCAGCCTCGTCCAGGCAGGCCGAAGCAGGCGACACCAAAAGGCAGTCCTTCCTGGGCGGAAGGCCCCTGATCTAAATTGAATTGAGCGAGTGGGTATGCGGGATCAACAACACGAGCGACGGGGAGTCGGCACGGAAGCGGGCACAGTGTTGGCCGGTATGTGCAATTGCTCCTGCATGAATTTGGATTCAAACATAGCTCCAGATGGATGTCAAGCGGAGGCACTGGTTCTTTCAACAATGCGTAGAAGATTTCTTCGCAGATCGCTTGACAGCTTTTCGATGCCCGTGCATTATCAAAACAGTTCTCCATGCAGGGACCGTTTCCGCGTCACCGCGGAAATGCCCGCACAAAGGAATATGCATCTCATGTTTCAACGCCTCACATTCCGCGGTTGTTGTTGCCCTGTCGTTCTACCGGCAGACGAGCGGCCTCGTGGGATTGCGGCATTGATGCGGATTTAATCCTTCCGCACCGCCTGAATCTGCGCAACCCCGGCCCACGAGCCTCTGCTTCGTGGGTCTTTTCATTGGGCGACTTGCCCGCGTTGCGATTCAGAAAGTGAGCTGCATTCCGATGAATCCGTTTCATATCATGGCCAAGCCGCACGGCCCCATCTGCAATCTCAATTGCACTTACTGCTACTACCTGGAGAAGGAAAATCTCTACGCGGGCAGCGGTCGTGAGTATCGCATGGCGGACGATGTGCTCGAAACATATATACGCCAATACATCCAGTCGCAGCCGGATCAGCACGTCAGCTTCGCCTGGCAGGGCGGCGAGCCAACACTGCTCGGCATTCCGTTCTTTGAACGCGTTGTCGAGCTGCAGAAGAAACATGCAAACGGCAAGATCGTTGACAATGCCTTTCAAACCAACGGAACCCTTCTGGACGATGCCTGGGGCGAGTTTCTGGCGAGCAACAAGTTCCTGATCGGCCTCTCTGTCGATGGCCCGGAAGAGATCCACGATGCTTACCGCCTTGACAAGGGCGGCAAGCCCACCTTTGCCCGCGTGATGCGCGGTCTTGGCATCCTCAAGAAACACGGCGTCGAGTTCAACACGCTCACCGTGATCAATCGCAAGAATTCCTACCGTCCGCTCGATGTCTATCGCTTTCTCAAGGAGATCGGCAGCAAGTATCTTCAGTTCATCCCCATCGTCGAACAGGTTGCCAAACAACCGGATCCCAACGGGCTGGTGCTTCTGAAGCCCTATGCGCGGCAGGAGTCCGAAGTATCGGAGTGGTCGGTCGAACCGCTCCAATTCGGCAAGTTCCTGCAGCAGATCTTCGATGAATGGGTGACCCAGGATGTGGGTCGCGTCTATGTGCAGGCCTTCGACGTTGCGCTCGAGTCCTGGTACGGTGTGCCGCAGTCGCTCTGCATCTTTGCGCCAACTTGCGGGTCGGCAATGGTTGTGGAGCACAATGGCGATCTCTACTCATGCGATCACTTTGTTTACCCCGACAACCGCCTCGGCAACCTGATGAAGCAATCTCTCAGGACACTCGCGAACTCGCCGCAACAGAAGCGTTTCGGCAGCGCCAAAGCAGCGGGCCTTGTTTCAGATTGCCTGCAATGCGATGTGCGCTTCGCCTGCAATGGAGAGTGCCCCAAGCATCGCTTTACACAAACCACGTCCGGCGAGTACGGCCTGAATTACCTCTGCGCGGGGTACAAACATTTCTTCCATGCCATCGATCCGTACATGAAGTTCATGGCGGAAGAGCTCAAGCAGAATCGGCCGCCGGCGCGAGTGATGGAATGGGCGCGAAGCAGAGGGCCGAAGAACGCCAGTCCATTCACGAAGAAGGGCAACCATGCATTCTCTCTCGTGTAGTAATTCCTGTTGTTGTTGACCCAGTCTTAATCCCTCCTTCTTTGGAACTGCCGTACCGGCAGCGCGCGGAAGTGTTTGCTGGCCGGCGGGTTCCCTGGCCCACATCGCAATTGACTCTATTACGGAGATTGGAAATGAAGCTTTCGCAGCAAGTCGGACTCTTACTCAGTGGAACCATGGCTCTCAGCCCGTGGACATCCGCATGGGCCAGCGAGAACGAATCAAAACCAAGCTGGCCGACCGCCCCTGTTCACCAGACGACCGAGCAGGGTTGGCCCGAATCGCCCAAAGCGCCAGCCGGCGCACCGAACGTCGTTCTGATTCTTCTCGACGATGTGGGCTTCGGCGCCACCAGCGCCTTGGGTGGGCCGATTCAAACGCCGACCTTCGATCGGCTTGCGCAGAATGGCCTGCGCTACAACTCGTTCCACATGAACGCCCTCTGCTCGCCCACGCGCGCGGCATTGCTGACCGGCCGCAACAACCACCAGGTCGGCTTCGGCTCCATCGCCGAGTGGTCCGCACCTTACTCCGGCTACAACACCGTCATTCCCAAGAGCGCTGCGACCATCGCCGAGGTTTTGAAGGAGAACGGTTATAGCACCTCAGCTTACGGCAAGTGGCACAACACGCCGCTGTGGCAGGTCAATCCCGCCGGCCCGTTCGATCATTGGCCTACCGGGCTCGGATTCGAGCACTTCTACGGTTTCAACCAGGCCGCCGACAGCCAGTACTATCCCCGGATCTTCAACGACACGACGCCCGTCGAGCCATCAAAGTCACCGCAAGAGGGCTATCACTTCACCACCGACATTACCGACAATGCCATCAAGTGGCTGCATCTGCACGATGCCGTGGCCAAAGACAAGCCCTTTTTCGTCTACTACGCCACCGGCGCAACGCACACTCCACATCATGTGGACAAGAAGTGGATTGAAAAGTACAAAGGAAAGTTCGACCAGGGCTGGGATGCAATTCGCAAGGAAACCTTCGAGCGCCAGAAGAAGCTGGGTATTATTCCAGCCAACGCCGAGTTCACTGCGCGTCCTGACAGCCTGCCTTCCTGGGATTCGCTTACGCCTACTCAGCGGCACTTGCTGGCTCACGAAGCCGAGGTGTACGCGGGCTTCCTGGAACAGACCGATTATGAAGTTGGCCGCTTGCTCGCTTCCATCAAGGAAGAAGGCAAGGCCGACAACACGATTGTGCTCACCATCATTGGCGATAACGGCGCCAGCGCCGAGGGCGGCCTGGAAGGAACCGATGCCCGCGACATCAATGGGAACAAGAAGTCTATTGAAGATCGCGAGAACGTCTACGACCTGCTGGGCAGCGAACTTTACTATAACCACTACGCGGCCTCGTGGGCCTGGGGTCTGAATTCGCCCTTCGTGGGTACCAAGCAGGACGCCTCGCATCTGGGTGGAACAACGGATCCGTTGATTATCTCGTGGCCCGGCCACATCAAGGATGTGGGTGGAGTGCGCAGTCAGTTCTCCCATGTGAACGACATTGCGGCCACCATCTACGAGTTAACAGGAGCCAAATTCCCGGACGCGGTCGATGGCGTCAAACAGATTCCGCTCGAAGGCAAGAGTCTGGTTTACACCTTCGACAACGCCAGCGCACCCACCAGGCACACCCTGCAATACTTCACTACCAGCGGCAACCGCGCCATCTTCAAGGATGGATGGTGGGCCGGCAACCGTTTCCAGTGGACCTGGGAAACCACCTACGGCCTCTCTGGACCAGGCAAAGACGACAAGAGCATCGACATTCACCCCTGGGAGCTCTACAACCTCAACGAAGACTTTAGCCAGGCGCACAACCTTGCCGACAAGTACCCCGAGAAGCTCAAAGAGCTGATCAAAGTATTCGATGAAGAGGCCGTGCGCAACAACGCCTATCCCATCCTGCCTGGCCGCAAATTGAATCCCGCGAGTCCGTCTCTCGATAAGACGGTATTCACCTATCGCAGCGGTGTGGACCGCCTCAACTCCTACGCTGCGCCGACCCTGACCGGAAGGCCCTATACCATTAGCGCCGATGTCCAAGTCTCAGTCGGCGAGAAAGCCAACGGCGTGATTCTTGCGCAGGGCGGAGAGTTGGGCGGCGTCTCGCTCTTCGTCAAAGACAACGTTGTCTATTTCGAAATCAATGCGTACACGGCACGCTCGGGCCAATTGGTGGCAAGCGATCCGCTCAAGCCAGGCAAATCGCATATCGAGCTAACGGTCACGCCAAGCAACCCAATCGCGGACAGCAATAATCCCATCGCAGCACGCAGGCCCTCCGCCGGTGATGCGGTGTTGAAGGTGAATGGCCAAGCTTCAGGCCAGGCCCACTTCCTCAACGTCAATATCTCCCCTGGTGAAACGCTTGACATCGGTGATGATCTCGGGTCGCCCGTAAGCAGCGATTACAAATCGCCCAATCGCTTCACTGGCAAGATCGATCTGGTCACCGTCGAGTTGAAGTGACCGCTTCATCCACGATCATCCTCGGAAGACTCCGGCGCGGCAATTGCTGCGCCGGAGCGCGTTCTTCCTGATGTGAAACTGGAAGGCGAATCAACCGAGTCATTTCTGAATGAGATAAACCAACAGGAGTTTTATGAAAAAGACGAGTGCACTGACGGCGTTGACATCGACGTTAATACTTGCGGCGGGTTCGAGACACTCACTGCATGCTCAAGCGACACAGCCGTATCAAGGAGTTGTCGGCAGAACCCTCGCCGAGTCGAAAGAATGGTGGCCGGAGCCTGTGAAAGCTCCTGCCGGCGCGCCAAACGTGGTGTGGATCCTGATCGACGATGTGGGTTACGGCGCTGCTGGCACGTTCGGCGGGCTGATCCAGACTCCTACATTTGATAGCTTGGCCAACAATGGTCTGCGCTACACGAACTTCCATACAACCGCAATCTGCGCCCCAACCCGCTCTGCTCTTCTGACTGGCCGTAACAGCGCATCCGTGCACGTTTCTGGATTCTCCCACACCATTCTGTCCGCCGGATTCCCCGGTTGGGACGGACGCGTGCCTGCCACGGCCGGTACGATCGCCGAGATCCTACGCGACAACGGCTACAACACCCTTGCAGTGGGCAAGTATGGCATAACTCCCGACGAAGAGGCGACCGACGCGGGCCCGTTTGATCATTGGCCGACCGGAAAGGGCTTTGACCACTTCTTCGGATTTCTCGGCTCGCAAACCGACCAATACAAGCCGGACCTGGTGGAAGATCAGGCTCACGTCCGTCCCGATGGCCGCCACCTCAGCGATCAGATTACCGACAAGGCGATCTTCTACATCGACCGCCAGAAGAAGGCGGCTCCAAACAAGCCCTTCTTCCTCTATTACGCGCCCGGCGCCACGCATGCTCCGCACCAGGTAGACA
>Ga0181529_10006585_pt1 | contig 11775 bp, 6 predicted proteins | sample PEATcosm2014_Bin_36_FD_119763 | JGI IMG/M metagenome (GOLD analysis project Ga0181529, IMG submission 119763) | Peatland microbial communities from MTU Mesocosm Facility, Houghton, MI, USA - PEATcosm2014_Bin10_30_metaG | ecosystem: Environmental > Terrestrial > Soil > Wetlands > Peat | place... | reverse complement strand
TTCCGGGATGGTGAGGACGCCCTTGTGCTCATCGAGGAGAATTTCGGCGTTGGCGGTCATGTTGGCCTTCAGCTCGCCGCCTGGATTGTTAATGGAGACGCGGACCTCGAAGGTGGTGACGTTATCTTTTTGCACGCCCATCGGAGCGATCTTGGTTACCTTGCCGTTGAACGTGCGATCGCGGAAGCTTTCCACTTTGATGCGCGCGGGCTGGCCCATGTAGACGTGGGCGATATCTGCCTCGTCCACTTTGCCCTGCACATAAACCTCTGAGGTATCGCCCTCGGTCATGACGAGCGTGGCGGTTGAGCCGAGAACCAGGATGGAACTGACGGCATCGCCCATTTCGACGTCGCGCGAGAGGATCACGCCATCCATGGGCGCGACGATGGTGGTGTAGCCGAGCTGCTCCTCGAGCTGCTTGAGGCTGGCCTGGCTTTGTAGCACCTGAGCGCGCGCCTGCTTCAGCTTGGCGGTATCCACGCCGACTTGCGCCTGGGCGGAGTTGCGGCGGGTGAGCGCAGCGAGATAATCGCGGTTCGCGTCGTCCAGAGTCTGGTGGCTGACGATGCCTTCCTTGTTCATTTCCACGTTGCGGTCGAGCGTGGCCTTGTACATGGGCAGGTCGGGAGCGGCGGCGTTCACTTTGTCCTGCTCGATATTGGCCTCGTAAGTAGTCACGTTGGCTTCGGCGCTGGCAAGTTGTGCGCGTTGCGCGTCCACTTGTGCTTGAATCTCCTGCTGATCGAGCTGCGCCAACTGCTGGCCCTTGCTTACGCGGTCGTTGATGTCGACGTAGAGCTTCTGCACGATGCCGGAGGCCTTCGACTTTACTTCGACCTTGGTGATGGGTTGGATATCACCGGTGGCGACGACCGAGCGCGCCACATCGCCGCGAGTGACCTTGGCGATCCTATTCGGGTCAATGGGGTCGCCTTTGGCGAGGTGCACAAGAAAGACCACCGCTACGATGAGAAGGATGGCAAATAAAGAACTGAGGATGATCCAAAGCTTTTTACTTTTTCGCGATGCGGCCATGCGGGCCTCCCAGGATTTCGAAGAGAGAGCGGCTCTTCACCCCGGCGAGCAAACCGCTCAAACAGGGCCCGACGGCTCTCCCGGCGGGCGCAGATGGAAGATGAAACAATCAAGAGTTCAGACGATGCGCTGCCACCGTTGTAACCCAATGAGCTTCAGTACGCAAATCGAGGGGCGCTGGTTCCGTAGCTTTCAGCCGGAGCCGCTGGGGTCTCGTGCCGGTTTGCAGGGAACTGGCGCACCGGCCGCCGCGTATCATCCTCCCGTGGGGCTCGCGAAGAGTCACGACAGGGAATTCCGGATCGTCAAAGGTTTATGACCAGTTTTTTCGACACGCTCGGGCAGGTTTTCCGCGCCATCATGGCGAATAAGCTGCGGAGCTTTCTCACCATGTTCGGTATTGCCTGGGGCGTGGGCTCGCTGCTGGTGCTGGTAGGGTTGGGCGAAGGCTTTCGCAGCGGACAGCATAAGCAGTTGGCCACGTTCGGCAACGACCTGGTGATGATGTGGGACGGAACCATTCCCGCGCTGCCGAATCAGCACACGGGCATGCGGCCCTATCAACTCACTGTAGGAGACGAAGCCGCCATGCGCCAGCTGACAGAGCTGCGCGCTGTCACGGGCTACTTGAGTCGCAACGATCTCTACCAGGTGAGTGGCTACGCGAACACTTCGGGACAGGTGTTGGGCGTGGAGCCAAATTATTCTGAGGTTCGTTTTCTGCCCATCGCCGAAGGGCGCTTCATCGACGCAACCGATATCGCCGAGCGGCGGCGCGTGGTGGTGCTGGGATCGAAGAATGCTCTGCTGCTGTCACTCGGCCACCCGATGATGGGCGAAACCATCACCATCAACGACATCGCGTTTACCGTAGTGGGCCGCGCCGCGCCGGTAAGCCACGGCAACAACGACAGCGAAAATCAAAAGATCTACATTCCGCAGACCACAATGATGGAACTGTTCGCCATGAAGGGCGACAACGTGGCGCGCGATGCGCTGAGCTCGATCCAGTATCAGCCTGCGATAAAAGGCGACGAGACAGCTGCGGTGGCAGCGGTGCATCGCGTCATAGCCGAGCGCCACGGCTTCGACCCCTCGCTCACCGATGCCTTCGAGGAGTGGAACACTATCCACACCGAGCAGACGATTGCCGCGATCTTCGATGCCATGGATTTTTTTCTTGGCAGTGTCGGTCTTGTGACGCTGGGCCTGGGAGCGGTGGGGATCATTAACATCATGCTGGTTTCAGTGACGGAGAGGACGCATGAGATCGGCGTGATGAAGGCGGTGGGAGCTACGCGGGGCAGCATCCTGGCGCAATTTTTCTGGGAAGGACTGCTGCTCACGGGCATCAGCGGCCTCATTGGCGTGGTCCTGTCTGGGGCGTTTATGGCATTGCTTCAAGAGGCGCTCACGGGCAAGATGCCGGGCTGGGACCCGCCTCGCCTGGTACCCTGGTCCGCTGCTCTGGCTGTGGGGTCGCTGGCCATCTGCGGCATCGTGGCCGGGCTCTATCCTGCCAGCAAAGCCGCGGCTCTCGATCCGATTGAGGCGCTGCGCAGGGAATAACACAGGGACCAAGGGAATAAGGGAACGAGGCAGCATTTTGGTGCACTACGCTGAGAGGAAGTTGCGGCGATGCTGAGAGACATTCTGGCGCAAGCCTGGGAGGCGATGCTCTATAACTGGCGCCGCACCGCCATCACGATGGTGGGCATGGCGTGGGGCATCGCCACAGTGGTGGTGCTGCTGGGCTACGGCGCCGGATTCAGCAAAGCCATCGAGGCCATCTTTGCGCAGTGGGGCACGGAAACCATCGGCTTCTTTCCCGGCCGTACCAGCCAGCAGGCAGGTGGCGACAAGGCCGGGGTTAAAGTGCAGTTCACCCTCGACGATGTGGACCGCGTCGCCGACAGCGTTGCCGGCGTCTACCGTATCTCGCCGAACGAATGGATCAATGCCACCGTCCAAAACGACCTGCACACGTACACGTGGGAGGTCGACGGCGTCCGCCCGGTGTTCCAGGACATATTCAAGCTCGATACCGGTGCGGGCCGCTTTTTCAGCGGCGAAGAAGAGGAGCAGCGAGCCCACGTCTGCGTGATTGGCTCTGAGGCCAAAACCAAGCTCTTCTCCGGCGAGTGGACGGTGGGCGAAAGCATCCGCCTGAACGGCGTGATCTTCACCGTGATCGGCGTGCTCAAACCCAAGATGCAGGAAGGCGGCGACGACAATCGCAATCGCATCATCTATATCCCCTTCAGCACCATGAGCGATCTCAAAGATACGCATTATCTCGACGGTATCTGGTTCAGCTATCGCGGCGACCACTTACAGATCGAAAAGTCCTTGCGCGCCACCATGGCCGCGGCGCATCACTTTACGCCCACCGACCACAACGCAATGTTTGTAGCCAACCTGATGACGCAGTTGTCGCAATTCCGCATCCTGTCTGTCGCGTTGCAGGTGCTGCTCTCTATGGTGGGCGCGCTTACCCTGGGCATCGCCGGCATTGGCCTGATGAACATTATGCTGGTGGCCGTGCAGCAGCGCACGCGCGAAATCGGCATTGAAAAAGCGCTGGGTGCGCGCCGCGGCCAGATCCTGGTGCAATTCCTTGCTGAAGCGCTCACCATTACGGGCGTCGGCGGAGTGTGCGGAATTGCGCTTGCCTTCCTGATTTCTTTCACGGTCGGGCGCATTCCGTTCTACAGTGAAATTGCGCAAAATGCATCGGACGCCGACATCCGTCTCATCATCACCCCCGGCTCAATCGCCATTGCCACGGTCATCCTCGTCGTCACCGGGCTTGTGAGCGGTATGATTCCCGCCGTCCGCGCGGCGAATCTTGACCCGATCGAGGCTCTGCGCTACGAGTAAATGCCGGTTGTGCTTCGATTGAGGTCAAACCTGACTGTCGGGTTCGCTGGCGGCTTCGACCGGGGTCGACAGGGCCGCTGCGAGGGCCTTGATGCCGCGCAGATCCATTTTGCCTGTGCCGAGCACCGGGATGGCGTCGACGTGAACGAACTGGCTGGGTTTTGGTTTCCATAGGGCGGGCAGGTCGCACTGCGCGAACTTTTCGAGCACCGGCGCCAATTGTGCTGCGGTCAGCGTGTGAACGACGACGATGCGTTCGCCTTTTTTCTCGTCGGGCACCGCGGTGACGGCGAAGACCTGCTCGGTGGAGTCGGCCAGCTCGTGCAGCTTTTCTTCAATGAGAATGTGCGGTACCATCTCGCCGCCAATCTTGCTGAAGCGCGAGAGGCGATCGGTGATGGCGAGGAAGCCGTCCTCCTCCATGGTGGCGATGTCGCCCGTGGTGTACCAGCCGTCGTGCAACACTTCCGCCGTCTTCTCCGGCTTGCCCAGGTAGCCGCGCATCACGTTCGGGCCTTTGACGAGCAGCATGCCCGCGGTTCCCGGCACGACGGGCTGGCCGGTGTCGATGTCGACGATTTTGACGCAGACGCCGGGGAGCGGGTGGCCGATTTTGCCGCGCTTGGCAGCCACCTGGCGGAATCCCGGAGCGCGAAAATCCTTGCCATTCACCGCGACGATCGGCGAGCACTCCGTGCATCCGTAGCCCTCCAGCGGACGGATGCCGAACTGGTCCTCGAAGGCGAGCGCGACGCGCTCCTGGAGCTTCTCCGCGCCCACGAGTACGTATTGCAATGAGCCAAAGCTCTCGGGCTTGCAGCGGCGCATGTAGGCTTGCAAGAACGTGGGCGTAGCGACGAGGAATGTGACCTGGTACTTCTCAACCAGCGCACCGATAACCTGCGCGTCGAGTGGATTGGGATGAAAGACCACGCCCACACCGTGCACGGCGGGCAGCCAGAGCCCGGCGGTGAATCCGAAGGAATGAAAGAAGGGCAGGATGCCGAGAATTTTGTCGCGGCCGCCGAGCATGAAGACCTGGCAGACCTGGCTGATGTTCGCCTTGATGTTGAAATGCGTGAGCATGACGCCCTTGGGATCGCCGGTGCTGCCGCTGGAGAATATGACAGTGGCCAGCTGATCCATTTGTGCGGCGCGGCCACTGCGTGGGGCAGCCGCTCGCTGATCGCTCGCAGTAGGAGCGTGCTCGCCCGTAGGATCCCTGCGTGGGGTTCTTTGTGCGCCGAGTGCGCGCTTGAGTAATCCGGTAGGCATGAGCCACGCCAGCGCCAGCGCGGCCAGCTTCTCACTCATGCGCGGCGCGGCGAGGGCGTCTTCGATCAGCACGGTCCGTCCCGGGATGGCCAGGTTGGGAAGGCGCTCGAGGAACGCCTTGGATGTGATGACCACATCGATGCCGCACTGTTGAGCGCAGCTGGCAATGATTTCGTTGGACGCGGTGTAGTTGAGATTGACCGGCACGCGGCCCGCGAGCATGAGCGCGTAGTTGGCGAGTGCGCCGCCGACGCTGGGGGGAATCAACATGCCGATCATGGGCTGGTCGCCAACTTGATGCCGCAACCGGCGCGCGATAAAGATGGTCTTGCCGAGCGCCGATGCGAAGGAGACGCGCGGCGTTTTGCCATCGGCCATGAAGAACTGTCGCGGATGCAGGCGGGCCGTGTGCACAAAGGCGCGGTCGAGAGTCTTCATGTGCGGCTTGCGCGTTTCAAAAGCGACGGCCTGCAATTCCTGCACTGCCGCACGGACTTCGATGGCCGTGGACGTGGGCGGCATGGGATTGCCGAAGCTCACCGTGACGTCATAGGGAATGTGATGCGGCACCTTCCACAAGAAACGTCCGCGGGCAAAGCTGAAGATGCTGCCCCACACGCCATCGAGGTTCACCGGAATGATGGGCACCGCAATGTCCTTCATGATGCGCTCCAGGCCGCGGCGGAAGGGAAGCATCTGGCCAGTGCGCGTGATCTGCCCTTCGGCGAAGATGCAGACGATTTCGTTGTTGCGCAATGCGTCGCTGGCTACGTGGAGCGAGTGCAGCATCTCGCGCGGATGTAGCTCGCTCGAAATCGGGATGGCCTTCGCCATTTTGGCGAGAGGTTTGATGAGGGGTTGGTCGTAAATGCCCTGGTACATGATGAAGCGGATGGGGCGATCAGTCGCTGCGATGAGGAGCGCGACATCGACGAGTGACATGTGGTTGCACACCAGAAGGGCGCCGGTTTTTTCGGGGAAATTATCGCGACCGATCACATGCACGCGATAGACGGTGCGCGTGGCGAAGAAAAGAATCAATCGGCCGAACCACTCAGGGAGCAGATAGAGAACGTAGACCGTGGCGAGGGCGGTGATGCAGGACGCGGCGACGATGACGCCTTGCGGTTCGAGGTGGACGTATTCGGTAAAGACGAAGTAGACGACGGAGGAAAGTGCGATGCCTACGAAGGAGAGCAAGTTGGCGGCCGCGATGATGCCACCCTTGTCCTCGTCCGCAGGCTTGTGCTGGATGAGCGCGTTGACCGGCACGGCGAAGAATCCGGCCCAGAAGCCCAACATGCCGAGTAGCACTGCCGATCCGACCATGCCATGCGGCGTGATGCCGAGCGCGAGGCCGGTGCACGTCATGCCGATGGACCCGAGCGGAATCAAGCCGTACTCGATCTTGTTGTCGCTCACCCATCCGGCGGCCATGCTGCCGATGCCGATGCCTACAGCGAGCATGGCATTCAGGTAGCCGGTTTTGGTCTGGCCGACGTGCAGCACATCGGGCCCGTAGATGACGATGGTGGAAAAGAGCAGAGAGCCAAGAAACCAGAAATAGGTGTTGCCGAGCACGGCGAGAAACAGCGCCTTGTCCTTGCGCATTTTCCCGATCTGCACCCAGAGGTCGCCGACGATATTAATGCGGAAGGGTTTTTCCGGCGCCGCGGCTGGAACTTTGTCGACGCTGAGGCTGGTGATGAAGCCGATCGCGGAGAGACCAAGCAGCACGTAGCCGGCGTTCACCTCGTTCGCGGCGAAATGCTCGCCCATCCACGCGCCGGCAACTGTCCCCAGGATGATGGCGAGAAACGTGTAAAGCTCGATGACGCCGTTGCCCCACGACAGGCTTTTCTCCGGCAACAACTCCGGAAGCAAACCATACTTCGAAGGGCCGAATAGTGCCGCTTGACTGGCGACCAGCGTGAGCGCGACAAGCGAAAGCGCGAGCGTGTGCGTCGCGAGGCCGGCTGTCGCGAGCAGCATCGATCCGAACTCCATGACCTTGGTCCAGATCGTGACCTGGCGCTTGCTGAAGCGGTCTGCGAGCCAGCCGCCGGGCATGCTCAAGATCAGAAACGGCACTGAGAACAGGAAAGTGACCACCGAGACGAACGTCTCGCGCTGGGTCTGCGCCAAGTTCATCCCGATGACGATGGAGAGCAGCAGATTGCGCAGGATGTTGTCGCTGAATGCGCCCTGGGATTGCGTGGCAATTAACGCCCAGAAGCCGCGGCGACCGCGCGGTGCGGCGCTGATGGGAGAGCCGGCGGAGTCCGTTACAACGGGATCACTCGAAACAGGGTTCATCGGTTTTGACCTTCTCCGGGGAATAGAAATAGCTCGAGTTGAACCATTCCGCTTGCCCGAAACAGGCCCTTCCATACAGTTTCTGGAGTGTCACAAAGAGAGCGAGCTATCCGAGAATTCGCTCAATTCTACTCGAAAAGCATCAGCCTACAGGGAAAAGAAAATGGTGCGCGATTTATTCGGTGGTTCGCGGTCCTGCCGCGGCGGCCAAGGAGAACAGGATTCGCCTTGGACGACCTGCGGCTGGGCGCATGCCAGCATGCCGGCCTTCTGTCAGCAATCGGTCGATCACTGACGGAAGTGCTGAGGTGAGGATTAGATCACGCGTTCAGGAATTTGATGAGATTGGTGTAGCTGATTTGCAGGCTTTCGAGCGGTGGGAGATCAGTCTGGTCCTGCTCGACGTACATGTTTGGAATACGATCCTCACCAGCGAGATGCAGGATCGTGGTCCAGTCGAGCGTGCCCGTGCCGACTTCAGTGAAATGCGCGGAGCCGGGGCCCGTGTCGGTGGACGTGGGGAAGTTGGGCTTGCGGTCCTTTACGTGCAGCGACTGCATGCGCTTTCCGTGCTTTTTGAGCATCTCGACGGGATCGAAGCCGGCCTGCGCCACCCAGTAGCAGTCCATCTGCCACGAGACAAGTGCGGGATCGGTGTTCTGGAGGAGTATGTCGATGCCGGTCAGGCCGCCGTATGCCTTGAACTCCGAGTTGTGGTTGTGAAAGCCGAACTTCAGTCCCATTTTCCTGGCTTGCTCGCCCCACGCGTTATATTGATCGGCCGCTTGCTTGAAGCCATCGGCAGAGTTGCCCACCGTGCCCGGGACCGACGAACACACCACGCACTCCAGGCCCAGCTCTTTGGCGTAGTCCATGCGCGTGCCGAAATCGTTGTAGGCAAAGTGGCCGCTGGGAGCGATGAGGCCCGCGTCGAGAATGGACTGGCGCAGATCCTTCGCGGACATCTTGTACTCGGCTACATAAGTTTCCACGGTGCGATAGCCGATTTTGCGAATGGCGGCGAGGACGCCGGAGAAGTCCTTATCGACCAGGCTGCGCACGGTGTAAAGCTGCACGCCGAGGGGGCGATCCATTTTTTTGCCGAAGGCGCGCGGCGCCAAAGCGCATGCGGCCACGCCGGCCGCCGCACCCGTGACAAACTCTCTTCTGGTAGGCATGGTGATTTCTCCTCAAAACCGATCAAGAAACTGGGCAAGCGTACATGATTGACGTGCGGGCCACTGTTGAGAGGAACGAGTCGAGAAGTGGCCCGAAAATCGTGGACTAAAAGGCAGGAGAAATCTATTACGATTGATTAGCACTGTCAAGAAGTTGGGCGGAACGGGGCGCAGGTGGACTCCAAGTCAAGCGAAACGATGGAGTTGCGAAGACACTGTCTTACCCTGAATCCAGAGAGACTATGCTGCCTGAAATAGGTGACGGCTGAAGGCTCCAGGGAATCCGAACAAGGGCCGGTTATGAGATAATTTGAATTGACAATCGTTTGCAATCGATAATACTATTCTCCTGCGTTGCAGGGGGTAGAAAACTCCTCTGGCTCATAGAATCGAAGGCTTTTGCTGGGACGATTGGCCGGGAAGATTCGGTCTACAAGCGCCAGACGCATGCAATCGGGCATTAAAAGCTTCGCGGGAGGAATCATGCCGCAGAATCTTCTGGAACAGCTACGCAAGCATAGCGTGATCGTCGTGGACACAGGCGATATCGAAGCCATGGAGCGGTTCAAGCCGCAGGACGCCACGACCAACCCCTCGCACATTACCAACGCGGCCAAGATGCCCAAGTATCAGCCCATCCTGGACGGGGAGCTGATAAGCGCGCGCAAGGAATTGGGCACGAGCGCGAGCGATCAAGCGGTTGCCAACCTGGCCTTCCGCCGGCTGGGCATTGCGTGGGGCAAGAATATCCTCGCCGTTGTTCCCGGACGCGTGTCGACCGAAGTGGACGCGCGCCTCTCTTACGAGACTGATGCGAGCATCGCGCAGGCGCGCAGCATTATTGCGCAGTATGAAGCGGAAGGCATTTCGCGCGAGCGGATTCTGGTGAAGATTGCCGCGACGTGGGAAGGCACACAGGCTGCAGCGGTGCTGGAGAAGGAAGGCATCCATTGCAATCTGACGCTGATTTTTGGAACGTTCCAGGCCGTTGCGGCGGCTGAGGCCGGAGCCACGCTGGTTTCGCCGTTCTGCGGCCGCGTTCTCGATTGGTACAAGAAGGAAACTGGAAAAGAATATTTCGGCGCGGAGGATCCCGGCGTGATTCACGTGACCGCGGTCTACAACTACTTCAAGAAATATGGCTACAAGACCGAAGTCATGGGCGCGAGCTTTTGGAATGTTGGCCAGGTGCGCGAGCTGGCTGGCAGCGATCTGCTGACGATCGCTCCGAAAGTGCTGGCTGAACTGGAAGCTGTCGAGGACGAACTGACGCCGAGGCTCAGCGTGGAAGCAGCGAAAGCGATGCCGATTGAGAAAATCGTCGTAGATAGCAAGGAGAGCTTCGAGCGCCACCTCGCCGCCAATCGCATGGCCGCCGACAAATTGAAAGAAGGCATTGAAGGCTTTTCCGCCGCTCTAGTCGAACTGGAAACGCTGCTGGTCAAGCGTCTTGCCGAGCTGGAATCCCGCGCTGTGGCAACTGCGTAATCACGGCGTGTGCTGGGCAATGTGCAACGCGCACGAATGCCCTTTGGGAATCATGTCTTGGCCGCGGATAAGGAGAGAAGGACCCGGATGGGCGTGGGAAATCTGATGATCGTGCAAGGCGGCGGACCCACGGCCGTCTTCAACGCCAGTTTGGCCAGCACAATTTCAGAGGGAGTGAGTCAGCCCGGGTTGGGCCGCGTGTTTGGCGCCCGCTACGGCATGCGAGGACTGGTGCAGGATGACATCGTCGAGCTTGACCAGATGACCGCCGGCGAGCTCGAACTGCTGCGGAATAGTCCGGGCGCGGCGCTGGGTTCCTCCCGCTACAAGCCGTCAGACGGCGATTACGAGCGCATGGTCGAGAACCTACGCCGGCGCGATATCCGATCCGTGATTTTCATGGGCGGCAACGGCACCATGAAGGGCGCCGCACTGGTGAGCAAGCACTGCCGCGATGCCGGATTCTCAGCGCAAGTGATCGGAGTGCCAAAAACCGTGGACAACGATATTGCCATGACCGACCGCTGCCCGGGCTTTGCAAGCGCGGCCCGGTATATGGCGCAGACGACGCGCGACTTGGGGATGGATATTCGCTCCTTGCCCCAGCCGGTGACGATTCTTGAAGTGATCGGGCGCAGCATTGGTTGGCTGGCGGCGGCAACGGCGCTGGCGAAGGACAGAGACGCCGATGCGCCGCACTTGATTTATCTCCCGGAGAAACCGTTCTATGCGGAGAAGTTTCTGGCGGATCTCGACCAAATTGTGACCAAATATGGCTGGGCGATTGTGGTGGCGACCGAAGGCATACGCAATCCCGACGGAAGCCTCGTGTACGAGCTGAAAGATGCCACGCATCTTGATCCGCTGGCGCGGCCCATGACGGGCGGGGTGGGACAGTTTATGGCGAATCTGGTGGGAGAGATGCTGAAGATACGCTGCCGCACGGAAAAGCCGGGACTGATTGCGCGAGCTGCCATGACGCAGGTATCAGCGCAGGACCAAAAAGACGCCGAGTTGGTTGGCCGCGCGGGAGTGCACGCGCTGGCCGCGGGGGAAACGGAGAAGATGGTGTCGCTGCTGCCTCTTAAGCATGCGAGCAAAAACGGATACGAGTTGGTTCCCTTGAGTGAGGTCGCGGACGCGGAACGGCCGCTTCCGGCGGAGTGGATTCTGGACGCAGCGATTCCCGTGGCCGACAAGTTTTTCGATTACGTAAAACCATTGGTGGGCAAACTGACGCCGTACTTTGTCCGCTATACGAATTGATGCGTTGTGTGGAAAGGATGAACATGCAAGAGTCTGTAACAGCAGCCGCGCAAAAACCGATTGGCGTGCTGATCCTCGGACGCAAGCGCCCGGGCTTCGACCAGGAATGGAACCAGATCATTTGCGGGCGCGCCCTGACCGCGCTTAAAGATATGAGCTACGCGACGGTTGGAGCCGAGACGCCGGTCATCGACGATGCCACGATCGAGGTGGCGCTCGACAAGATTCGTGCGGCCGGTTGCCAGGCGTTGGTGATGCTGCATCCTTCGATGGGGAATGGGCAATTGGCATTGACGGTGGCGCAGCAGTGGCCCGATCCCGTCGTGCTGTGGGC
>Ga0181529_10006584_pt1 | contig 11775 bp, 9 predicted proteins | sample PEATcosm2014_Bin_36_FD_119763 | JGI IMG/M metagenome (GOLD analysis project Ga0181529, IMG submission 119763) | Peatland microbial communities from MTU Mesocosm Facility, Houghton, MI, USA - PEATcosm2014_Bin10_30_metaG | ecosystem: Environmental > Terrestrial > Soil > Wetlands > Peat | place... | reverse complement strand
GAAAGTGCCCTCCGCCATCGGTTGTGATCGTGCGCGTAGCACCCGTGTCGACATTCTTGATTGTCACCGCGACATCGCGAAGGGCTGCGCCGGTTTGGTCCGTCACCACGCCGGAAAGGCTCGCTACCGTTTGGGCCCAGGCCGGGAACGCCAGCGTCGACGAAAAGAGAACCGCCGTCGCAAAAACCAAACTAGCCTTCTTCACATAACCTTCCGCAAAGACAATGGAAGTACTACGCTTTAACATTTGGTCCTCCAAAAAGTACGCTTTTGCTCAAGGTGATGCGCCCAGGTTTCGGTCTCGGGAGAGGTAAACAACCGAATGCTCCTTTTTCCCCAATTACGTACCGGGGTGTCACTCAACGGTGAGATGGAGGTATTGTATACACAACAACGTTATTTTTACAATACACTTGCAACGCAGAGAATCCAGAGACGGCCCTCACAATGGAACAATGCAGCTCATCGAATTCAGATTCAACGTCATTCCAACAGCAGATTGAGAGTGTCCATGCGATCCAAATCCCCCCGGGGGTTGCGGGAAATGCCGCAAATCGAAGACTGGGATGCAGTGCAGAGTCAATCGGCAGACGGGCTTCTCGGCGAAGAGGCATCGTCGCTCGCATGGCACGAGCATTGATATGGAAGGACTTACTGATACGGTCCTATGGGGTTGATAGGGTGTTGAGCAAAAAACAACCGCAGGTCCTCCAGCTTTGCTCCGCCCGGGATGACATTTCTGTGGTGATGCAATTCTTTGGAGCCGGATCTATAAATAGCGATAAAACACCATGCGGCCATCCACGCCCAGGAACCCCACGGGGATAGTGGTCTCCGCAGAAGGAATGGAACGGCCGCAGTGCGTCATGCTTCAAAAGTATGAACTCTATGGGTTGGGTTAGACCCCAATCATCACGTTGGACGCCTTGACGATGGCGCTCACCTTGTCTCCACCCTTCAATCCAAGTTTCTTCACGCTTTCCTTGGTGATCGAAGCAACGACTTCAGTGCCGCCCGGCAGGCGAACCACAACTTCGCTGTTTACCGCGCCGTCCTGCACCGAGGCGACTTCGCCGGCCAGAACATTGCGGGCACTCAACTTGGTTTCGTCCAACCCTTTGCCGATCATTACTTCAGAGGCCTTGACGATGGCAAAGGCCGACCCACCTTTGGCCAGCCCCAACGAATCCACACTGGAGTTGGTGATGATTGCCACGACTGTTTCTCCACCTCCCAGGGAGAGAGAAACTTCTGCGTTCACAGCTCCCTTGGTAACACTCTGGACCTTGCCGGCCAAGAGATTTCTCGCGCTGATCTTCATTTTCAACTCCTTTACCTCTGCTATGCCGGTAATATCATATCGCCGTTTTGCGGCACTCTGCGTATCCCCGACAGCAGAGTCACAGTATTATGAAGCGAGACCGGTGTCAATGCGTCACTGGACCGATACAGGATGAAACTGCCTTGCGAAGGTGCGACTTGGAATCGGCGCCACCTGCAGCCGTTCATTTGGCAGGGTTTATTGCGAATCAAAAGGAACCACGGGGATTGCGACTGCCGCAGCTGTCACCGGTATGAAGGTGCGCGCGCCCCGCATTTATAAGTCCTTGTACCAACGTCCTCTGTCGCGTATAGCGTACACGGATCTTCCCAAGGTATCCTCTTCGTCTATTTCCATGAAGCTCAGTTGCCTCCGGTCCTGATCTGAACGAGGAGCATTCTGGCGGGAGATTTTGCCGAGATGCCATGCGGCAGCATCGCCGGCATATGGATGAAGGATCCGGGTTGAGCATTGACCTTATCATCTCCAAGCTGAACCTCCGCATTTCCCTCGAGGAAATAGAGAATGGCGGGTGTCGGCGCTGAATGTGCGGAGAGCTCTTCGCCTGCGGAAAAGCCAAACAGCGTCACGTTTACGTTGTCGTCCTTGTGCAGGACGCGGCTCAGGATGCCCTTTTCAGGCAGTGTGAACTCCTGTTGCAGGTTGGCAAGAAATGTATAGTTCATAGGTCTCCCTCGTGCTCTCTGTTGAAGTTGAGATGAAGCTGCCGATCCAGCCGAAAATTTGTGAACGTCCGTCCATGCGGCTGGCAAACTGCCAACGCCATGGTGGGCGCTGATCGCCATCAGATTGGAGAAACCTAGCAACGTTCCAGGCCGCGCCGTGAAGAACAATCCACATTACCCTCTGCTGTTCAGTTCAGCTTCCATCTGCACCGCGCGCGGAAAGAGCACATCGTTTTCGAGATGCACATGCTGCTTGAGGTCGGCTTCAAATTCACTCAGGCCGGCGAAGAGCGCGATATGCGTGGCGCATGCCCACTCTGGCGGCGCAAAGCCCGCAGTAAGCAAGCGGACTCCCGCCATGATGCGATTGGAAGATTCGTGCTCCTGCTCCATCATGAAGATCGGATGCAAAACCGATCGGAAGCATGCATGTGCCGGCGGATAGGCGAGGACCGATTCCTGATCCATCTGAGCGATAAACGGAAACAGAACGTTCTCTTCCTTTTGGATGTGGGCAAACATGTCGGTCCGCAGTTTCTCAATCAACTCCGCAACGTTGTTCAATTCGGGAGCACGGTCAGCGCGCTTGTTCGCCAATGTCTGCGCCATCTCAGCCAGGCGCGGCAGTTCCTGGCGGACACATTGGTGATGAACACGAACGATGTGTTGGATCAGCCGCTGCATCGAAAGAGTTTCAGGGTCTACGGATGAGTTGCCGCGTTCCTGCGCGCCCGCGTTCGCCAGCTTTTCAAGCACCTGGTCGACAGAGAGTTGCAGCTCCGCACACGCGCTGTCGAGGGACTTCTCCGCTTGCGAGCAAAGGTCAATTTCGAAGCGCTCAAAAATTCTCGCAGCGGACGGCTGGGTGAGCATGATTTCGCGGATGGACTGTGTTGAGGAAGACATATGCACTCTCCACCAGCAACAGTAGAGAATGTCTTCCCGAACAGCAGTAACTTATGTCACTCGCGGGTCAGGATGTTGCTTCCAGCAGCGCGCTCAAGCCCTTCATGTCCTTGACCACGATCTGCCGTGCGTCCACATCCAGCAGCCCTTCAGCCTGCAACCGCATGAGGTTCCTGGAGATCAGTTCGCGGACGGTGCCAAGCTGATTGGCCAACTCCTGGTGTGTCGAAGGAAGCTGAAATTCAATGCCACGTGCGGTCTTCGTGCCTTCGCTCTGCGCGAGTTTGACCAACGCGGCGATGAGCCGCTGCCGAATAGTGGTGAATGACAACTCTTCGATAATGCCGACCAGGCGCCGCAAACGCGCGCCGACTACCTGCAGCACTTTGAGCGCGACCTCGGGATGTTCCATGCAGTAGGCCTGGAAGTCGCGCCGTGAAATGTACGCAATCTCGGCATCTTCGGTTGCGACAGCGGAAGCCGGAAATGGGCCCCCATCGAAAACGGGCAATTCAGCGACAGACTCCCCCGGCGTGTTTACGGCCAGCACCTGTTCCCGGCCGCTCATCGAAGTCTTGAAAATGCGGACCTTGCCCCGCGCGATAATGTGCAAGCCATGGCAGGGCTCTCCCTCAGAGAACAGCAATTCCCCTGCACTGAATAGCTTACGTATCGTGCGGGAAGCGAGCATCTGCAACTCGGGCTGTGAAAGGCCCGAGAGCAACGCGGTTTGGCCGAGGACTGAGGCCAAGTCGATGTGTTCTGCCGTCACTCGGAGATTCTAGCAGCGCGACTCAAGTCACTGCATCGATTCGATTCATCGCGGGTCCATAGGCACATGAACCCGCAAATCATGCTTGCGCACGAGCGCACGTTTGGGGGTTGAGTGAACTGTCTCGCAGGAGGTTGTAGAATTTCGATCATGCCAGCTTATCGGTCACGAACCTCGACGCATGGACGCAATATGGCGGGAGCACGCAGTCTTTGGCGCGCTACCGGGATGCAGGACGGCGATTTTGGCAAGCCCATCATCGCTGTCGCCAACTCGTTTACGCAGTTTGTTCCCGGGCATGTTCACCTGAAGGACCTGGGGCAACTGGTGGCGGAAGAAATTGCGAAGGCCGGAGGCGTGGCGAAGGAATTCAACACCATTGCCATCGACGACGGGATTGCGATGGGGCATGACGGCATGTTGTATAGCCTGCCGTCGCGCGAGATGATTGCCGACTCGGTTGAGTACATGGTGAATGCCCACTGCGCCGATGCGCTGGTCTGCATCTCCAATTGCGACAAGATTACGCCCGGTATGCTGATGGCGGCCCTGCGCCTGAATATTCCGGCCGTCTTTGTGTCGGGCGGCCCGATGGAAGCAGGCAAGATTCAGCAGGGCAACACGGTCAAGGCGCTGGACCTGATCGACGCCATGGTGATTGCCGCCGATCCCAAGGTCAGCGATGCGGATGTTGAAGAATATGAGCGGTCTGCCTGCCCGACGTGCGGCTCCTGCTCCGGCATGTTTACGGCCAACTCAATGAACTGCCTGACCGAAGCTTTGGGCCTGGCGCTGCCTGGCAACGGAACCGTAGTCGCAACCCACTCCGATCGCAAGGAGCTCTTTCTGCAGGCCGGGAGAACCATCGTCGATCTTGCGCGGCGTTACTACGAGCACGACGATGCTTCGGTGCTGCCGCGGAGCATCGCAACGTTCGAGGCTTTTGAAAATGCGATGACGCTGGATATCGCGATGGGCGGATCGACCAATACGGTCTTGCATCTTCTGGCCGCGGCGCAGGAGGGCGAGGTGCCCTTTACCATGGCCGACATCGATCGGCTGTCGCGCCGCGTTCCGAACCTCTGCAAAGTGGCCCCGTCCTCGCCAACCGTTCATGTTGAAGATGTGCATCGCGCCGGCGGGGTTTTCGCCATCCTTGGAGAACTGGATCGCGGCGGCTTGATTCATCGTGACGCGCGCACCGTGCATACGCCTACGCTGGGCGAGGCCATCGACAAGCTGGATGTAAAGCGCGTCGTGACGCCCGCAGTGAAGGAGTTCTACCGTGCGGCTCCGGGTGGAGTGCGCACGACGGTTCCCTTCAGCCATAGCGCCCGTTATTCGGAGCTGGATTTGAACCGCGAGAGCGGTGCGATTCGGGATGGGTCGCACGCCTTCAGCAAAGATGGAGGACTGGCCGTACTCTACGGCAATATCGCCGAGGACGGCTGCATCGTGAAGACCGCGGGCGTCGATGCCGCTCATCTCACATTTGCGGGGCCAGCGCTCATCTTCGAGAGCCAGGAAGCTGCTGTCGAGGGCATTCTGGGAGACAAGGTGGTTCCCGGAGATGTGGTGTTGATCCGCTACGAAGGACCGAAGGGCGGTCCCGGCATGCAGGAGATGCTCTATCCAACCAGCTATCTCAAGTCCAAAGGATTGGGGAAGACCTGCGCCCTGATTACAGACGGACGCTTCTCTGGCGGCAGTTCCGGGCTCTGCATCGGCCACATTTCTCCTGAAGCGGCAGAGGGCGGTTCGCTGGCGCTGGTCGAAGAAGGGGACACGATCGAGATCGATATTCCCAGGCGTGCAATGCGCGTGGCTCTTTCGGACGCAGAATTGACCAGAAGACGCGAGCGCATGGAGGCCAAGGAGTCCGCCGCATGGAAGCCTCTAACGCGCGACCGCAAGGTTTCAAAAGCGCTACAAGCCTATGCGGCATTAGCGACGAGCGCAGCCCGCGGGGCAGTGCGTGATGTTACGCAAATACAAAGGCAGGTCACGCAACCCGTCGGTGAAGTCGTTAGCCGAGCCTGATGGATGAAGTTTTGTAGATGTTGGCGTCTCCATCCAGGATGGGGACGCCAACATTTCACGCATACTGCCGCAACGCCTGGCCTAATTCCTAGGCGGCTGCGGCAACGGGCTTCATCGCGTGTTCAACTGCAACGGCGACGGCAACCGATGCGCCAACCATCGGGTTGTTGCCCATGCCGATCAAGCCCATCATCTCAACATGAGCAGGCACCGAGGACGACCCGGCAAACTGGGCATCGGAGTGCATCCGGCCCATGGTATCGGTCATGCCGTAAGAGGCCGGACCCGCTGCCATGTTGTCGGGGTGAAGCGTACGGCCGGTTCCACCGCCCGAAGCGACCGAGAAGAATTTCTTCCCTTCAAGCAGCCGCTCTTTCTTGTAGATCGCCATCACCGGGTGCTGAAAACGGGTTGGATTGGTCGAGTTGCCAGTGATGGCCACGTCAACCTTTTCAAGCTGCATGATCGCCACGCCCTCGCGCACATCGTCTGCGCCATAGCAACGGACAGCGGCACGCTCGCCCTTCGAATACGCCTTTTCCCGAACGACCTGCAGTTTGCCGGTGGCATAGTCAAACTCGGTTTGAACGTAGGTGAACCCGTTGACGCGCGAGATGATCATCGCCGCGTCCTTGCCGAGGCCGTTGAGAATCACGCGCAGCGGCTTCACGCGCGCCTTGTTGGCCGAGCGAGCCAGGCCGATGGCGCCTTCAGCGGCGGCAAACGACTCGTGGCCGGCGCAGAAGGCGAAGCAATCGGTCTCTTCGCGCAACAGCATGGCCGCCAGATTTCCGTGACCGAGACCGACTTTGCGATCATCGGCAACGGAGCCCGGGATGCAGAAGGCCTGCAATCCGGCGCCGAGCGTTTCGGCAATTTCTGCAGCAACTGTCTGGTCTTTCTTAATGGCAACGGCCGCACCGATCAGGTAGGCCCAGCCGGCATTTTCAAACGAGATGGACTGAATGCCTTTGACGATTTTGCGGACGTCCACGCCCTTGTCCAGGCAGATTTTCTCAGCCTTTTCCAGCGATTCAATGCCGTTCGCGGCAAGAAACGAGCTGACTTGGGCAATCCGTCTTTCGTATCCTTCAAACAAAGCCATGATCTGCTCCTTATTCCTTGCGGGGGTTGATGGTTTTGACGGCATCGGCAAAACGACCGTAGGTACCGGTAGCCTTGGTCAGCGCGGTCTGCGGATCGACGCCCTTCGAAATCGAGTCCATCATGACGCCCAGCTTGACGAACTTGTAGCCGATGATTTCGTTCTCCTCATCGAGAGCCAGTTCGGTGACGTAGCCCTCAGCCAACTGAAGATAACGCGCACCCTTTTCGCTGGTTCCATACATCGTTCCAGTCACGCTGCACAGGCCCTTGCCCAAGTCTTCCAGGCCGGCGCCGATGGGAAGTCCACCCTCGGAAAACGCAGTCTGGCTGCGGCCGTAAACGATCTGCAGAAACAGCTCGCGCATCGCCACGTTGATGGCATCGCAAACCAGGTCGGTATTCAGGGCTTCAAGAATTGTCTTGCCCGGCAGAATCTCGGCGGCCATGGCGGCCGAATGGGTCATCCCGGTGCAGCCGATCGTCTCGACCAAGGCTTCCTTGATGATGCCGTCTTTGACGTTCAGGGTCAGCTTGCATGCCCCCTGTTGGGGTGCACACCAACCCACGCCGTGCGTGAGGCCTGAAACGTCGGTCACTTCTTTGACCTTGGTCCAACGGCCTTCTTGTGGAATCGGTGCAGGACCGTGATTCGGTCCCTTGGCGACTACACACATCTGTTCAACTTCATGTGTAAGCATCTGGAGTTGCGCTCCTTTGTTCGGTTGGGCTAAGAACCAGCGTTTTCATCGAGTTCCTAGGTGTCTTAGGGCACCGGAAGTCTCTGTGCCAATTTTTTGTGAAGGATGGCGGTGCGCGGTGCGGGTCCAACTCCATGGGCCGTTGTTCCGTCTTCGGACGAATCTCGTGGGATATCCCTCCTCGAGCGCCGTCGCTGACGGATGTGCTGCCGTCTCATACCTTGCAACAAAACCGTCTTGCTAAATCATTCCGATTATAGAGAGACAAGAATTGAGCGCGATGTGACCGCCAACGCAGCACATGAGGCGGGGCGCATCGCCCATATCGACGGGGAAACAGCAGATCGTGAGGCTTGATTGCCCACTCAAGGACGGCTGGCCATCTTCACTGAATGCGGGAAGAAGATGCCTGCAAGAACCTGGAATGGAGAAGGCGCCGCGGACCGATAGCTCGGCGGAGCGGCGCCTTGTACCACATTGCAGGAGTCAGCGCTCCCGACTGCTGAAGCTCCTGGCTACTGAATATAGAGAACTGCCAGGGTATCCTCACCGTTGAGGCCCGTAACCTCAACTTTCAGATCGAGGTGTGTCACTGCCTTGCCATCGCACGTTGCCCCGGGAAGCGTGATGGTTCCCGTGGTGGCGGTTGCGGGAGAGAAGACCGGAGCGGTGAAGGTTGAGCAGTGCTCGGTAGTCGATAGACCTTCATCTCCGGTGTAGGCCTGTGCGAAGAGCTGAACGTTGGCAACGGGAAACGTAGTAGGAAGCGTCCAGGTTACCGTCTGTGAGGTCCCCAGCAGATTGGCATAATCGGCAAATGCAGAATCAATTGGGCTGACGATGGAAATCAGTTCCTGGGTGAAGGCGTTGCTGTACACCTCGTAGGAATCTGCCGATCCCGACGCCGGTGTCACGGTGTAAGTGAACAGCGAGCCCGCGGGCACGAGGGTAGTCAGATTCTGGATGCCCAGGCTGAACTCATCCAGGGTTACGGTACTGGTGGTGGTGGAGGTCGGCGAGAATGTTTCAACCTCCGTCCCCGACGACGAAAGCGCGGTATCGCTCCAGCCCGTGATGCCACTCGCATCGGTAATGGAAACGCCCTTGACAGTCCCCGTAGGAGCCTGCACGGCCACGTCCATGAAAATGTCGCTGCCCGTTTGGGCGCCCTGGTTTTGGCGCGCTTCAGCTGACAGATTCACCTGCGCGATGCGGCTATCTCCCGCGATCAGCCACGTGCCGTTTACGTTCTGGAACCAAAGCTCCATCGGATTGTGCGCGCCGGCCGCGAGGGGCACGTCGAAGATCACATCGGCAACGCCATTGACTGGATCGATACTCTTGACGGTGGTCAGTTGCGCAGAGATCGAAGCGCCGCGCAAATAGGTAGCCCACATATCGGCGAACTGGTCCTCATTCAGGCCGTCGTTGACCAGGCCGGAGGCCATGTAGGATTCAAGCTCGCTGGCGGTCAGCGAATTGTCGTTGGAGTTCACCGCGTTGACCAATTCTGCCATAGTGCTGTTGATGCTGCTGACGGCGGTTTGCTGCGCGGTCTGGGCGGGAATGACGGAAGTCGTGGAACTGGTGCTCGTCGCCCCGGTGCTGGAATTGGTGGTCGAAGTAGCAACGGTCATGGAGACCGCGGTCGTGTTAAAGGTGATGGCGGACGTCTGGGTGACGTTTCCAGCAGTGATGGCGACGACACCCGTGTTGGTGTTCACAGTGGTCTCATCCAGGACCTAGTCAAGACCGGAGCCGCTGCCGGCGGTGAAAGCCGTCGAGATCAGGTTGAACTTCGAAGTGTCGACGCCGGCATTGGTGAGCCACAATTGCGCGAGACCGCTGACCGCGCTGCCAATAACAGTTACGCTGGCGGGGGCGGGCGCCGGATAGGAACTGGCGCTGGAGAAGGCGGTATCGGCCGGCACCCCCTGCGCACCGTACCAGGAGCGAACAATCAGGTCGGTATAGGGGTGAACGTTGATCGTCGTTGTATTCAAGGCGTCCGCGCTCACGCTATAGAGGTTTCCGCCTGAAGTCGAAACCTGCACCAGGAAGGGCGGCGTAAATCCCGTGGTCGTGATCGAGTAGGTGCCGTCGGAGGCCGTTGCCGCGGTGCCGGTGGCGCCCAGGCTGTCAGTCAAAGAGACGGTCGCGCCGGCGATGGCCGCTCCTTTGGCGACTGTGCCGGTGACGACGGTGGGTACGGGTGTTACGGTCAAAGTGGCCTGGCTGCTGGTCACGCTTCCCGAGGATGCGGTGATATACGTCGTGCCCGCCGATACCGCGGTCGCAAGGCCGGTGCCGTCGATCGTCGCCACACCGGTGGCGCTGCTCGCCCAGGCAAAGGTCAGTCCACTGATGGTGTCGCCGGCGCTGTCTTTGCCCACGGCCGTGAACTGGTCGGTCGCGCCGGCCTCGATTGAAGCGGAAGCTCCTGTCACCGTGATGGTTGCCAGCGAGCCCGGAGTGATCGTCAAGGTTACCGCGCTGCTGGTCACGCCTCCCGAAGATGCAGTGATGGATGTGGTGCCTGCCAGAACGCCGGTGGCGAGACCGTCACTGCTGATGGTGGCCACACCGGTGGAGCTGCTTTTCCAGGTAAAGGTAACGCCGCTGAGCGTGGTTCCGCTGCTGTTCTTGGCCACGGCCGAGAACTGGCTGGTCCCGCCCACGGCGATTGACGAAGAAGCTGCCGTGATCGTAATCGATGCCACCGTTGTGCTTGTGCCGGAACTCGAGGAGCTTCCGTTACATCCGGTCAAGAGAGTGGAGACGAGCAGGCCTAGTGTCACAAGAAGCGGGTAGCGCGCGCAGCTTTTCAAGACAACCCTCCAGGTTGCGAATCTTCGAGCACACGGCATGGCGCACGGCATGCCGTGCGAAAGCCATCGTCCCGGTTGTACAGATTTCTGTGTTACGTTTTTAGGGCTGAAAGGGAGGCCAGGAAAGTGTTTTACGGTAAAAAATGGCCGCAGCGAGGAGAATATAAGGCGAAAGACTCTCGTGCAATCGACGAATTCCGCTGCAATTAGCCGCTTTGCAGTTTCCACGGTGGCGCTCCTGCAATGGCGGCTTCGGTGGCCATCTCTTTTCCGCCGAACGGGATACCCCTCGGCTTCGCGTATCATTCAAATGATGGTTTGATAGGGGATAGGTGCCGGCCATGGTCCTGCAAGGGGTCGACCCAGGCGGTTTTGCCGCTGCGGAAATGCTCTGCAAGGAGGTTCCGGCAGCGGAAGTACGAGCGCAACTCCAGCGCATACTCGGAAGCAGCCAGTTCGTGCGTTCGGAGCGCCTGACTCATTTTCTGACTTTTGTTGTCGAAGAAACGCTGGAGGATCGCCAGTGCGACCTGAGAGAGTATCGCATCGGCGTGGTGGTTTGTGGCCGCAGGAATTCGTACGACCCGCGCATGGATCCCGTGGTACGGGTTGAGGCACGGCGTTTACGTTCTGCGCTCGACATGTATTACGCCCATGAGAGAAGCAGCGACGCCGTCCTGATCTCATTGCCGAAGGGCGGCTACGTTCCAGGTTTTGCTTTTCTTCAGAACACTTCAACCCCCGAAGTCGTCCCCGCTCCGGTTCCCACGCGATATCGATGGAAAAAGTGGCTGGCGATCACTGCCGCTGGGATGGTCGCGCTTTTGGGCATTTCTCTCCTCTGGCATCTCAGGAACCGGCCCAGCCACGCGGAAACCAACACCATCGTCCTTGCCGACTTTTCCAACTCCACGGGAGACCCGGTTTTCAATGACGCGTTGCGGCAGGGTCTGGAAGCGCAGTTGGAGCAGTCGCCGTACCTCAATCTTTTGTCAGATGCGCGCGTGGCCCAAACTCTCGCCCTGATGGGAAAGCCGGCGGGGACGCGCCTGACCGCCGATCTGGCCCGCGAATTGTGCGAGCGAACCGGCGAAGCGGTGTTCATTGACGGTTCCATCTCCAAGGTCGGAAGCCAATATGTTCTCGGAATGAAGGCCGTGAATTGCCACACCGGGGACCTGTTGGCCGAGGAGCAGAACCTGGCCAGCGGGAAAGAGCAAGTATTGGGGGCCATGGCCGCGGGGGCGGCAAAACTGCGCCGAAAACTGGGTGAATCGTTGGCCTCGGTGCAGAAATATGATGCGCCGCCGGAAAGCGTCACCACGCCGTCGCTGGAGGCGTTGCGGGCTTACAGCCTGGGATTTCAGGTCCATGTCGTGAGCCTCGATGAGGCCGGGGCCGTCGCCTTGTTTCAACG
>Ga0181529_10006583_pt1 | contig 11778 bp, 9 predicted proteins | sample PEATcosm2014_Bin_36_FD_119763 | JGI IMG/M metagenome (GOLD analysis project Ga0181529, IMG submission 119763) | Peatland microbial communities from MTU Mesocosm Facility, Houghton, MI, USA - PEATcosm2014_Bin10_30_metaG | ecosystem: Environmental > Terrestrial > Soil > Wetlands > Peat | place... | reverse complement strand
GCGATGATGCCAAGCCGACGCTTTTGGAGAAAGCGTTTGACGGTGGGGTCTTCGGCTTGCCTCTTCGAGAGGCTTACGAGCCCCACCACGAGCCCGAGGGCGAGAAGGAGAGCTGGCATGGTGGCACCTTGCCAGTCCTGTTACGACTTGAAGAGCCCGGTGGCTTCCAGGACGGCCACGATAGCGGTCGCCTTGGGGTCGCCCTTGGCAGCCAGAGCCTTCTTGTTGGTGTAGTTGGTGTTGGAGGTCGCCCACATCTTTTTGGCGTCGGCGTCGCCCTTGTCGGCGGCGGCCTTGATGTCGCCGAGGCGGCGCTTGGTAATGTCAACGAGCTTGGGGTCGGGCGACGAGTCGCCATGAACCATGTACTTTTCTTCAGGGTCTTTCTTTGCTTTTTGAGAGGCTGCCTTGTTGTAAGCCCCTGTGGACTTCAGCTCGGCAACAGCCGCCAATGCGAGTTTGTCGCCAGATTTCGCTCGTTTTACAATTTCATTGAAACGGTCGGAATCCAACCCTCCAGGCCAATACAATTTGTCTGGCTGATCGTAGGTGAACATGGTGTGAGTGTGAGGCGATGTTTGATAATGAGTGGATAGTGAATCATCATCTCCTGTTGTCGTGACAGGTCCGAGTGCCCGGTGTGAGCGTGCCTGGACCCCCTCGCGGTAGTTCTGGAACGGGTCAGGCGTCGCCAGGAACAGAGCGGCCAGCGAGGCTTTGATCATGTCCCAGGTACTACGCACAGGAGGCAGAGGTTCATCGGCCTTGTAGAAAGCAGCACCCTTCTCGGTTTCGACCTCGGTGTTCTTCGTCGAGCTGTCCTCGGGCTTGACTCCCGCCTTCTGCAACCACTCGTCGTGAGCGACAGGGTTGTCGGCGAGCGCTCGTCCCACGACCGCGGCGCCGGTGGCGTAGGTCATGTACTTGACCGCCTCGGGGATCTTGAAAGAGGCCTGCTCCTTCATGACTTCGAGCTTCTTCTGGGCGGCAGGGTCGCCCGCTTGAGCTGCTTCGAGATCGGCCACCGCGGTCTTCATCTCGGGAGCGATCGGCTTGTCGGCCGAGACCTGGTGCAGGGCCTGGACCGCAGCGATCTTACCCGCAGCTTCGATGCCTTCGGGAGCACCGGCTTCTGCGGCTTGCAGCGCCTTGCCCATGCTCTGCTGGCTCTTGGGGTTGCCAGCCTCGGAGGCAGCGACGACAGTCGCAACCCGAGCGAGCTCGTCCTTGGCCGAGGGAGTAGACGCGGCCACGGTCATGAGCTCCTTGGCCTTCTCGTGGTCGCCTTCGGTGGCGGCGATCTTAGCGGCAGCCTGGACTTCTTCCTTGGAGGCCGTCCCCTTGGCGACCTTGGTCTCGACGGAAGCAAGCTTCTTTTGGTCGTCTGCTTTCTTGGCTTCCTGTTTCTTGACGACCTCGGCGGTAATGACGACCGCAGGTAGTACGAACATGCCAGTCTTGATCGTGCGATCGATAGCCGTGCCGGTAGCGAGACGTGCCATGCCACGTTTCGCGTTCGGATTGCCTGCCTTGGCAGCAGCGGCCATTACGCGGTAGTCGCGAATGGACTTCTTGTCGCCGCGGGCGATCTTGGCAGCCATGCGCCGGGCCTGAGCCACACGCTGACGTTCAGCTCGGGTTGGCGCAGTCGTGCGTATGTGTTTGGTCAAGACCGTTGCCTTGATGAAGTTCCCCGAGGTCTTGTTGCCTTGCTTGGCGAGAGCCACGTGCTTGGCGATGGTGGCCTGGTCCTTCTTGTCGCCGGCAGCGGCACGTTGTTCGATCTTGGCAACTTTGGCAAGACCATGAGCACGCGAGGCCTGGGTGAGCTTGTTGGCAGTCGCTACCTCGATACGCTTGCGAGCGGCAACGACCTTGGCCGACTGGGCACGGTACGCAGCAACGCGAGCCACATGTTTGGCAGCAGCAGTGTCCGACTTGACGGCAACTTGGGCGGCTTTCATGGCGTAGACGTCGGCGAGAGCTTGCTTGTCGCCCTTCTTGGCCTTGGCCACCATGGTAGCGATGGCCTTTCGAGCCCTGGGGTCGCCGTTCTTGCCTTGGGCATAGAGCGTCATCGCGGCCTGCAACTTCATGCCGGCTGGTGAATTCGTCTCGCTGGCGGCGAGGATGCGCGCAGCCTGCGGGTTCTTTTTAGCGACAACCTGACGGCGAGCGTCCTTGAGGTTCGCTTGTGACGTCTTGGTCGCTTTCTGCATGAGTCGTTCGAGCTCGGCGTCCTTGGGCGACAAAGTCGGTGGTAGCGGCGTGATTACTGGCTTGACGATGTTCTTGCCAGGACCAACCGCCACATCGTCGCCCGACTGGTCGTCGGTATCCGAAGAGTTGTCGGCTTGGCCAGGTAGATACTGGGCTTCGGCCGTCATCTGAGCAGCTTCCTTGGCAGTCGCCTCGGCGTCGGCAGCGTCAGCCTCGGCGTCGGCCGCGGCGGCGAGCTGCTGTTGGGCGCGATACTCGGCGTCCGACTGGGCATCCGCAGCGCGGGCACGAGCTTGCGCGGCTCGGGCACGCTGTTGCGCTGCCTTGAGGCGAGACAACCGAACGTCGTCGGCCGATTGACTCTTGCTTCCGAAACCGATGGCCCGGCCTACCGCCTTGGTGCCTTTCCAGGCGTACTTGGCTGGCACGGTGATGGGTAGCATGGCGACTTTGAAGGCGTCGCTGATTCCCCAGCCGACAAACGAGTGACCACCCCCGAGGGTGAAAGTGTAGCCCTGAGCCTTGAGGGCCATGAGGGCTTGCTGCGAGTTGTGGTGACCGGCCTTGGCTTGGGAGATCATCTGGGCCAGCATCTTCTTCTCGGTCTCGGTCATGGCTTGGGCGGCAACCTTGGGCGAGGCTCCCATGGTGGTCGCGTATCCTTGAGCTTGCAGGGCTAGCAAAGCCGCCTTGGCGTTGGGGTTGCCTTGCTTGGCAAGGGCGACCATTTGGGCGAGCTGAAGTTGTTCGGTTGGTGTCATGGCTTTCACAGCACCCATGACGACGACGCTCTTGAGTTTTTTGGCCACGGGGCTGCGTGCATAGGCCTCGCCGCTGACGAGGTTTTTGCGGAACTCGTGCAGCTGCTCGTTGCGAGCAAGCAGGATGAGCAACTTACTGGACTCCTCGGGCGACAGGGGAGCTCCGTGAGCGAGCTTGTCTGCTATGGGCTTGATGGCTGCGCCGTTGTCGGCATTGAGCTTGCGGGCTTTGGCGATTTTTTTGACGACGGGACCGACGTCTTTTGGAGTCAGGGTATCGTCGTTGTCATCGTCCGAGGGAGCACCCTCGAACGGATTTGGTTTGGCAGAAGAACCAATGAGGTCTTCGCGTCCAAGCTTCGAGCAACCCGAGCAAGCCCCAAGCACCTGTGACTCGATCGACTTGAGCTGAGCTTCCATCTCGGCTGTTTTGGCGTAGGCAGCGGCAGACGTCTGCTTGGCTACCAGGGCTTTTTGAGCGAGATCTAACGTCTGTTGTTTCTTCTCGTTCTGCTTCTGGTTGTAGGCATTGTCGATCCAAGCTTGCTTCTCGGAATCAATGAGCTTGCGTTCTTCGGCAGACTTCATCCAGTAGAAGGGATTGAGTTTTTGCGTCCAGGCACCGAGCGATGACTTACCACCAAGCGAGTCGCCAGAGCCCATGGTCCCATTGCCATAGATGGTCACGTTGGAGACGTAGGGTTGCCCTGTAGTCGGGTCGATGGCTCCGTACGGCTGCCCGGTCGAAGGATTGATGGCACCGTACGGTTGTCCGGTGGTGGGATTGATCGATTGAGGCAGGTATGGGTTGTAGGTCGTGGTCGTGGGCAGAGTTGCCAGCGGGGTAGTTGTCGCAGAAGCCGGCTGCCATGTGGGAACGTAGCCGGGCGACGTGCCAGGAATCTGCGTTGTGTAAGGTTGACCGGTAGCAGGGTTGATGTTGCTGTACGGCTGACCCGTGGCTGGATTGACGTACGGCTGTCCCGTGGCTGGATTGACGTACGGCTGTCCCGTGGCTGGATTGACGTACGGCTGCCCCGTGGCGGGATTTACATAGGGTTGTCCGGTAGCAGGGTTTACCGCCTGGTACGGTTGTCCGGTAGCAGGATTGGTTTGTCCCGTATCTTGTTGGTGATGGTGGTGGTGACGGCGATGTCGACGGCGACCTTCACCGTTATCTTGGTATGACGAGCTACCGTAGGGATTCTGACCCTGACGGATTTGGCGATATTGGTTGAGGGCATTATTGAAGGCCCAACCGGAGAGATCTTCTTCGGTCGCTGCGGTTGCCGCAGAAACTGGTTTCACAGCTGACTTTGCCGCTACGACAGGTGGGTTAGCAGCTGGGGCAGCCACAGGAGTCGCCGAAACCGCAGGAGCCGAGCTTTTGCCTCCGAACAGCTTGGAGAGCCACGACCGTGCTTTCGGGTTGCCCGATTCGGCAAGCTTGGCAGCCAGCTGAACTTGCGGGGGCATGAAAGCCGTCCAGGGCATGGAGAAGGCGCCGCACACGTCACCTGCGATGGCCTGTAACTGAGTGGCCCCGATGTTGGTGCCGGGGGGCGTGGTGACGGCATACTGCGAGACGTAGGCGGCGACGTAGGGCTTGAGAGCCGCGCGCACTTGCGACTTGGTGAAGACCTGACCTTGCGCTCGCAGGCTTGCCTCGACGATGGGCCGTGCTGCCTTGTACGCTGCATAGAGAGTCTGGCGCGTCCACTGCCTGGAGCTGTTGGTAGCGCGGCTGATAGCAGCGTTCACGGCATTCTGGGTAGCGGCGTCGTAGCCCACGATTTCGGCAGGACCGATGGTTCCACCAATTTCGGCGATACCGATACCTCCTATTTCAGCGATGCCGATTGAGCCACTTGTGGTCTTGTCTCGATTCATTTGTTAGTCCTCGATGCGTCTGGGGTTTGCGGTGAAAAACGAATTACTTGAGGCGGATATGACCGCGACGGATCATGATTTGGATTTGGTTGCGACGGGCAGGCTTCATTCGATTGATCTGTTCGATGGTAACGGTTTTCGGAAACCTGGTAGCTCCCGACGAGTCGGCACTACCATCGTCGCTCCCGTCACCCGCCCCTGGGTCGGCACCATCGCCACCATCGCCACCACCACCACCACCACCACCACCACCAGGGGAGCTAGCATCGGGAGCATTTGGGTCGGCGTTTGGATCTACAGCGTTGGGGTCGGCGTTTGGATCTGTTTGTGGAGCACCGGCCGAGCTCGATTTGGTGAGCAGTTGCCCGAGCACCATGACGAGGCCAATCGGCCCCAGGGCGATGAGGGCAATCGTGGAGCCCGTGCCAAAGCCGATTTCGTCCTTGCCCATGTTGATGTCGACGTTGCGAACGCCGTACTCGCGAGGATTCCAGGCAGCTCCCATCAAGCTGGCGATGGCGCCTCCAAACTTGGAGTTGTTCTTTCGAACGAAGCTTTTCGACCATGCTTTGGCAGCAGCGTTGATGGCGGGCGTCGGTTTCGAGAGTCCCTGCTGTTTGGCCAGGTAGTTGGCACGACGGCTGACGATCTTGTTGGTGAATCGGCGAACGATAGCCTTGATGGGAGCGAGCGCCAGGGCTTCAGCCTTCGAGACGACGTACTTTGCGCCGCTGTACTTGTAAGCTGCGCTGGCTCCTTTTTCGACTCCATGCTCGACGCCTTTGGCGACGTTTTTGATGGCATGGGTAATGGATGAGAGGCCCCATCCCGAATCGTCGCCTAGATCTACTTCGTTGGGCAGAGCCGAGCTGAAGCGCGACCTCTTGGAGCGTGTGCCCGACAAAATTTTGCTGGCGATACCGACGAACGTCTTGTTGCTGCCCGACCAGTTGCCGGCCGAGCTGGTTGGCGCCGTGGCATCGAAGAGAGACTTGCGGGTCCACAGGCGGGCGACGTCTTCGTAGTAGCCGCGCGGACGGATCGGGTTGCCGGAGGCCTTGTCCTGGTCGGCGAGCCAGTTGGCGTGCTCGACCACGAGCTTTTTGCTGACGGCATTGAGCAGCTTGGCCTTGGCAGCGTCGCGAGCCGGCACGAAGGTGCTCGGCAGGGGCTTCGAAGCTTTGGGTTGTGCTCGCCAGTTCCACCCGGCGAACCTGTCGCTGTCCTGTCGTTCGGCCTGCTCTTCGGGGCTGCGCATGTGGTGATCTCCGTAGCTCGCATCGTCGAGGTACGTGTCGACTCCACGTTCTGTTTTGCCTGCTTTGAGCACGTCGCTCGTGTGAGATGGATCGTCCACCCATCGAATGCCATCGAACATTGGTTCGGCGACCATCTCTTTTTCTTCTTCAGACAGGGGGCGAGAGTAGGTCACGATGGCCGCAGCTTCGCCGGGAGAGACTCCGAGGCCGCCGCGGTTGTCGATGAGGGCCTCGTAGGCGTCGGGGTCGTCGGTGAGCTCGGTGCCCTTGGGAACGGTGATCTCGATCGAGGATGGCGAAATGAGAGGGGGCTCTTCGTCGGAGTTGTCGTCATCTGCTCCAGAGGAGGTGACGGGAGATGGTTGAGTGTAGGCTTGAGGATAGATGGGAGCTCGTCCACTTGGGCGATCTTCTCGTTCGGCATCATCGTAGTCGTCTTCATCCTCGCGCTCGTCGTCAGGAACCTCGGCGATGAGGGGAAGCATGCCGTAGACGTCCGTCCCTTCGGGGTCTGGATCGTCAGGCTGTAGGCCGGTCGCGATGTAGTCGTCTGCCATGAGGCACCTCGATAAAGTCGTGGACACGAATGCTCGAAATCGTTTCGCTCGCCGATGAATCGTGCTGAGCTGAAGAGGGAGCCCCGTGAAACCAGTCGTTGTGCCGCTCGGGCAGGCCGACGGGCCGAAGCTGTGCGTTACACAAGAGGTTAGAGCAGGACTTTTCTGAAGTCAAGAAGGTTAACATCTAGAGGGGCCGATGTCGGTGGGAGTGTAGCCTAAATAAAATGTACATCGTCTAGAAAAATAAGGTACACTTTGGACCATGAGAACCATGCAAGCCTCAGCCCTTCGCAAAGTTTTTTTCACAAAGCTTGATGAGATCGCCTCGGGAGGCGAGTCGGTGGAAGTTATCCGCTTCAAGCGTCCTGTCGCTATGCTTGTGCCTGTGACTGACCGGGCTCGCAAGCCTCTTCTCGATCTAGATGCGATTGCAGCGTTTTGCCGGTGTCACGCTGTGAAGAGTTTCGCTCTTTTCGGCAGCATCATGCGTGACGATTTCAACGAAAGTAGTGATGTCGACGTGCTACTTAGTCTTGGGTCTGTTCACGAGCACAGTTTCATCACCATGACAGGTATGCGAAACGAACTGTCTAAAATGTTTGGCCGCGACGTGGACATCGTCATTCGCGAATCGCTTCCCCGCGCCAATCCGCTCAGGCGACAGGCGATTGAATCCGAAGCTAAGGTGATCTATGAAATTGCGTAAAGGGTCGGCGACCCGTGGTCTTGCACTCAAGTCGCGAGGAGCCACGATTGAACAGAGAGACGAGGCGTTTCTGCTCGACATCAAGACGGCATGCCTTACCATTGCCGAGCGACTTAGGCATCGGCAATTTTTAGACCTTATTGAAAACGGAGAGTTCTGTGATGGTATTGTCAGACAACTCACCATCATTGGTGAAGCATCCAACAATCTCAGTGAAAAAACTCAACGCCAGTATCCAGAAATCGATTGGGTAGCCACCGTGGATTTGCGCAATGTTCTTGCGCACGAGTATTGGACACCCGATCTACCTTTAATCTGGAACACGGCAAACCGTGAGATTCCCAGGCTTCTTTCGTTATTGGAATAACTGGTTAGCCAGCAGATCTTTCACGATGGCATCGAGCTGCCTTGCCACATCGACCACGTCCTGGCCGCGGCAGCACTCGCCGACAAGAGGCCTGGCACTACCGACGTAGCAGCCGTCGTCGGGGTGCCACGTGATGAGGCAGCGGTAGGGGGATGGTGATGGTGAAGAAGGCGTGCTACGCTTCGAGGCGCGACTGGTAGGGCTTCCTGTTCTGAGGTCCGAGCGATCTAAAGGTCGAGCCGGTCGCCTTCTTTTTGTGGTGAGCTTTTCAGCGGGTAGCGAGGCTTCGAGGGTGGGGGAGAGCTTGAGCCAGCGAGTTTTTGCGGCTTTCTGGGCTTGAAGGCTACGAGCCTCGGGGGACATGGCTAGGGTTCTGGCAGGACCTCCCTTGAGGCCCCCGAGGCGCCCGAGGACGACGGCGTGTGGGTTTTTGCGTGAGGACATGGCTTTGGCCAGGATACCCGAAAACTTCGAGTTTCCTGCCTGGCGTTCGCTGATGATTTCGGAAATGAGGTCGGGTTTCATGGCGGGGCAATCGGGGCGAGTTTGACAACTCGAACGATAGCGTGGCATGCTGGTACGGTCAAGCATAGATAACTACGGGAGGAACATGATTTGTCAGTGGTGTCATAAGCCTATCGAGAAGAAGGATATAGGTGTGCCTTGTGGTCGGGGGTTCTCCCATTGGCCGGACAACAGACATTATCCTCATGGTACGGACAAGTTATGTTTTTGCGGGAGATCTTCGACTAGCCATCGAGTTTTTCACCAACCTGAGAGAGAGCCATGTGGTCGGGTGATTGTGGTTGAAGGGTCTAGCAAGATCTGTGGGCTGCCTGCTAGCAGCCACATTACACGCAAGCCAATTTCGTCGGTAGCCAGGCGACGACAACTTGGTGAGCGGGATGGTTGGATATGTCAATTGTGCAAAGAAAATCTTAATGATTTGGTTAAGTATCCTCATCCATTGAGCACGAGCATTGACCACATTGTTCCAGTATGGAAGGGAGGATCTGACAATCTATCTAATCTGCAACTGGCCCACAGGTTATGCAACATGAAGAAGCAAAACGATGACCCGTCACCGAGGCAGCGTTCTAGCAATGGGAAGAGTCAGGAGGAGACCAGATGAGTTGTGTCATCCCAGAATCGAGAGTTACCAAGGCTCAACGTGCCTACGCTTTATCAGTTGAGCTACAACATCCTGCTTTGACAAGCATCCATGATAGTGAGGTTCCAACTACAAGTGAGATGGCTCGATGTTTGATGGTTGGTCACTATCCATCCGATTTCGATTATGTAGATCGCCTTGGTATTTGGAATCAGTTGGTCAAAGGGATTTCACCAGAAGAAATCATTGCCTCAAAGTCCAAGTGGCAGGGTGGAAAATTTGGACTCATCTATGAGTATAGATCTTCCGATCTGGGAGGTCAGGTGGTCTACGTTGGATTTACGACCGCGCCTCTGAAACGACGGATGTACGGTCATAATGGTTGTAATGGGTATGACCGTTTCGACAATACTATTCGATCTGGATTGACAACCACCTGTTCGGTGGTTGGTATAGGCACACTAGAAGACGAGGAAAGACGTATAGCTGCTCGGGTGGTACAAGGGCATCCTCTCTTGAACGAAAAATACAATCCCGTGCGAGGTTTCGATTTTTTTGCAAGCGGCGAAAGTAATGTTGTGCTTTTCATGGGAGAAGCCATTGAGCGGATTTGGAACAGAAAGACTATGACAATGACCAGCAAGACCTTGAACATGAAGGAACAGCCATGTCTTGCCAGAACACTTGCCGCTCACCACATCAGGAATAAACGGAGAATACTGTTGGACCATTCACAATCTTCCAACAAGACCTCCATGTTGAGCTATACGAAGGCGCAAAGAGCAGATTTGTACTATGAAGTGCAATTAGCGAGATTTGAGAACATACCACTGGTCGAGTTGCCATGTTCCGTATGCGGCACCTTGGGTGTGACGTTAGAAAAGAATGCCCGGAAAAGGCCACTGATTCACGCCTTCAGTGAGTGTTGTGGGGTACTCGCAACAACTCTTTATTTTCCAGAGCAAAGGTGTCAAGGTTTTCCAATTGTACGTCTGTCTAAGGAATAGTCATGAAGCACCCACCCCACCCCGGCGAGCTGATCCGAACCGAAATCCTCGAACCCCGCGGCCTCACGGTATCGAAGGCAGCGAAAATCCTGAAGGTGAGCCAAACGGAGCTTTCAGATCTCTTGCAAGGCAAGGTGGACTTGTGGATTAGGCTAGCCAATCGTATCGAGAAGGTCTTTGGAATAGACGCCCACCTTCTGCTTCAAATGCAATCGGCCTACGACCTGGCGCAGGAAGCAGATCTCGTCAATCGACTCTTGAGCTTCAGCACCGTCGACCTCGAAAGAGATCGCCGCATGCTTGCTCAGATCTGGGAAGACGAACGTGTCCACCAAAATGAACAACAGGCAGCGACCCCCACCATTCCGTTGCTCGTTCCCCGCCCTGGTGAAACCTTGAACACGGTCCAGGGTTACCGTTTTCGGGAAACCGCAAAAGATCTTGCTGACATCCCGACCACCCTGAGAGAGCTAGCGAAAGAGTCTCGAAAGAGAAGATCTGTGGTCGCCGCGGCTAAGCGTGATGCTTTTGAGAGGGTCACACCTATGCCCCCCACCGAGTACCACGACAAGCTCATCGATCAGATCGTCGCCGAGATTGAAAACATCTCCGCTTGCTACTGGCGAATCGACGCCTGTCGCCGGGCCTTGCCCGCCGACCAGCGAGCTTTCGCAGGAGAGCAGCTAGCCACCATATTTGCCGGGCTTGCCAACAATCGCAAGGTTAAGATGGACCAGTTGAGCTCGCTTGGAAAAGGAAACAAGAAGACTCCCGTCTTGGGTCTTGGTCAACTGAAGGCGGTTATCTCATCGTGGCGAACGGCTCCTGTCTTGAGTTCTTCCACCATCGACCTCGAAAGAGATCGCCGCATGCTTGCTCAGATCTGGGAAGACGAACGTGTTCACAAACTTGTGACGGGCGAGCCGGAGCTGCCTATCGCTGCCCACTACAGGTGGCTTCTAGCCGAAGGGGAGAAATTGGCCGACGAAGCCGACGACCGTGAAGATCTTCGCCTTGCCGAAAAAAGCCGGGCAGAGGTTCGCGCGGGAGTGCCAACGATTTCAGTCAAGGAGATGAAACGTAGGTTGAAGACTCGCAGGAAAGCGATAAACCGGACAGAACGATCAAAGTGATGCAAGTACAAACCAGGGTAGAGGCTGCGAGCTCCGATCTAGGCGAAGACCGTGTAACCGTGGTGCGCCAGCGAGATCGCACCCTCATCATCGTGGCCGACGGGGCTGGGGGTGTGGCAGGAGGAGCAGCAGCCGCCGACCATGTTTGTCTGGCCACACGAGAGGTGTGTGAAGACGGCAGTGGATCTCTCGATTGGAACGAATGGTTGGCACGAGTCGATCAAGCCCTGGCACTCAAACAGCCACCAGGACAAGCTGCGGCGGTCATCGTGGAAGCTCACAACGATGGTCAGGTGCGAGGGGCCAGCGTAGGAGATTGTGAAGCGTGGATTTTTGACGGTTTTCCAGATTCACTGAACCTCACGAGGAGGCAACATCGAAAACCGTTGCTAGGTACTGGCTTGTCTGAGCCTGTCAGCTTCGAGGCTCATTTGAAGTTTCTCGGACCACACGCCACGCTCGTGCTAGGAACGGATGGTCTGTGGAAACACGCCGAACGAAAACAGATTTCAGAAATCGTTCTTAGTCGTCATCTGGCTTGCGAAAGGCTCGTCGACAGTGTTAAGGGTCGGGCAGGTTACTTGACTGATGACATCGCGTTCGCGCTTGGTAGATAGACTACGGTAGCCAACAGATTCCTATTTCATGTAAACGACGTAGACGCCGATTGTTCTGGAAATTTTCGATATATTTTGAATGGTTGCACTAAGCGGGTTGCTGCTTGAAATGGTTACGCCATCGAGCACGGTGCCGTAGAGATTTTG
>Ga0181529_10006580_pt1 | contig 11779 bp, 15 predicted proteins | sample PEATcosm2014_Bin_36_FD_119763 | JGI IMG/M metagenome (GOLD analysis project Ga0181529, IMG submission 119763) | Peatland microbial communities from MTU Mesocosm Facility, Houghton, MI, USA - PEATcosm2014_Bin10_30_metaG | ecosystem: Environmental > Terrestrial > Soil > Wetlands > Peat | place... | reverse complement strand
TCCTCGACCGCCGGGTTGAGGCGATGGATCTCGTCGATGAACAGCACGTCGCGCGGCTCGAGATTGGTGAGCTGGGCGGCGAGGTCGCCCGCCTTGGCGATCACCGGGCCGGAGGTGGCGCGGAAGTTGACGCCGAGCTCGCGCGCGACGATCTGCGCCAGCGTCGTCTTGCCGAGGCCCGGCGGCCCGACGAACAGCACATGGTCGAGCGCCTCGCTGCGCATCTTGGCCGATTCGATGAACACCTTGAGATTGGCGCGCGCCGCCTCCTGGCCGGCGAAGTCGGCGAGCGTCTGCGGGCGCAGGGCCGGGTCGTCCTCGGGGCGCTTGTCGGCCGAGACGAGGCGGCTGGGCGGCGGGGTCATCTCACGCGTCTCCCGACGGCGCCGGCGGGACGGGCGCGGGCGCCAGCGCGCCCTGCGTCGTCAGGCCGATGAGGCTCGCCGCCATCGCGCAGGCGAGGGCGGCGACGGCGCCACAGGCGACCAGGGCGTTACGCAGCGTCGCGTCGAATCCGCGCGGAAACCACGGGTCGATCCACGTCGTGAATTCGGCGCTGACGTCGGCGCCGACGCTCGCCTCGAACGACGCGCCGATCGTCGCGAGCCACAGATAGACGCAATAGGCGATCGCGCCGCCGATGATCGCCGCGGCGAGCGCGCGCGGCGCTCCCGCCGGCGCCGCCGCGTCCCACAGCCCGTAGACGAAGCCGGCCGCCGCCGCCGGCCCGATTCCGACGACATAGGCGAAGACCAGCGCCAGCCCGTGGCCGAACAGCGCCGCGAATCCGCCGACCGAACCGGCCGCGCCGGCGGCATGCGGCGCAGCCAGAAAAATGGCGATCGGCGCGAACAGCACGCCGCCGATCGCCGGGCCGAACGCGGCGAACAGCAGCGTGAAGCCGATCAGCGGCAGAAAGAAGCGGCGGGGCCGTTCGCTCATGGCGCGCTCTTGTCGAGATAGACGACGCCCGGCAGTTTGGCGAAATGCGCGTCGCAAGTCAGAAGATCTGCGCCCAGTTCGAGCGCCGTCGCGTAAATGATTGCGTCGGCCATCGCGAGGCGGTGTTCCTTGGCCACTTCGGCCGCCTTCAGCGCCAGCGTCGTGTCGAGCGGCGCGACGACGCATTCGTTGGAAAAGGCGATCGCGCTGCCGGCGGCTTCCTCTGAGACCTCTCGCGTGAGCCAACGCGACAGCTCAAATTGCACGATTGTCGGCACGATCCACAACTCCTGCGCCGGCATCTCGCGACCGACCTCGCGGCCGAGATCGGAGTCGACCAGCCATTCGACCCAGGCGGAAGTGTCGACGACGCGCATCAGTAGCGATCGTTTCTGTCCCGATAATCGTCAGTGTTGGCGCCGCGGGCGATGCCGACCAACTCGGCGCCGGTGGGGACAGGGATCATCAGCACGCCGGCGCCCTTGGGGATGAACGCGATTTTCTGACCGGGGCGCCATTGCAGCCGGTCGCGCAACGCTTTTGGGATAGCGACTTGATATTTCGATGAGATCGTCGATACGGCGCTCATGATTTTACGCTCCTTCGATCGATGACCATATCGTAAAACACATCACTGCGCCAACTCCTTCAGCCCCGCCTTGATCAGCGCCGCGGTCGACGCTTCGGCGCCTAAGGCGGCGAGCGCGCGGCTGACCGCCGCCAGCGCCTGCGGCCGGCCGTAGCCGAGGCCGACCAGGGCCAGCGTCGCGTCGGCGGCGGCCTTCGGCAGCGTCGACGCCGCCTCGCCGGCGATCGCGCCGCCAAGATCGGCGATCCCGTAGACCGGCGCCTTGTCCTTGAGCTCGTGGACGATGCGCGCGGCGAGCTTGGGGCCGACGCCGGGCGCGCGCGCCATCGCCGCCTTGTCCTGGTGGGCGATCGCCGCGCTGATCGCATCGCCGGGGAGCGTCCCGAGCACGCCGAGCGCGACCTTGGCGCCGACGCCCTGCACACTCTGCAGCAGGCGGAACCAATCGCGCTCGCTCGCGGTGAGGAAGCCATAGAGGCGGATCGCGTCTTCGCGCACCTGCGTCTCGATCAACAGCGCCGCCGGCTGGCCGACCGCCGGCAGCGCGCGCAGGGTGCGCGCCGAGGCGGCGACGAGATAGCCGACGCCGCCGACGTCGAGAATGAGCTCCTCTTCGCCGACCTCGTCGACCACGCCCTTGAGCTTGCCGATCATGCCGCGCCTCGCGCCCGCGCGGTGCGGTGCTGGGCGTGGCAGATCGCCACCGCCAGCGCGTCGGCGGCGTCGGGCGATTTGGCCTGGCTGGCTGGGAGCAGCATCTTGACCATCATCTGCACCTGCGCCTTCTCGGCGTGGCCGACGCCGACCACGGTCTTCTTGATCAGGTTGGCGGCGTATTCGGCGACCGGCAGCTCCATCAAGGCGAGCGCCGCCAGCGCCGCGCCGCGCGCCTGGCCGAGCTTCAGCGTTGATTGCGGGTCGCGGTTGACGAAGGTCTCCTCGACCGCCGCCTCGGCCGGCCGTTCGTCGTCGATGAGCCGCGCGATCGAACGGTGGATCAGCGCCAGCCGCTCGGCGAGCGACGTCGCCGCGTCGGTGTGGATCGAGCCGCAGCCGACATAGGTCAGCCGGGTCCCTGCAGCCTCGATCAATCCCCAGCCGGTGTTGCGCAGGCCGGGGTCGATGCCGAGGATGCGAATCGGCCCGATGTTCATGGAATGATCTCATAGGCCATCGCCTCGCGACGGACTAGCGGCTTGCGCCGTCAAACTGCGCCGGGCATGGACTTTGGCGACTGCAAAACCGCGCGCGCCCGCATGCCCGATCCCGTCTGGACGCTCCTCGCCGCCCCCCTCCGACCGATCCGTGCTGGCGCTGACGCTCGCCGGCCTCGTCGTCATCGCGTTCGGACCCTGGGCGATCGTGAGAATCGCGCAGCGGCGCGCCGCCCGCCGTCTGACGCCATCCGGTCCCTCGTTCGAAACCAAGATGGCGAAGGCGCAGGAGATCGCCCGGCGCTATCAGGACGCGCTTCGAAAGGTGGCGGAGTGAAGGCGAACGCGAACTCCCGCCGCCGCGTCCCTTCTCCCCGCGTGCGGGGAGAAGGTTAGGATGAGGGGCCAGGAGATTGGCCGCAGCCCAGCGGCTGGAGCAAGTTGTCTTTAGGTTGACGCAATTCCGACTGTCATCGCGAGCGACAGCGAAGCGATCCAGACGAAGCCGCAGCCGCAATCCCCAAGTCTGGATCGCGTCGCTTTGCTCGCGATGACGACGGCGGAGCCTCACACCGCGCGCGAATGGCGCGGCTTGTCGTCGTCGCGCGCGAGATAGGCGTCGAACAAGGCCGCGACCGAGCGCACGAACGGCCGGCCCTTCTCGCTCACCCTCAGCCGCGCGCCGTCCCAATCGGCGAGGCCGTCGGCCTCGAACGGCGCGAGCCCCGCCAGCGCCGCGACCAGCGGCGCGGGATCGGCCGCGTGCGCCGCGGCGAGCGCGAAAAGGTCGACGTCGAGGTCGCACATCAGCCGCTCGATCAGGTCGCGCCGCAGCCGGTCGTCGGGCGAAAGCGCGACGCCGCGCACGATCGCCAGTCCGCCCGCTTCGATCGCCTTGCCGTAAGCGAGCGCGGTCGGCGCGTTCTGCACGTAGCCCTGAGGGAGGGAGCCGATCGCGCTGGCGCCGAAGCCGATCAGCGCCGGCGCGGAATCGTCGGTGTAGCCCTGGAACGAGCGATGCAGCTTGCGCGTCGCCGCCGCCTCCGCCATCGCGTCGCCGGGGCGCGCGTAATGGTCGAGGCCGACGGGGATGTAGCCGCCCTCCTCGGTCAGCACGCGATGGATCGCATGCTGCTGGCGAAAACGCGCCAGCGGCCCGGGCAGCGTCTCTTCGGCGATGAGCTGCTGGTGCTTCTTCATCCACGGCACATGGGCGTAGCCGAACACCGCGACGCGGTCGGCGGCGAGCGCCAGCGCGCGCCGCGCGGTGCGGGCGACGCTCTCTTCGGTCTGCAGCGGCAGGCCGTAGATGAGGTCGAGGTTCATCGAGCCGACGCCGAGCGCGCGCGCCTTGGCCGCGCAGTCCTCGGTCTGCTCGTAGGACTGGCGCCGGCCGATCGCTTCCTGCACCGCCGGCTCGAGGTCCTGCACGCCGAGGCTGACGCGGGTGACGCCCATTTCGCCGAGCGCCGCGTGGCGGTCGGGCGGCAGGGTCGTCGGGTCGAGCTCGATCGCGATCTCGGCCTCGGGCGTCAGCGCGAATTTTTCGCCGATCAGCGCCATGATCGCGGTCAGGCAGTCGCCCGGCAGCGAGGTCGGCGTGCCGCCGCCCCAATGGACGTGCGAGACGGGCGCGCGCCGGCCGATCAGCGCCGCGACGCGCGCAATCTCGCGCTCCAGCAGCGCCGCATAGGCGCGCCGCGCCGAGTCGAGCCGCACCACCGTGGTGTTGCAGCCGCAATAATGGCAGAGCCGGTCGCAGAACGGCACGTGCAGATAGAGCGACAGCGTCGTCTCGGCCGGCAGCGCCTGCAGCCACGCGGCATAGGTCGCCACGCCGACCGCCGGCGAGAAATGCGGCGCGGTCGGATAGGAGGTGTAGCGCGGCACGCGGCCGTCGTAGCGGGCGACGAGTTCAGCGTCGGTCATCGCCGCCTTGTCGCCGCGCTCCGCGGACGCAACGTTGACGGAGGTCAAGGTCATGGACGGGTTATAGCAGGTCCGCGGCAAGGGGAGGGGCGTTCCTTGGAGAGAGAGGCGAACTCTCCTTCGCGAACTAGATATTCTTCTTCTTTGGACCGTCGAGTTTGGCAAACTCTTTTCCGGCCCGCTTCAGACCGCTTCGGACCTTTTTGATGTCCTCCGAGAGCGGAAGGTTTTCAGGGAGCGTCCCGCCAATACGGCGCATCGTATCCCTTACTTCCCTGCCCACTGCTTCGTGCGCCCTTTCAAGGGGACGCTGGCCCCGGATATCCTCGTTCCTAATCTTTTCTTCCGTCTGAGTGATTCGAAAGAGGTTCGCCGCAAGCTCGGTCTTACCCATGAAATCTAAGATTGAACGGCCTGAAGGCACCCCTTTGCGGCGGACGAGCTGGGTGAAATCCATGTTGTACATGCCGCGGTAGCCGGCATTCTGAAAATAGGCGTAGTTCACGACGCCGTGCTGACTTGCCGTTCCACTCAGCGCTTTCTCACGCTCAGAAATCTCACCGCGAACAAGAACCCGCTCGACACCTTCAGCTTGCTGTACGTACTGCCGGAACGCCTCCGCTTGGGTTATGAAATATGCTTGCGCCTGCGCAATTTTGGGATTGCGAGGATCGCCGTTCATAACAGTCAGATAGCAGGCAAACCGCGATAGGCACCAATCATCGTCGGCAGATTCTGATTTTGTCTCGCGAAAATTCTCGTTGATTGGCACTCCCAGATTCGCGCAAGCAGCGAGCGCCCTATTGATAGCCTTCTTGATCGGTCCCATGCTCGCGTAGCCGAGCATCTGCATCAGATCGGTTGCCAACCAATGGCGGAAGCCGTTTTCGTGGCCAAATGCCTCGAAACTCGGGTGATCGTCATCGAAATGAAAGACTTGAAGATCAGCCATGGCGGCCCCCGCTAACCGGCAATGCGATCATACATGGCGAGAGCGCCGAGCGAACCGTGTCGTTCCGCCTTGTCAACTGGGTCGCGAGCGATGGTCATCGTCACCTCCAAATTGCGACGGATCGAACTAGCCCACCGTCCCATTGGTTTGCTCCGCTGGAGGCGGTCGCCGAAGGCAACATTGACGGAAGTCAAGCTCATCGGCGGGTCATAGCAGATTGGGGGCAGGGGAGGGCAGGGGCCTTTCGGCTGAGACGGCGCGAATCCACCTCCTCGCTTGACCCAGCTCAATCACCCGCCCGTAGCCGCGGCGCGTAATCCTTTTCACGGCGTCGCAAAGGCGAAAGGCGCCGAGCTTCCGGGCGGGAGGGAAGACGGCGTTCGCCGAGACGAATCCGTCGGCGCGGCTGGTTCGGGCCGCGGCTGCGCCGTGTTGTGCGCCAGACCGATCGAAACGCATCCACGCGCCCGTGCCCGAAGGTCGGGGGACTCTTCATGAGCAAGCTGTTGCCGAGCGCCGCGCTCGCGCTGGCGCTGACGGCGTCGCTGGCGACGAACGCCGTCGCCGCCAAGTCGTTCCAGTTCAGTTTCATCAATCACACCAACATGCAGCTGCACTTCTACATCGACGAGGGCTACGCCTGCACCGCCAACGCCGGCATGGTCTGCTATTCGCACATCGCGGTCGGACCGCACGCGTTCCGGGCGGCGATGGGGCAACAGACCATCGCCGAGACTAGCGCCACGATCTACGAGAACGCCCAGAGCCCGGCGTGGACCGTCTGCAACAGCGACAACGGCGTCTGCCCGTAGCCGCTGTCGGCCTCGTCCCCGCGAAATACGGAGATGACGGCGAGGCGGCCGGCTCGTTTTGGTGACAATCTCTTTCTGAAAATCACAAATACAAGTACAATATCTTTTCGTCTCCCAGGAGCCCCGTCATGCCTGCCGTCGCCAAGTCTCCGGTCCGCAACTCCGCCGCCAGCCGCGCCCGCACCCGGCATGTCTTCGCCCGGCTGATGCAGGGGCAGTCGACGGCCGACATCGCGGCGGCCGAGGGCGTCAGCGTACGGCGGGTGCAGCAGATCGTGAGCGCCGAGCTTCAGCGGCGCGGGGCCAACCCGGCCGAGGACTACGTCATCATGCAGGTCGCGCGGCTCGAGCGCGCGCTCGATCTGCTCGGCGGCCAGATCGAGGCCGGCCGCGCGTCATCGGCGCTGGCCTTCGTGCGCACGGTCGAGTTGCTGTCCAAGCTCGCCGCCCGCCCGCTGCGTCTCGACAGCCCGCTCTTCCGCGAACCGGGCGCGGTCGCGGCGATGACCGAGCGGCTGGCGCGGCTCGACGCGGCGCGCGAGATCGTCGCCTCACGCGCGCTCGCCGCGGCGGCGAAACGAAACGACGGCCAAGCGATTGAAAAGACGGAATCCGGCGAAACCGCCGAACGCGCCGAGGCCTCGCAATCATGACGCAACCCGGCCGAAACGAAGCTTTTCGTTTCGTTTTCCCTTCGCTTCGTTTCGCCTCGCTTCGCCGGTGAGGTCTGTCCGGCGCCGCAACGTCGGGCGCCCGGCGCGCCCGCTATCCGCGCCGCCTCCGCCTCGCCCTTTGCCCTCGCCCGGAAGTTGCAGCGCGATTGCCGTCCTTTTCTCGACAATCGCCCGGATTCCGGTCACAATAATGCATTGCAGCATTCCGCTGCTGCGGAAACGCCCCGAAGTGTTCACGCTCGACGACCTCGCTCGCATCATCGCCGCGCGCGCCGACGCGGGGGCGGAGAGTTCGTACACCGCTTCGCTGCTGGCCAAGGGCCCGCTGCGCTGCGCCAAGAAATTTGGCGAAGAGGCGGTCGAGCTGGCGATCGCCGCCGTCGGCCAGGACGAGGCGGCGGTGCGCGCCGAGGCCGCCGACGTGCTCTACCACCTGCTGGTCGTGTTGCAGTCGCGCGGCGTGGCGCTCGGCGAAGTGATGGAAGAACTCGAGCGCCGCACTGCGCAGAGCGGCCTGGCGGAAAAGGCGTCGCGACGCGCGTGACCAGACCCGGACCGGCCTTTCCCGATTTCTTCGCCGCCGAGGCGGAGGCCGACCTGCGCACGGGCGCAATCCCGCGCGCCCATCCGCTCGACGCGATCGCTTCGCACTATCGCCACTTCACCCGCGACGAATGGGCGAAGCTGCGCGCCGACACCGAGCTGACGCTGACGATCGACGATCTGCGCAAACTGCAGTCGACCCACGATCCGATTTCGCTCGACGAGGTCGAGGCGATCTATCTGCCGTTGTCGCGTCTGCTGGCGCTCTATGTCGCGGCGACCCAGGGCCTGTTCAAGGCGACGCAGCGCTTCCTTGGCGCCGACGACGGCAAGGTGCCCTACATCATCGGCGTCGCCGGTTCGGTGGCGGTCGGCAAATCGACCACCGCGCGCGTGCTGCAGGCGCTGCTGACGCGCTGGCCAAACACGCCCAAGGTCCAACTGCTGACGACCGACGGCTTCCTCCATGCCAACGCCAGGCTCGAGCGCGACGGGCTGATGGAGCGCAAGGGCTTCCCCGAAAGCTACGACGGCGCCGCGCTGATCCGCTTCCTCGCCGCGGTCAAGGCCGGCACGCGCAACATCACAGCGCCGGTCTATTCGCACCTCGTCTACGACGTCGTGCCCGACGAGACGATCGTCGTCGACCGCCCCGACATCCTCATCGTCGAGGGACTCAACGTGCTGCTGCCCAACCGCCTGTCGCGCGAGGGCCGCGAGATTCCCTTCGTCTCTGATTTCTTCGACTTCTCGGTGTTCCTCGACGCCAGCGACGAGCTGCTGGAGAAATGGTACGTCGAACGCTTCATGCGCCTGCGCCTGACCGCGTTCCGCGATCCACGCAGCTATTTCCGCAAGTTCGCCGACATCGGCGACGCCGAGGCGGAGGCGATCGCGCGCTCGCTGTGGCGGCGCATCAACCTCGTCAACCTGCACGAGAACATCCTGCCGACGCGCCCGCGCGCGAGCCTCAGGCTGGTCAAAGGCGCGAGCCACCGCATCGAGCAAGTGGCGCTGCGCAAATTGTGAGGCCGACGATGCCGCTTTCGCGTCGCGCTGCCGCCGCCGCGTTGCTCGTCGTCATCGCGTTCGCCGCCGCGCCGCCGGCTTTCGCCGCCGAGAGCGCGACGCCGCCGGCCTGCGGCGGGCGCGACATCGCCGCCGGGCTCGATCTCGCCGCGGCGCGCGTCGCCCGCGCCGACGAGCTCACCGATGGACAAGGGCTGCTGTGGCGCATCGAGCGCGACGGCGTCGCGCCGTCCTATCTGTTCGGGACCATCCATTCGACCGACGACGACGCGGCGGCGATCGCGCGTCGCGCCGCTGCGGTCGCGGCGAAAGCGACGATCGTCGCCACCGAGCTCGGCGGCCCGTTCGACGCGGTCGACCGCGGCGCGCTCGCCGCCAAGCTGCTCGCCGCGGCGATCGATCGCGACGAGGACACGTTCCAGCCCGATCTCGTCGGCGCGGCGGGCGCGGCGGCAGAGGCGCTGCTCGCCGCCCACGGCGTGCCGAAGGAGCTCGCGCATCATCTCAAGTTGTGGTTCCTCGCGGCGGCCGTCGAGGCGCCGTTGTGCGAGCAGGCGCGCGAACAGGCGGGCCTGCCCGAGGTCGACGAGATCGTCGCCGAGGCGGGCGCGAAGGCGAAGATTCCGGTCGTCGGGCTGGAGACCGCCGACGAGCAACTGGCGGCGCTCGCCGCCGCGCCGCCGGCGCTGTCGGCGGAGCTGCTGGCGACGTCGGCCCGCCTGCCCGAGCTCGACGACGACGCCTACGCGACCATGGTGCGCCTCTACCGCGACGGCCGTCCGGCCGAGATGATCGCCGTCGTCGACGCGCTGCCCGAGCTGACGGCGGAAGAGCGCGCCGCCGAGCGGCGGTTCGACGATCTGCTGCTCGTCGGACGCAACGAAACGATGGCCGAGCGCGCCGCGCCGCTGCTGGCCAAGGGCGGCGCCTTCGTCGCCGTCGGCGCGCTGCACCTGCCCGGCAAGGGCGGCCTGATCGCGCGCTTCCGCGCGATGGGCTATCGCGTCGTCAACGTGTGGTGAGCGGGCGGCGCGATGCCGGCCGCGCCCTTCGTCAGGAGCCTCAGCTTGGCCGCATTCGTCATCAAGCCGTTGACCGCTTCGCCGCGGACGCTCGACGCGCTCGCCGACATCCTGGTCGAGACGGTGGCGGCGGGCGGCTCCGTCCACTTCCTGCATCCGCTGGCGTTCGCGGACGCGCGCGTCTTCTGGGCGAAGGCGCTCGCGGCGGCGGCGCGCGGCGAGCGAATCGTGCTCGGCGCCTACGACAGGGAGACGCTGATCTCGACCGTGTCGCTGCTGCTCGACACGCCGCCCAACCAGCAGCACCGCGCCGAGATCGGCAAGATGATGACCCACCCGCGGCATCGCGGCCGCGGCGCGGCGGCGGCGCTGCTCGCCGAAGCCGAGCGCATCGCGGCCGAGAAGGGCCGCACGCTGCTCAACCTCGACACCGCCGCCGACGACGGCGCCTCGGGCCTCTACGAGAAGACGGGCTACGTCTTCGCCGGCTCGATCCCCGACTTCGCCTTCAAACCCCACGGCGGCCTGACGGCGACGAAGATTTATTGGAAGCGGATCGGCGCCGCCGCGAACGAATAGGGCTGGGCAAGAGGACGGACGCCGCAGATTCCGGGGCTTTTCGTCAACTGCCGCGGGATCGAAGAGTGGACGATCGACGCCGCGATTGGGCTCGGCACGTCGGACTTCCGAGGCGGCGTTGGCGGGGCCGACGCGCTTTGACAGCAGGGCGCCTGCAGCCTAGGCTTTTTTGAAGCCAATCAGAAGAGTTCGGTTGCGTGATCCACGGGGGAGAAAGCACATGAAACTCACAATTGGAACGTGTCGCGTAGTCATCCGGCGTATTCTCGGCGTCGTCGGCGTGGCGGCGGCCGGCGCCGGACTGGCGTCGGTCGCGGGCGGCCAAGTCTTTGCGCACCAGTTCCTCCAAGAAATGACCCCGGGGCCAAATGTTGGAATGGTGTATGACCCGCAGCTGCAACTGATGGTCAAGCCGGGGACCGTCGATCCGGTGTTTGGCTCGAAGTCGTTTCAGGTGGCGAGTTCCGCCGTGACCCAAGGATCCGGACCGAACGGCCAAGGCCCACACGCCGACGCCGACTAACGCCGCCGTCGGCGTCCATTGCGGCCGCGCCGGTTGCGAACCGGCGCGCGTCGCGACGATTTGGTCGCGGTGTCGAGGCGTGCCGCGCGTATGAAGACGATTCTGCTCATCACCGAGCAATTTGATCCGACCGCAGATCATTTGCTTCAAGTTTTGCGTCGGCGCGGATGTCCAGTGCTGCGATGGAATCTTGACCGATATCCGCAGGACTCGACGCTGACCTATCGCGCCGGGGCGGACGCGTTAGGCGGCTCAATCGCCACCGAGGGCCGTATCGCGCCATTCGATCTGATCGGCAGCGTCTGGTATCGCGCCTCGCATTGCCGCGGCTTTCCGCCCGGTCTCAAGCCGCAAGAGCGCGAGTTCGCCGCGCGCGAGGCCGAAAGCGCGCTGAATTCCTTGCCGCTGGTGACCGACTGGCGTTGGATGAACGAGCCGCGACGTCATCGCGACGCCGCATGGAAGCCGGCGCAGCTCGCCGCCGCGCGCCGGCTGAAGCTGGCCATTCCACGTACGGTGATCACCAATGATCCCGGCGTCGTCACGGCTTTCCGCGAAGAAAGCGGCGGCGCGATCATCTTCAAGACGCTGTCCCAGACGCTCGATCTCGAGCCAGGCAAGGCGGCCTTCACCGCCCTCGTGACGGAGGAGGCGTTATCGTCGCTCAGCCTGATCCGGCATGCGCCTGGAATATTCCAGGAGCTCGTCGCCAAGGATTACGAGGTTCGGTTGACCGTTGTCGGGGACAGGATGTTCGCTGCGAAAGTTCTGTCGCAGCGGAATGAACGGACGAAGCTCGACTGGCGAATCGCAGCCCACGAAATAAAATACGAACCCATCGATTTGCCCGCCGATATTCGCGACAAAGTGAGCGGCTTCATGGCTGAGGCCGGACTGACCTATAGCTGCATCGATTTTATCGTCACGCCCGAAGGCCGTTACGTCTTCTTGGAAAGCAACCCCCGTGGTCAGTATCTGTGGATCGAGCATTACACCGGCATGCCGATCACCGAGGCCATCGCCGACGCGCT
>Ga0181529_10006576_pt1 | contig 11783 bp, 8 predicted proteins | sample PEATcosm2014_Bin_36_FD_119763 | JGI IMG/M metagenome (GOLD analysis project Ga0181529, IMG submission 119763) | Peatland microbial communities from MTU Mesocosm Facility, Houghton, MI, USA - PEATcosm2014_Bin10_30_metaG | ecosystem: Environmental > Terrestrial > Soil > Wetlands > Peat | place... | reverse complement strand
TGCAACAATTCGTGGGGCATTTACGCCTTCCATACCGGCGGGGCCAACGCCCTGCTTTTGGACGGCTCGGTCCATTTCCTCGCCGTGGGCCTGGACCGGGATGTCTTTGCCGCGCTGGTCACTCGGGCCGGTGGCGAAACAATTGACAGGATTGGTCTTCAGTAAAGCGCCATGCAAAGGCAGACGATGACCAGGATGCTGAGTGGTTGTTGCGAGTCGACGCGCATCGCACGTTTTGGTTCACACGGCCACCCCTTGCACCAAACCTCCCCAGCGCCGATCGCTACCCGAACTGGGCGCGGACCGTTGACGCATCGCCCCAGGAGATGCTTGCTTTCGTGGCGAACACCTGAGCCAGCAACCTGGCATCAAACACCTCATGCACAGGGCCGATGGCCACGATCTTTCCCCTGTCCATTACCACGGCCCTATCGACCATCAATGGCGACACCAAAAGATCGTGGCAGATGATCAAGACTGACTGTCCCTCCTCGGCAAGAGTCTTCGCCAGCCGGTAGATTTCCAATTGATGAGCCAGGTCCAGGTGGGTGTTCGGTTCGTCCAGCAGCAAGACGCTGCCCTGCTGGGCCAAGGCACGGGCAATCACGGCCCGCTGCCGCTCCCCCCCGCTGAGATGACTGAAGGGGCGGTTGGCCAAGTCGGCAATGCCCAATCGCTCCAGGCAGACGCTGACGATCCGGGCATCTTCGCGCGTCTCCTGGGCCCAAGTGCTCCCCTGCGCGTAGCGGCCCAACATGACCACCTCATGCACGGTGAGAGGAACGTCCACGGGGGTGTCCTGCGGCACGACGGCGATATGGCGTGCGACCGCCCGCCGATCCATGGCGGCAACAGCCTGCCCATCGAGAAATACACGGCCCGATTGCGGGTTCAGCGAACCGTTCAGACATCGCAAGAGGGTGCTCTTGCCGGAACCGTTCGGCCCGAACAGGCCGGTGACGACGCCGGGCTGAAGTTCCAGGCATGCGTCTTGGATCACGTTCTGGGCAGCGTCATACGCGAAGGTGATATGTTCGGCTTGTAAAATCATGCCCACCCTCCGTAGCCGGCGCGTCGGCGGAGGAGCCACAGGAACAGCGGCGCGCCAACCATTGCCGTAACGATGCCTACCGGCACCTCAACCGGTGCGGCGACTGTGCGGGCCAACGTGTCGGCCACGAGCAGTAACAGCGCGCCGCCCGCCGCCGACGCGGGCACCAGGCCGCGGTGGTCGGCGCCGACGATCATCCGCAGCAGGTGCGGCACGACGAGACCCACGAAACCGATCACCCCGCTGACCGCAACAGCCACCGAAATCGTGACGGAAACGACGATCAGCAGGAGTGTCTGAAGGCGCCGCACGTTCACTCCCAGATCACTCGCGGATCGTTCTCCCACGAGAGCCACGTTCATTGCGGGCGCGGCTGCGATCAGCCCGACAATCGCGGCCACGGTGACCGGCGCCACCAGCAGCACGTCGCGCCACGTTGCTTGCCACAGCCCGCCCATCAGCCAGAACACCAGCGTTTGCAGCCGCTCGCCCGCCAGATAGAGCGCCGCCGCCGTGAGGGCCGAGCAGAACGCGCTGATGGCGATCCCCGCCAGGAGCAGCGAGTGGCCGAAGTGGCTGGATCGGCGCGCCATCGTGAAGACGATTGCGCCGACGCTGCACCCGCCGACGATGCTCATCGCTGGCACGCTGCCGTAGCCAAAGGGTTTCCCCGCCAGGAGCATCGCCGCGACGGCGCCCACCGCAGCCCCGTTGGAAACGCCCAACACGTAGGGACTGGCCAAGGGATTGCGGAACAGCGTTTGCGAGGCCAGCCCCGCCAAACCCATGCCTCCGCCGACGGCAACCGCCAGCATGATCCTCGGCAAGCGGATGCCCAGAACGATCCGCGCGGCAGTATCATCCGCAGGCTGTCCCAGGATTGCTCGCCAGAGGGCCGAGAGGGCCTGCCCCGGCGACAGGTCCGCACTGCCGACCAGAAGCGCCGCGCCCATGATCGCCGCCACGGTCACCAGGAGGACCGATAGGAACAGCCAAACGGGTATAGTACGTCGCTGGTGGACCACGCGGCAAGCTCCTACGCGATTTGCTCGACGATGAACATGTCGTTGCGGCAGGTCAAGTCGCGAGCTTGCTCCGTGGTTAGATGGGAACGCCCAACATGACGGAGGTGACGTTCGCAGGCGCGCACCGCGGCGTCCATCTGTTCGATCGTTGGCCGCTCATAGGACTGGCCTGGAACGGGGATGTAACCCATGATGTGGAACGGTATGTCCACGTTCAGTGATGCCAACCACTCCGCTATCGCCTCGACCTGGTCGAGGTCCACGAATCCGGGGATGAACACGACGTTGGCTTTCATGTCCAGCCCGGCGTGGACCGCAGCCGCGAAGTTGTCGAAGATCGGCTGCCTGGGCCGCCCCGTGTAACGAAGGTGAACCCGTTCATCCCACGCCTTCAGGCCGACGTTGGCCCCGTCAAGATTGGCCAGCGGCAAGCGGTTGCCGTTGGTATGCCCCAAGTACGTTTTCACGCCAAGGGTGTTTTTGCCGAAGTCGAGCATCCCCGGCAGTTCCCTCGCCACGGTCGGCTCGCCGCCCATGAACAGCAATTTGTCGAAGGGCACGGATCGGAGCACGGCTTTCATGTGATCGACGGCAAGGAACCGCTCGGGCCTTGGATGGACCTGTCCGGGCACACCCTCGGAACCGCTATGAATCTTGTAGCTGCAAACCTCGCAGTGGTACGTGCAGCCCGTGTTGTGAAGCGTGGCAAAACGATGCTTCCGGTTATACGTGATTTTGAAGAATGGCATAATTGCACCTTTACGGGCTTGGCGATTCGGAGATGCTTTTGCGAATCCTCTCGACGGCCTGGGGCATCTGCGGGCCGGCGACGAGCCAGTAGCGGTCCAGGGCCAGCACCCGCCCCCGGCGCACGGCTCTCAGCGCAGTCATGCCCGGACGCGCTGCCAGCCCTGCCCGTTCCAAGGGCCCGCCGACAACGAGAATAACGTCAGGATCGGCTTGAACGAGTCGTTCCATCGAAAACAAGACCGTTCCTGTGGCGCCATCGGCGACGTTGCGTGCCCCGGCCAGTTCCAGCAAATCATTGGTGTAAGTCTCGCGGCCTACGGTCTTTAGCGGCCCGTAAAGCTCAAGGAACACCCGTTGGGCGTTCCGCGCCGGTCGCGGCGGCGCCTTGGCCAGGAACGACGCTGCCTGCTCGGCGGCCCGGTCAGCCGCCTCCCGACAATCGACGCAATCGCCGATGAGCCGAATCATGGCGGGCAGGTCGGCGGCGCGTCCGCTGCGGATCCGCACCACGGGAACGGCGAGGTCCTCCAACATCACGGCAACATCATCCTGATACCACCAGACGAAGGCCAGATCGACGCCCAGCGCGGCCACCTGCTCGCGGGATACAGCGCTGCCCTTGCCGACTACCATCGCCCGCTCCGTGCCGGGGACGACGCGGCTGAACTCGTCGACGGCGACGAGACGGTCTGCCGCCCCCGTGGCCACGATCGTATCGGCAGCGGAGGTGCAAAGGCTCAAGATTCGTACGGGCCGCTTGGGAATACGGATCGGCCGCGAGGTCATGTCCACAACCTCGCGCAACGACCGCTCCTCCCCGCCGGCCAAAAACCCCGGCGAGTGACTCGCCAGCCAGATGGCAGCAGCCAGCAGAAGGGCGACAACTCCAATCACGACAAGTGTGGTGTTCCGACGCATGGCTCCCGTATCTTCCTATCGCCCACCGATGCCGCCGCAGTCCATGGTGGTCTTTGCCTATCGATCACTGGGATGCGTCCCAGTCGGGCTGCGTAGTAGTGGTCTTGGACTCCGCGTGGCCGTCGCAGAAGACGGCGTTGAAGGTGCCGCCCAGGTGGCGGTAGTCCACGCCGGGCACCGGGTCGCTGAACGTGCTGCCGCCGCCGCACCAATAATTTCCCGGCGTGGCGTCTGCGAACAGTATGATCCCGCTGTTGCGAGTAACGCTCCTGCAACTGACCGTATACCAAAAGCAATGGGCCTCGTCCGTAAACAGGAAACAATTGATCCCATAACTGAGTGTCATGGTTGGGTCGTACGGAGAAGGGATCTGTTTCGGGTCGGAGGGGCATCGATACACCGTATCGCTCTTGGAGATGTACGGTTTGAGCAGATCCATCCAGCGGCAGGTGCTGTTGACCCACGCGGGCGGGTAGTTGTCGCCTGTGGTGATGTAAATCTGCGCTGCCAGGCCGATCTGCCGCAGGTTGCTCAAGCACGCAGCACGCTGCGCTGCTGCGCGTGCGGCGCTTACCGCCGGAAGGAGGAGGCTGATCAGCATGCCAATGATCGCAATCACGACCAGGATCTCCACCAAGGTAAAACCGGCGGCGAGTTGCCGCCGTCGTGGTGTGGAGATCCAGCGGCTTCGGCGCGGCCAATCGTAGGGCGGTGGCAGGTCTGGTCGCTCGCCGGTCATGGGATCATCCTTGGGGATCGAATTCTCTGATCGGTTTCCTCGTTCGCCAGGCGGCAAAGCCCGCAACCAGCCCCGCCGTCAATAGCGCCAAGCTCCCCGGCTCGGGAACTGCTTCGACCGCCGAGGCCGCCGACAACGACATCGGGGCGGCGGCGGGCCATGATGGATCGACGATCAAGGTGCCGCCGGCGCCGACGGTCAAGCTCGTCCCCTTGGGTAACGCGGTGTCGGAGGCCGCGACCAGCGTGCCGGCAGTCACGGTCGTGCCGCCGCTATAGGTGTCCGTGCCGCTGAGGATCAGTGTTCCATCGCTGCCGCTCATGGTCAAGGCGTGGTGGCCGCCGCCGTCCATGATGCTGCTGGCCGTGCCGAAGTCAAGCGTCCCGCTGCCGCTCACCACGAGGTTGTCGGCCAAGACCACCGGCGCATCGATGGCGTGACTGCCGTTGGCGACCGTGATCCTAGCGCCGTAACCCGAATTGCTGAAGGTCAACGTGCTGCCGCCGTTGGCGGTCAGCGTGTAGCCCACGGTCGTGCTGCCGGAGTTGCCTAGTATCAGCGCGCCGAGCGTCACGGGCTCGTCGAGCGTAATGGTCAGTTGGGAGTTGGTCGGGACATTGATCTCCGTGCTTGCGCCGACGGTGTTGGGCGCGCCGCCCGTCCAGTTGTTCGCCGGGCTCCAACTCCCGCTGACGGCCTTCGCCCAGACCGACAGCGGGTGCGTGACCGCCAACAGGCCGATGTTCGCCCGAAGATAGGTTTGGCCGCCGGGCATTGCCACGCTGTATTGCACCGTGTTCGTGCCGGACAGGCAAGTCGCGACATTGGAGGAGACGACGCTCGGGCCGTAATTCGCGTTCGATCCTTGCGCAACGTCGTTGGGGTTCGCGCCCAATGCCGTGCCGTTGAAAGAGAGGGAATCGTACTGGTCCGTCACCCCGAGGGTATAGCCGGCGTAGTAGGTTTCGCTGGCCGCGTTCACGGGGTCCGCACCGGCGATCGTGAGCGTTCGGCCAGTTGGGGCGCCAGTGCCGGCGTCTGCCATCAGCCCGTCCGCCCCGGCCAGGTCGTAGTCCAGTGTCTGGTTCAACGTTGAACTGGTATAGGCCGTAATCAGGCTGGCGCAATACGTACGGCCATCGAAGCTCCCCGTCGGATCGTTGACGGTCCATGTCACTGCGTTGGCGCTGCCGTTGGTGTTGAGCAGGTTGCCGACGCCGGCGATGGCCAACTGCCAAAACCCGAATCCCGACCCGTAGACACAGGTCGTCGCGGCGTTATAGGTCGGGTTGGCGTCGTTCGTGCCGCCGATCGAGATCGTCGGAAGCTGGGTCCCGTTGACCGACACGGCAACCGTGGCCGTATTGGGGGGACTACCGCCCCAGATGTCCAGATACAGACGGGCAAAGTCGATCTCGTTGCACGACGGCAGCGTAAAGCTCGTGCTGACGGGGTCGTTCAGCCCACGCGACTGGTTCCATTCCGGGGTCATGAGGTAACTGATCCCCGCATTGGGCAATGCCTGCCCCGACTGGACGACCTCGAGGTTCCAGCCTGGCAGCGAGTATCCGCCCCAAGCGGGGACCGTCATCGTGCAGAGCGCGGCCAATGCCGCTGCCGCAAGCCCGTATTTAAGCCGATTGCTTCCAGCCTCAAGCGGCGCAGCCGCGCCGCAAACCCTGCGAACCGCCAAGGCGGCGAATGTCGCACTGCCGTAAGGTCGCATCATCATCGTACCTCATCGCCGTGCCGCCGTCGCGCTTGTCGTGATCGCCAAGCGCAGCCGGCGAGCCCCATGGCGCCGACGCTAAGAAGAACGAACGTGGATGGTTCGGGTGTCGTAGTGAGAGAGAAGACAACTCCGTCGTTGCTTGTGCCGCCGGAGGAGGTCATCCCATACAGGGTCGAGCCGTTCAGGGTCAAGCTGCCGTAGGGATTCGCCCCGTCGGAGCCGCTGAACGACAACAGGCTCCGAAAGTCGCTGCCGTCGATGTTGATCGAAAAGATGGTGCCGTCGCCGTCGCTGCCGCCGTTCACGGTCATCCCATACAGGGTCGAACCGCTCAGGACCAGATCGCCGTTGGGATTCGCCCCGTCGCCGCCGCTGAACGAGTAGAGGTTGTGAAAGCCGGTGCCATTGGTATTGACGGAAAAGATGTTGCCCTTGCCGCTGGCGCCGCCGGACCAGGTCATGCCGTACAGGATCGAGCCGCTCAGGGTCAAATCACCGGATGGCCACTGCCCGTCAGCGCCGCCGCTGAACGCATAGAGGCTTAGAAGGCCGGTGCCATTGGTGCCGATCGAAAAAATGTTGCCGTTTCCGTTGCCGCCCGCGGAGGTCATTCCATACAGGGTCGAGCCGCTCACGGCCAAGCTGCCGAAGGGATACGACCCATCGGCGCCGCCGCTGAACGAGCAGAGGTTTTGAAAACCGGCGCCATTCGTGCTGATCGAAAAGATGTTGCCGCTGCCGTTGCTGCCGCCGGCGCAGGTCATCCCGTACAGGGTCGAGCCGCTCAAGGTCAAGCTGCCGTAGGGATTCGTCCCGTCGCCGCCGCTGAACTGGTAGAGGCTCTGAAAGGCACTGCCATCGGTGTTGACCGAGAAAATGTTGCCGAAGCCGCTGCCGTAGCAGGTCATCCCGTACAGGGTCGAGCCGTTCAAGGTCAAGCTGCCCTGGGGACCCGCGCCGTCGGCGCCGCTGCTGAAAGAGTAAAGGTTTTGAAAGCCGCTGCCATTGGTGTTGATCGAGAAAATGTTGCCGTTGCCACTGATGCCGCCGGAGGTCATCCCATACAGGGTTGAGCCGTTCAGGATCAAGCTTCCCTGGTAACCGGGATTCGCCCCGTTGGCGCCGTTGAACGATTGCAGGACCGTGTAAGTCTGCCCGTGGGCGACGGGCGATTGCCCAGCCGACAACACGATGGCAAGGCAACCGAGAGCCGTAACAAGGGCGCAACGGCCCGGCAGCGAGGCGGCGGTTTTTCGCTTGAAAATCTCCGGTGTCATCAAAAGTCTCATCATCGTGGGCTCCATTGAGTGATATGAATCCTTTGGGATCCAAGGCGGGGTGGTGTTACGATATTGAAAATCGTAATACGCAGATTCTAGTTTCCCTCCATTTTCTTGCAAGCCCCCGTCGCGATTGAGTCGCAACCTGTTGCACGCAAGCCAGTTGTGGCGTTGCTGCCCGGGTGTCGACGTGTCGTTGCGCCACCGGGCCGCAAGGAGCATCTGACAGCACGAACAGACGTTGCGAGCGACACGCCGTGCCGCTGGTCCCCGTCACTTGGCATGGGGCATAAAGAGGGGAACACGGAACGGGCCGGCTGTCGGCGCGATCGGCTGGCCGCGACAGCCTCTAGGGCGAGGAGACGAAGCGATATTTGCCCGACGCCACGGCGAAAACCGCGCAGCCGTCCTCCGTCCGCAGCAATCGTACTCCCTCGGACTCGATCGCGCGGCGGCCGCTTTCGGTGACCGCGGCGGGGTCCTTGGCGGGAACGTACACGGTGGCCGTCGTGTTGACCGGAATGGTCGCCTCCAACGCCAGCCGGCCTTCGTTGCGGCTCCAGTTGCACCCGATCGTGCCGTGGATCGAACGGAAAGTCGCCTTCACCCATTTCACGTCGCCCACCAGCGCCGGGCGGATGATGATCCGCTTGAATCCGGGGGCGGCATCGTCGGGCCGGATGCCCGCCAGGCCCCCATAGAACCAGCCCCCCACCGAGGTGAAACAGGAATGGATCTGCGACCAGTAGCCGTTCCACTGTTCCCAGTTCGTCGTGGCGCCTTGGTCGAGCATGTAGCCCCAGCCCGGATAGCTCCGCTGGTTGACGATCGTAAAGACCAGGTCGTTGTGCCCGAGGGCCTGCAGGTGCTGCAGCAGGAAATAGGTGCCCAACATGCCCGTGTCCAGGTGACCGTGCCGCCGCACCAGGATCAAGTCTTGCAGGGCGCGGAGGACGCGGCCGCGCTCGGCCTCGGGCGTGACTCCCGCAACCAGCGGCAGGACCTGGTAGGATTGCTCCTCGGGCTGATAGACGTGCTTGGCCGCATCGAAGAACTCGCGGTGGACCAAGGGGCGTATTGTCTCAAGATGCTCGCGGCAGCGGCGGGCCTCGTCCATTCGGCCCAGCGCCGTGTTGGTCTTTTCCAGCAGTTGCCATAGATAGAGGCGGTAGCAATTGTTGAAGAGTTCGGCGGCCCGCTTGCCCGGCCAGTGGTCCGGCTGGTCCATGCCGCAGCCGGGCGCGACCCAATCGCCGATGAAGTACCACGGACCGCGATAGTAGCGGAGGATGCCGCCCTGGCAGCGGCCCTCCAGGTAGTCAACGTAGCGCCGCAAGGAATCGCACGAGTCTTCCAGGACCCGCCGGTCGTCGTAGAAAAGGTACGTCCGCCACATGATGGCGGCCATGCCTCCGCCCCAGGCCGGCCCGCCGCCCGTCTTGTCGTCGGGCGCCACGTAGGGCATCTCCCCGGTTTGCGGATGCTGCCCATCGCGCCAATCGCGGAGCCACTTGCCGTAGAAGCTGGGCATCCAGAAGTTCATCAGGCAGCCCTCGGCCGACACCTGACCGTCGCCATAGCCCAACCGCTCGCGGTGCGGACAATCGACCAGGTAGCCGCCCAGGTCGAGGCAGCGGAGCGTCCACCGATTCATGCGGTGGATGCGGTTCAACAATTGGTTGGAACACTCGAACTCGCCGACCGGCTCCAGGTCGCTCTCGACCAGGAGGGCCTCGGCGTCGGCTGGCGCGGGCAGGGCGGGAAGCCCTTCGATCACGGCGTACCGGAAACCGTGATAGTTGAACTTCGAGCAGAACTCCTCGCCCGCACGGCCCGCCGAGATGAACTCGTCGGCCTGGTTGAAGGTCTGGTAGCGGACCTTTCCGCCGCCGGCGACGAACTGCTCGTCGCTCATGGCCCCCTCGATCCGGCCGGCAGGCGTGGCCTCCGCCGCGACACCCGCATAACGCTTGTCGGCATAATGAATGACCACGCGGCGCCCGGCGGCCAAGCGCGGCATGCGGAGCCGCAGCCAGCCTGAGAGGTCCGTGCCGAAGTCCAACTCGTACAGACCCTTTCCCAAGTCGGTCGAACGAACGCAAGCGATCCGCTGTCCGATGCGGTTGGGCGGACACATCTGCGCCTCGGCCTGCATGACCGGCGGCGGAACGGCGCTCGCCGTGGTCCATTGGCGGTCGTCGAAATCGGCCGTGTTCCAGCCCGGTCGTTCCAGCCGCGCGTCGTAGCGCTCGCCGCCAAACTGGTTCCACCACCATTTGCCCAGCGTGCTATAGGGACTGGGCGAGCATTTCCAGGTGGCGTCGGTGGCGATTCGCGTGATGTGCCCGCCGGCCGTGATCTCCACTTGCGCGCGGACCATGGGGCCGGCGATCTGCACGCCCGGCCGCCCCTCTGCGTGCCAACCTTGGCCGAGCCAGAAGGCGATGCAGTTCTTCCCCGCGCGCAGCAGCGGGGCAATCTCGTAGGTCGTATAGAACGAACGCCGGCGGTAGTCGCAAACCGCCGGACCGAGCACATTGGGGCCGACCTTCCGCCCGTTGACGTAAAACTCGCAGTAGCCAACCGCGTTGACATAGGTGGAGGCCCGTTGGGGCAAGGCATCCAGCGTGAAGGTCTTGCGGATCCAAGGAGAAGCTGCCGTCTCCGGCGTCTCCTTCTCCGGCCCATCGCCTGCATGGATCCACGACGCGGACCAGTCGGACGCTTCCAGCAGTCCCATCGACCACAGCGCGGCGTTGCTCCAGGCCGAGGCCCGTCCGTCTTTGTCCCACACCCGCACCTTCCAATAGCAGCGGCTCCGCGAGACGAGCGGAATGCCGCCATAGACGACCTGGACGGACCGATCCGATTGGATTTTGCCGCTGTCCCACAGATCGCCCTGATCTTTCGCCAGGTGTTCGCGCGTGGAGGCGACCAGCACCTGGCAGGCGGTTTGCTTCTGGCCGCGCTGGTCGGATTGGAGGACCCAACTGAGCCGCGGTCGAGCCACGTCAATCCCCAGCGGGTTCTTCAGATATTCACAACGCAGTTCCTCGATTCGCAGCGTTGCTGCGGCGGCGTCGCCGCGCGGTTCTTCGGCCAGGGCGGCGGCACAACAAAGCGGCAAGAGAAGCAGGGCGGCCATTCGGGTCTTGCGCATGGTTCTTGGGTCGGGACGTTTGGGGACGGCGGCAGCGTAGAACTCGGCCCACCCTACCACCTACCATCTTCCTAACGCCGGGACGTTGCGGGCGGCGCCGCCACGGGTTCATCGTAATCGATGCTCCAGGCCACCGCGCGGCCCGTTGGGCTCGTGATGACGATCCGCGCGCCGGGGCTCGATTGGTCGCCAATCGTGCGGATGGTCGCGCCCGCTTGCTCATCGGCGGCCGACAAATAAGCCACCGTGGGCCGCCAATGCGGCGGCGCCGTCGTGCGGATTTCATAAGGCGCGCCGCCGATCACCCGTGAAGTTCCGCAGAGCGTGCCGCGGCCGGGCCCCTTGTCCTCCCACGACTCCTGGACCAGGTCGATGATGCCTTGTGTGACGTGGCGCGACGTGCCGGCAACCACCGGGTGGTCGACGCGCTGCACGGCGAACACTTTGCAGGACCGCGGGGGCACCGTGGCTTTCAGGCTATCGGCGTCCGTGTGCTTCAACGTGCCGCTCCAATATTCCAGCGCGGAATAATGCCCCGCGGCCAGCCCCAGCCGCCGCAAGGAGACGGCGATCTCTTGCGGCTTTTCGCCCCAGTTGAACACCGCGACGACGTCGCGCCGCTTTTCGCCCTCGCCCGCGCGGAGGTGCCAGACCTTGGCCGGATACGATTCATAGAGGTCCACGGGGCGGGCCTTGAGGTTATGGTTGGGGATGGTCCGCTTCAGGATCTCGAGCCGGTCGGCCGGCGTCTCCGGCAGCCAGTTGCTGACCATGTAAAGATCGCCGGTCACGGCCAGCCATGAGGCCCACGCGCGGACCTGGTCGAGCGTGAACTCCTTGTCCAGATAGAGCACGTCCGGATCGTTGTGCCAAACGCGGTGGTGCAGGTAGTAGACCGACGTGGCCACGTTGACGTTCATGAGGATGCCCGCCCAAGTCTTGTTGCTGTCGACGCCGACCCGGATGCCGTCCACCAGGCCGATCGAGCCGGCCAGCGTCCGCATGTTCTGGCTGGCCGTGCAGCCCAGGAAATAGGCATCGCTCCCGGCCCCCTCGCGGGCCGTCTTCAAGCCCGTGCGGAAGGCCTCGACATTGGTCATCGCCGGGTCGTGGAAGACGGCGTCGCCG
>Ga0181529_10006572_pt1 | contig 11788 bp, 11 predicted proteins | sample PEATcosm2014_Bin_36_FD_119763 | JGI IMG/M metagenome (GOLD analysis project Ga0181529, IMG submission 119763) | Peatland microbial communities from MTU Mesocosm Facility, Houghton, MI, USA - PEATcosm2014_Bin10_30_metaG | ecosystem: Environmental > Terrestrial > Soil > Wetlands > Peat | place... | reverse complement strand
GAGTCCCTGGATTTTCTCAAAGAGCCCCTCATAACGGCCTTCGGTTCTCAACTTCGCCGGCGCCTGCCCAGACTGAGCATTCTCCTGAGGCCAGGTGTGCTGAAGCATATCGGCAACCGAGGCTCGGAGCATCTCGCGTGCTTCCTTTGCCTCTGTTCCGTAATGCGCCAAAGCGCGATCCATCATGATGATGTTGGCGGACAGTTGGGCCATTCCATTTCGTTGGGTATCGAACGAACTCTTTGCCGATGCGATCAGCAAGCCGAGCACCAGGGCCGTCATCGTTCCGATAAGGCCCATGCCCAGCTTGATGACGTCCTTGGATTCCCCGCTCAAATGTTGCTCCGGCAGAAGGACACGCAGAAGCATTCCGAGGAGCGTGCCTCCGAAAATACAGGCAAACACGATGCAGGTAATCGTCATCGAACTCATGAACTATCTCCACGAGCAATCTCTGCGGTGCGAAACAGACCACGAAGGCCGGCCACCTCCTGCCCGATCTACCGGCCTACCGGTACCGCCACGAGCGTCGCCGGCTACGAAACTGACGTATTGTATTTCGCACCCACATTCGAGGTAGTCCACATTCAGCGAACTGATGAGACGCCTCCCGCGCGTACCAACCAACCAAAACTCTGTAACACTTGCGATGCCAACAGGTTAAATGAGATTCTGGATCGCTGACCCGTCGTGTTGCGACTACCTGTCGGCAAGCCGAAAACAGGCTCGCAGGCCGGCAACTCCCCGATGGACACTCTGGAACTTGCCGGGGACGCTAAACGCGGGCCTAGCCCTAAGAGGATTTCACGCAGCGCCGACAGCTTGGAACACGCAGAAATTGGCTAGTCTTGCTCAACCGGCTCCATCGACACTGTCAGTTCGTTGGTAGTTTGTCCGGGCTTGGCCTGGAGCACCTGGTGTCCTTTGAGGCGGTACTTGCCCGACCAATCGTGGGCGCCGACGTATTGCCGCTGGTCGGGATAGAGATAGAGCGTGGCCCGACCATCCTTGTCGGACTTCGCGCCTTCGGTAAAGACTCCCGAATGGTTCTCCGTCCACCAGGCCGCCGCGGAGATGCCCCCCAGCGGCTTGCCCGCCGGGTCGACAATCCGCATGGGAACCATGGCCAGCGTTTCCAACGGAAGCTGGACATTGTTCAAGTCGCCGTTCTTCACTTGAATATCGACGTGACCCACGCCGCGATCCGTCCGCTCATTAAAGGGCAAATAGGCGATCAAGCGATGCGGACCGGGCTCCACTTTCGGCAGGACAAATCGTCCTTGGGCGTCGGTCGCGATCATCGGTTGCCACTCTCTCGGATCCAGTCGAATCTTGAAGCCCTTGAGACTGGAGAACGTGGGAGATGCCAGCAGGCGGCCCGATACTTTGAACGTGGGCAGCGTCTTAAGGCTCACCAGCTCCAGTTCCGTCACTTGCCCCGGCTTGAGCTCGATCGCCTGGCTGAGCGTTGCCGCCGACTCGCGCGGCAACGTGCTGAAGGAGAGCTTGGCCACGCCTGGTTCAAGGTGTTCTAGCTCGAACTTCCCCTCGGCGCCGACCGTGATTGGCAGCGTAACACTCGCTCCATCGGCATAGTCCAACCGGCAAATGAGTCGCGTCTTGGAATTGGTTGCCGGCAGACGTTCGCCGCTAATTCTTCCGCGGATGGTCGAGGCGGGGACCATAGTGATCCGCAAATCGCTAATCGGTTTGCCCACCACGGGCAGAACCTCGCGGAATCCTTCGCTTTGCAGTTGGCTCGTCCCATGATCGAATCCGCGCACGTACTGAACCTGGCCACCGCCGCCTCCGAACGCGCGGGCGAACGACTGCAAAAGGTTTTCCTTGATGGGATACAAATAGAGGTTGGCCCAGCCGTCCTTGTCCGAGTCGGTCCCCTCGGTCCAAAATCCGTTCCCATTTTTGGTCCACGTGGCGCCGGCCGTGATTCCCTCCAACGGCGCGCCAGCCGCGTCGACGAACTGAACGCGGACCTCCGCCAGCGTTTCCAGCGGGAGTTGAACTCCGCTCAGCGGCTCGCCCACCTTGACCTGAACCTCGGTCCGGCCGATCCCCTGGTCGCCGCGGAGGTTGGTGGGGAAATAGGCCGTCAACTGGTGCTTGCCGGGCGCGACGTTGGGGAAACGAAAGCTCCCCTCGGCATCAGCCTGGACCATGATGTCCCAGTCGTGGTCCAGGCGCACGGGAATGCCCCTTAATGCAAACGTGTTCTTCCCGGGCAACAGCTTGCCGGAAACGCTCACCTCTCGACCGATCACGAGGTCTGGTCCGGTCACGGTAGCCCCGTCCTTGGCTTTGATCATGTAGCGCGGAACATCGGCCAGGCTCAGACTGGGATTGGCCCTTGCGCAGATGGTCACTTTGAGCCATTCGGGGTTGGGGGTTTGTAAGTGTTTCCTGCGATAGAACTCCTTGAGCACCCGATCCCCCGGCACTCCCTTGAGCTGATATTGTCCTTGCGCGTCGGTCCGGGCCGCAGCGAGGCGGGTGGGCCAAGAATCGTAGGCGTAGACTTCGCAGTTTGGCACGGGCTTCTTCTGCGCGTCGACAACGCGGCCCACGATCGTGCCTCCCCGCGGCATCGTGACCGTGCCGAGATCATCCTTGCGGAGCAAATCCCACACAAACGCCGTTCCATAGTCGTCCTTGGCGATGCGCAGCCAGGGAGCGGCGGAGATGACATTCTCGATGTCAGTGCTAATCCAGGTCTGAAAGCTGCCGTTGGCGCCGCTCTTTGTCGCGCCCAGGCTATCAAAGTAGGTCCAGTCTCCATTCCAGCCGTTTTGAATGCGGATCAAGGCTCCAACGATCGGCTTGCCCTGCTCATCGATCAGTTTGCCTCGCAAGAGCTTGCCGGGATTCAGCGCGAGATCCACGCCGCGAAACTCGGCGTGATGGGGCGACACGTTTCCGGGGACGTAGAGCGGCCTGGTTTCATAGCCGTCGGCGCCGGCGTCAATACACACCGTATCCTTGTGCGCGCTCGGACCGCTGGTCGTCAGCGGCGTAACAAAACGTAGCACGTAGGCACCCCGATCATCGGACCGCGCCGCCTGGCGGGGCATTTGCGCCATGCCCTCCGACCCTCGCCAATACCTCCCTACAAAGACGTGTCCACGCACCAATGCGCCCGGAATGGGAGCCTTGGTGCGGGCGTCGGTGATCTTGCCCGAGACCGTTATTGTGACTGGGGAGTCGTCCGCCGGGTTAGCCATCGAGAAACGCACTCGCACGGCTGGCGATTCGCCCCCCATCGCCGAACTGCAAAGCGCGACCAACGACAGGACCACGTCGAGCACACCATGAAGGTTAGGCAACATGGAAAGCCTCCTTTTCGCTAGGGGGATGGTTCATGAACCAATTGCGGCAACCGGTAAGCCGATGATAACGTCAGCACTAACCGCGAGAGCGACTGCCGCACCTCGACCGGTTGCGGCACAATCTCTTCCACCCGGGCCGACGAGGGCAACCGCAGTTGCAGGAGCGCGCGCTCCGCGGGCCGCGCGTCCGGGCCGGAAAACTCGAATACACTCCGGCCCACCGCGGCGAACAACCGGGGTACGTTGCCGACTCTTACCACCAACGTCTGCCGCCCGCCGGGCGGCAACGGATCGGCCGAGCAATCGATCCGCCACTGTTTTCCTTTGCGCGCAGCGGGGAATCGAGCGCCTTGGAGGCTGAAAACCTCTAAATCGCCATCCGGCGCGGCGCACTCCAAAAGGATTTCGTTCCGGTTGGCCCGGGTGGCGTTGGCCACATCGAACAAGGACCACACCGTCGCCGAGCCATCGCCGCCGAACTCGACGATCGCCGCCCGACCAGCTTGAAGCCCCGCTTTGGCCGCCATCGCGGCGGTCTGCTCGGCCAGCCGTGCCAATTCGTTCACTTCGGCCGTTTGCGAGCGGGCAATCGGCGGCTCGCCCTGGTTGGCAATGCCCTGCATGTTCGGCAGCAGCACCACGCGCTGGCCACAAGAGGTAAGCTCGACGCGGCCCGAGCGGACGTCGACCCAAGTCTGCTTACGGCCATTCGATCGAGTAAGCACCTGGACGTCCAGCGCGGTTCCGACGACCGTGACCCGCGCCACCGGCGTGCTGATGGTCATCGGTTGGTTCGCGGGCTGTTTGGTAACCTCAAAGCTGATCCGCCCTTCGTCCAGCCGAATCTCCTTGCCGCCGCGGTGGCTGTTGATCTGCAGCCGCGTGTGCGGTTGCACGACAAGGCGTGATTGATCGGCCAGCAGGACTTCCGCTCGGCTTCCCCAGGCGGTCTTCAGCCACTCTCCCGCGATGACGCTTTCCCGGCCTGCCAGCGTGCGAGGGTCTCCACCGTCGGTGAGCGAAGCCAGCCCCGAAATGGCTTTGATCTTGGCAACTTCCGTAACTGCGTCTGCAAGTTCAGTCCGCGTTGCCGATGGCCGCAGCGGCTCAATCTCTGGCCTCACAACACTCCGCTGGATGAAGACCGCGGCGACCAGTACGGCGGCTACCGCCGCCAGCGAGCTTAGGGCCACGGCCACCGCCCGTCGCCTGCGGAGCCTGCGCCGATGACGGCGGACCTCGACGAGGACCGGCTCCAGCAGCGAATCCGCGGCCTTCGGCAACCGGTCGGCCGAGGCAATCAGACGGGCGATGTTCCCTTCGAGGATCATCTGCCGGCGCGGATCATGTTCTGACGGGGAGGCGTTCATTCTTGGATATCGGCGATAGTCAGTTTGGCGGCAGCCGCTTTGGCTACCAGTACCCTGCGAAACGATTCCCTGGCCCTGGACAAGAGTGATTCAACGGCCTTCTCCGAGAGGCCCAGCTTTACGGCGATCTCGACAACCTTCAATTCTTCCTGGTACTTCATCACGAGCACCTGCCGTTGCCTTAGCGGCAATGCCGACAGGCACGCGGCCACCATGGTTTGCGTATCGCGGCGCGCCAACAACTCGTCTTGCAGCGGCTGGCGGTCCAAGCACTCCACGATCTCCGCCAGCGGCCTGCGGTCGCCGTCCGAGCTAAATTTCTCGGACTTCGAGCGCGACTCGTTCTGGAGGTAGGTGCGGGCCTCATTGGCCGCAACCGCCTTGAGCCAGTCGAGCAAGCAGCCCCGCGACGCATCAAACGTGCGGATCGACCGGATACAGCGAACAAAGGTACACTCGACGATCTCCTCCGCCTGCCGTGCACCGCAGCCGAAGCGGAGTTGCACATTTCCAGCCAGCACCGCCCAAAACTCGGCGCAGAACGTTCTCCAAGCGTCGTCGTCGCATCGCAACAACTGCTGAACCAGTGACTTTTCTTCCGCTCTGTCCATGGAACACTGCGGGAACGGTGCGCGGATTTTCTACCTATCATACAGCCCGTACCCGAAAATTCCTTCGCCCAAAAAACCGGCGCGTGAGCGAATGCAGCGAAAAGCCGTACGCTATAGAGGGGTATCCGCGATCCGGCCAACGCCTCCCTCTGCTCCGCGGCAAGCAGTGGTGTGGAGCTGTGGACGAAAGGGGTCGTAAGCAGGCACTCAGCGTGGCGCTGCGTATTTCACTAGCCGAACCAGTCCCAGCAGGCCGGAAGACGTCATTTCCTTGTCGAAGGCGAGGTACCTGCCGATATAGGAATCCCGCGCAGCCATCCCTTGCGCTCCAACTCCTTCCGATGAGCCGGGTTGCCGGCAAACGAGATTCTTCCCCAGCTAGGATCACGTCTGTAGATATGCTTCGCGTGTTCCACTCGCTGTTCCTTCCAAAGAAGGAAGGGGAGCGTGTTGAGGCGTCTCTATCCGCTTGGCCGCGTTGGCCCCACAGATCAGCGAATGAAGTAGTTGTGGTACCCGACGCATTCGAACAGATCCAGCGGATGCTCCTTGCGCGCGATCCCATGGCCGGAATCCCAAAAGGCCTTGTCCTTGGCCAGTTCACGATTGCGCGCGTGCTGGGCTTTGTAGAGCGCATCCGCCTCGCGCCAGGCGTTTGCATCGGTGCGGAAATCGAGGACGTTCAGTGGCCTGCCGTCCTTGCGCGTGAACACGAGCCCTTCCGTCTGGTCCACGAGCACCCATTTACCGTCCACATAGACCTCGGTCACGACGTGGCCGGCCTTGCCGTCGCGCGAATGGGCGAATACCAGCCGCGAGGGAAGCCCGGCAACCTGCGTCAGCGCGACCAGCACGCGCGCCTGTTCGTTGCACCAGCCGTGACCTGATCGGATGAGGTCCTCCTCCGTCATGCCGCGGTCCGTGGCGCCGTAGTAACCGAGTCGAATGTAGTGCGGCACGCGAGCTTCCACCATTGCGACGCACGCGCGGAGCCTGACCATGGCCGGTGCCTGGGGCGTCGTCTGCTCCCAGACCATCCGTTCCAGCAGCGGCCGCGAACCGGGTTTATAGAACACCCGCGGGTAGGTGAAGGAGTCATAGAACCACGCCAGGTCGAGCCCTTCCGTGTCGGTGTAGTTCAGGGCCTGTTCGAGATCGATGCCCGCCACCGGCGGGACGAACCGCTCCTTGATTCCCTTGGGCTTTGCTGCGGCCCCGGCAGCCAGATCTGCGGGTGATGCAACTTTCGGACGGTAAACCAAGGCCGATGCGAGCACCGCCGTCGTCCAGAGAACGCCCAGTAGTTTTCCTGTCATTGATTCGATTCCTGCAGCTAGTGGAAACTCGATCCGCGCGTCTGGATAATACTTGTCGCATTCTCCCAGAAGCTGCTGGCAGTGGCAAGGCAACCGTTGTGAGGGCGCAGTAGTGCTTTGTGGTCAACAGGGAGCGATTGTGTAGCGGGCGGGCTTGCCCGCCACAATCCATTACGCCAGCCGCTACCCTATTTGGCTTCCGCGGCGTCAGCTTGACGCTTCGAGGCGACGACCTTCAGCGCCACGTCGGCCACCGAGATTTCTCCCGTTGCGCCCCACAAGCCCACCTCCACACTGGCGAGACGGGCCGATACCGGCACCTTGATGCGCAAGTGCTTTTCCACCCAGTCGAAGCTGCCGGACCACGGCCCGATCCTATGTCGACCAACCGGTTGGCGATTGGCGTTGAAGAAGGCAATCATCAAGGATGGATGTTGTTCAGGCAACGAACCCGGTTGCACCTTCTGGCCGCGGACCCGCAACGATAGTTCGATCTCCTGCGTCCGTCGGCCGTCGACGCCCACGGCCTGCAAAGCTTGGGCCGCTCGGCCTGGCGCATCATTCCGAAAAGAGAGGCAGTTGCCCGTCGGCGTTCCGCCGCTTGTCTCGACCTTGCCTTGGCGGACGTAGTACCAGCCAACCGGCTGATCACCCGCTACATTTTTGAAGTTGCCGTTGGCCAATAGGGGCTCGCCGGCGTCGGTCTGTACGACGCGTTCTCCCTCGGCGCGACCCATCATGGGCACGAAAAACGTCGGTTGTAAAGGCTCGGCTTGGAGTGTGCCATGGGCCTTCTTGAACAGATACAGCGTTTGTTGGTAACGCTGCCCCAGGGGAACCACTAACCGGCCACCCTCCTTGAGTTGCTCGACAAGCGGCTTGGGAACGTTCTCCGGCGAGCACGTGACGATGATCTTGTCGAAGGGGGCGTGTTCCGCCCAGCCTTGATAGCCGTCGCCGATCTTCGTCTCGACGTTCTTGTAGCCCAGCCGGCGGAGCGTCAGCGCTGCCCGTTTTCCGAGCGATTCAACGATCTCGATCGAGTAGACTTTCGACGCTAGCCCGCTGAGCACGGCCGCCTGGTATCCGCTGCCGGTGCCGATCTCCAGGATTTTGTCCGTGGGCATTGGCTGGAGTTGCTCGGTCATATAGGCCACCGTGAACGGCGACGAGATGGTCTGGCCCTCGCCAATTGGAATCGCCACGTCGAAGTAGGCGTACCGCCGCATCGAGGCGGGAATGAACTCGTGCCGTGGAGTCGCGCGGATGGCGTCGCAGACCCGAGTGTCCTTGACGCCGGCGGTAACCACTTCGTGCTCCACCATGCGCGCCCGCGCTTCGGCCCAGGCATCACGGTTCTGCCCGCGCGCAGCAACCACGATGAGGAGGGTGCCGACCATCGCGCAGCCAAACAGGCAGGGCAGCGAGACTCGTTCAACCGGGCCCGGCCACCGGCCGTGCTCGGCCAGGATGTCCGGCCGGCGCCGCTTTGATTTGGCGCGAGGTGGCGGATGCATCGACGGGTTGCTCCCAGATTACCTAGGCGGCAGATATGTGGCAGCCACCGCTATTGTCTGCCGCAGGAGGCCGAATCGCAAGTCGCCCGTTGGTCGGCACGACCTTTGCCGTCGGCCTGGCACTGCCCCTGGAGTTGAAAGGTGACGGTAACGTGTCCGCGGTCGCCGGCCAGTTCACTCCACGTGTTGCGGCATCGGAGATAGAGGTCGCCACCGGCCTCCACGAGAAGCGAACCTTTGGCCCCCAATTCAAACTCGGGGCCCAGCCGGTAGTCGTTCATCAACACCCCCACCAATCGGCCGCGGCCCCGGTCGTCACCATCGGTATCGCCGGCCTGGGGCCCTCCCGCGATCTGCCAGGTGCCCGGGGCCAGGTACTCATACCGCGTCCGCGAGCGGGCGGTCAGGCCGGCCGGTTGCCATCCCCGGCCTGCGGCGATCGTGACCCGCTGGGTTTGTTTGGGTTGCAGGCAGGTAAACTTCTTTTTCCAGTCCCAGGCACACAGGTCCACGCGGTAGCCCCGGCTGATGTGCTCGAGGAAGAAACGATACTCGAAGAACAACTGTCGGGGCGCCGCAGTGTAGGTCTGCTCAAAGCTGACGTCCTTGCCCGCCAGGAGTCCCCGGCCAAGCTGTCGGAAGTGATGGCAGTAGTTGGGGTTGGAGGCCAGGAAATGGCACAGGGCCCAGCGCGAGGCATAATTTTGCCAGCAGTCACCGGTGACCTGCGTGGACGAAAGGGTCTCGGCGAGCGATTGGGGGGGGTTGTTGTGGAGAAACTCGATTTCGCGCGCCTCGGCCCGGATCGCGGCATTTCCCTCCTTCCAGAAGCGGCCCATTTCCGCCATCCCCTCGGAATACCAAACCGGACCGATGCGGCCGAAGGTCTGATGGCAATAGGCATGAACCACTTCGTGCTGGAGGATCTCAAACCGCGACGAGGTGTACACGACCGACTTGGCGACCTGCCGCTTCCCCTCTTTGTGGACCTCCATCAGGGTTACGCCGCCGAACGTCTTGACTGCGCGGATCCCGGCCGCAGCGATGGTGGCCACGGGGAACTCATCAAGATTGCGGATGACGTAACACTCGATCGCGCCGTGCATCGGCTGGCCCCAATACGTGGACATCTGCCCCAGCATGGCCTCCAACCGCTCGACAAAATCGTGGGCCTTGTCGAGCGAAAGATCGGTGTGGATAAGGAAGTGGCGAGAATGAACGTCCCTGACGACGCACCCTTCGGCCGCGGCTTCTTCCCGTTTCCTTGAGGTTTGTGCATACACCTCGCGGGCATGGCGCTCTGCAAAGAAGCCAAGAAGGCCAACGACGACCATGGGCCACAGTCGGCCCGAGGACCATGCACAAGAAAAGCCCATCTAGCCCCCTCGGTCGGCCACCTTCGGCGTTCGACCAGAGGGATTGCCGTGTGGGTCACAGAAGGAAAATCAGGTCGAGAAATGTAGTGTAGCATCAGTCGACAGATTAGCAAGCCAAAACTTATACCGCTGCGACGTTCGGGGCAATTGCCGCATGTTCGAAGAAGGCAGCTTACGCAGCAGCGTCTCCGTGTTAAGAATCGGCCGATAGTTGGCATTCCGAGAAAAGGGCTGACTTGGCGCGACGCTATCTCGACGCTGGCAAGACGCTCGCAAGTGGATGAAGCCTCTGGCGACGGTGGCGGAGAGCGCGTCCTTTGGGGCAAACAACCGATGCGCATCTCCCCACGAAAGAGGCGCCGAGCACCAGGACGGCCCAAGAGACCCACTTCTGGACCGAGAATCAGCGGGGCAACGGGAAGGTCGCGAGCTACATTATCAATAGGCGGGATCGGTTGCTGCCGGGAGCGTATCCGAGTGAAGCCCAAATGACACGTGTTGGGTAAATAACAGAAGGTTGCGTCCCATGCCAAGAGCATTCCTCGTAACCCTTTCCCTTCTCTTGATCGGTGGATCGACTCTCGGTGCGGAGAGACCGCTTAGGATCTTCTTCGTCGGCAACAGTTACACGTTCGTGAACGACCTGCCCGGCGTTCTCACGGGCCTTGCCGAAGCGAGCCGAGGACGAAGAATCGTGACCGGCCAACACACGCCCGGTGGATACACGCTCGAACAACACGTCAAAGACGGCAAGGCTGCGGACGACATCCGGAAACAGAAATGGGATGTTGTCGTGCTCCAAGAGCAAAGCGTCCTGCCCATCGTCCAGCCGGCCAGCATGTACGCCGGCGCATGGAAACTGCACGAAACGATCAAGAGCCAAGAGGCCCGAACCGTGTTCTACCTCACCTGGGCGCGGAAGGGCCAACCACAGATGCAAGAGAGACTGAATCACGCCTATGTCAGCATCGCGAAGGCGCTCGAAGCCGACGTCGCGCCGGTCGGCACGGCCTGGCAACGGGCCTTGAGAGAGGATCCGGCACTGGAACTCTACATGCGAGACGGCAGCCATCCCAGCCCCGATGGCACTTACCTGGCCGCCTGCGTGTTCTACGCCACTTTATTGGATAAGAATCCCGCGGGCCTTCCGGCCGAAGTCAAGAAGGGAGGCAAGACATTGCTGAAAATCGATCCGATGTTGGCAAGACGCCTACAAGATGTCGCTTGGAGGACAGTGCAAGATTCGAAGTAGGCAGCACGAGAGGAGACGCAGTAGGAAAGCGGCACTCGGAGAGTGTACAGAGGACAATCGCATCGACTAGGCAATAGGTGTGGTTTAGCGTGATTGTGCGACGCGATTGGGAGGGCGAGCACGACATCGACGGATCGCCTCCAACTCTGTTTCTGCCTGGGGCAAGTTGACTTGCTCGATGCAGTCGGATGGTTCGGGCAACGGCCACTCGGTCAGGAGTTCCCTCGCTGGCAGGTAGTGGGGAGCTTGCGATTAGCTCGCAGAGTCCTTAGCATCACATGCCACGTCCCGGCACTCGTTTTCATTATGGCGGTGCGTCAGCGGGCACTTTCACGGCCCCGGCTTCCGAGTGCGAATGCGCACCCGTGACTCGTCCACAATGGCAAGACCGCCTCGCAAACGGCCGAGAAGGCCAGAGGCAACCAAGCGTCGCGCCGGCGGTTCCAAGACCGCCCAGCGTTGGTCGTGCAGACGAAATACGACGATCCCGGCATGGCTTCCAATCGGATATCGACGGACATCGGCAAAATCGAGGTCAAACGTCACCAATAACCGGTCTTCAGCGGCTGCAACCCGCAAAACCTCGGGATCCTTGCTCCCGCCAAGGGCCTCATCGGCCACGGTCATTGCGTCGTGGCCGGATGTCCGGAACAATTCCGCCAGAGCGGCGGGAAGGTTCTCGTCGCGCTTGACTTTCATGTTGCCACAACGGTGTGCAAGGGCTGTTCTTCCTCCTCGTGCGCCAGCCACGCGGCATAGGCAAGCGCCGCGCGGACATCTTCCAACGTCAAAGTGGGATATTGGCCGAGGATGTCCTGGCCACTTTCACCGGCTTTCAGGTAATCGAGAATAAGGGAGACCATAATACGGGTTCCCTTGATGCACGGCTTTCCATGGCAGATCTCCGGATCAATCGAAATCCGGCCTTGCCAATCGATGCTGTCCATGAGATATCTCCTCGTAAGCCGATGAACGCCGCCCAACATTAGATTAGCATCTGGCTCG
>Ga0181529_10006571_pt1 | contig 11789 bp, 8 predicted proteins | sample PEATcosm2014_Bin_36_FD_119763 | JGI IMG/M metagenome (GOLD analysis project Ga0181529, IMG submission 119763) | Peatland microbial communities from MTU Mesocosm Facility, Houghton, MI, USA - PEATcosm2014_Bin10_30_metaG | ecosystem: Environmental > Terrestrial > Soil > Wetlands > Peat | place... | reverse complement strand
TCTCGCGCGTGCGGATGCAGCGCAGCCAGTTAGCCATGTGGGACTCGCGGAACTCGCATGGGATCACCAGGCTGTCCGTGTTGTATTTCGCCTCGAACTTCGATTTCGCGATCCTCTGCGGCGTTACCGTGATATGGTCCACGTGTCCCTCGAACTCGCCGTTCGGGACCATCATGATGGTGCCCTCGTGCCCCCGGATGAGGCCCGGTATGTGCGTGTCGTTGGCCATGCTGGAGCTGAGGACGACGGTGTGACCGGCCGCGTAGTCGGCGGTGAGACAGAAGGTGTCCGGGACCTCCCGGCCGTCGTTGAAGACGTAGATTCCGCCGTTGCCGGAGACGCGATAGGGAAACTGCGCCTTGCCCCAGCAGAGGTTGAGCGGCGCCATGACGTGATAGAAGAGATCGGTTGCGATGCCGCCGGAGTAGTCCCAGAACTTGCGGAACCGGAAGAAGCGCTCGGGGTTGAACGGTCTGGAGGGCGCGGTTCCGAGCCAGGTCTTCCAGTCGATGTAGTCTGCGCCCTTCTTGTCCGGGCCCGCGTTGGGATCTATCGTGTAGTTCCACTCGCCGCCGGTCGAGTTGCGATGATACGATCCCTGGCTCATGATCAGCTTGCCGATCATTCCGTCCGCGATCGCCTTGCGCGCCTGCCACCACTGATCGGAGCTCGTGGTCTGGGAGCCGACCTGGAGCACGCGGCCGGTGCGCTTGACGGTTTCGGTGAGGCGCTTCGCCTCTTCCACCGTGTGCGTCATCGGCTTCTCGACATAGACGTCCTTGCCCTTTTCCAGGGCGGCAATGGCGAGCGCGGCGTGCCAGTGGTCGGGAGTCGCTATTATCACGGCGTCGACGTCCTTGCGGTCCAGCACCTCGCGATAATCGAGGGCGCCGTCGCAATGGCCGAGCGATTTGGCCTGGTCGAGCCGCTTTTGGTAGACGTCGCAGACCATCACAAGCTGGGCCGGAGTATCCGGCAGGGCGCCTGTCTGAAGAAGCCAGGTGAGGAGGCTGCGGCCACGCCCTCCCACGCCTATGAGAGCGACGTTGATACGATTGTTTGCGCCGACGATTCGAGCGCCGGCAGGCGCGGCGCTTCCGGCTGCGGCGGCCGCGACGCCCGCTCCGACGGCGGTCTTGATAAAATCTCTGCGATTGGGTTGATCAGAGCTCATGAGGTGGTCTCCACTCCAGGATATCCGTGCGTTTGTCAGGTCCGACGGCTTATGCATTAGGTACGACGGCTGCAGGCTCCGCCCCTTCCCCGGAATTTGCTTCCGGAGTGGGGGCGAGGCGCAGGATGAGGGTTTCGCCGAAGGCGAGCTCGCGCTCGAACCGGTCGGCGCCGGATTGCAGTAGGGCGCCGTTGACGGCGTCGTAGACATCGCAGCGGAAGGGCAGGGCGAGCTTGCGCAGGCCGGCCGAAGAGGCGTGTATCGTGAGATAGCTTCTGGAGAGATAGAGCGCGTCGTCGTGCTCGTTGACGATCGGGACGCCGGCAAAGCGAGCGAGCTCGCGATAGAAGGCGGCAGGAAGATCGGGCGTGACGGCGTAGACGCTGGTCCAGCCGCGTTGTTTTTTGACTGCGAGTGTGACGGGTCCGGAATCCGGCGTTCGGCCGAGGGGGACGGCTGCGGGATCGTCGGCATAGAAGAGCTTGCAGCAGCGAGCGTCGGGGCCCATTGCGCGGAGGTTCGCGCGAGCGAGCATGGTTGCGAGCGGATGTGCGGAGGGGGCGAGCGCGATGTTCGGTGCGACAAATGTCTCCTTGATCGAGGCGCGCAGGCGGATCCCCGTCAGGCGATGCATCGCCTCCTCGTTCGGGCCGTCGTCGTCGAAATAGCCGGGCGCATAGCACCAGAGCACCGTTCGGTTCCGGTTGAGAAGCGTGCGCCGGATCAGCTCGCGGCGGGCGCGCGAAACGAACCAGGCGTTGAGGAAGACGACGAGCCGGTAGGGCGCGGTGTCCAGACGGTCGAGATCGTCGATAAGGACGCAGTCGTAGGGAGCGCCGCACTGCACGAGGGCCTTCTGGGGCGGGCGGAGGGTGCGGGCGAGCAGGGGACTGCGCGACGAGGCGTAGCTGCAGGAGAGCTCGTCCGCGACGACCAGGATCCTGCTGAGAGAGGAGCGGTCGCGGTTCGCCGAATCCGCGAATAGCCGGTTCAGGCGGGCGACCTCCGCCATGAGCGCCGGATCGTCGAAATAGCCGCCGTGCAGATCGAACAGGCTCTCGACGATTCCCTCGCCGAGGACGAATCCGGCGCCCCGGCGATAGAGCTGAACGGTCTGCTCCGGCGTGTCCGTTGCGCCGAGATGGATCGCCTCGTTGCCGAACTCTCCCTCGCCGTATCCCTCCTTCATTCCGCGCTCGCGGAACATGCGGCGGTATCGGAAGGAGATCGTGTCGTTGTCGTGATACCAGAGCTTGCCGTGCTGTGCGACGGAGGTCATAGGCGCGCGCATGTAGTCGACGCCGGTGCCGATCTGACGGTCGTAGTAGCTGGCGGTCATCATGACGAGATCGACGTGAGGCGAGCGGAGCAGGCTGCCCAGGGCGTTGTGGCCGAACTCGGGATCGCCGTCGAACTCGAACAGGTAGCCGTAGAAGGCGCCGGTCGCCATGTGGCCCCGCGTCTCCTGCTTGACTATGCGGGCAAATCCCTCGATGGCCTCCGGGACGATCTCGTTGTAGAAGCGATGGAAGTCCAGCACTCTCCTCTCGGCGATCGGATCGCGGAAGGTGCGGGTTCGGTCGCCCATCCGTTGGGGCTGCGTGGGCAGGGGCGCGGTCTGGAGCGTGACGTCCGGGCTGCGCCAGGCCTGCCGGAGCGCCGCGTCCGTGCCGTACCGTCTCTTGAGCCAGACGCGCCAGGCGTCGAGGGCATGCCGGCCGTAGTCGCCCACGCGCTCGCAGCCGCTGCTCCAGTGGTACCACTCCTCGGTCATGAGGCCCGTGAGCTGGAATCCGATGATCCGGCCGCCATATCCGGCGCGGTCCGCGTGGGCGATGAGGCGACGCAGCCCGTCTCCGGCCTCCGCTCGCCACTTCGGCGACGCGACGGAGACGAGCATGCGGTTTTTGGGTACGGGCGTGGGAGTCGAAGTCGGATAGGTTTTCGTGCCGTCGTCCAGCGTGATGGCCTCGTCGGGGTTGGCGGTCAGCCACCAGTCCGGAGGGCCGAGGTAGATGCGGGGCAGCATCAGCGCGTCGGGCCGTGCCGCGAGCACGCGCCCTGCGAGAAGATCGAGATCGGAGAAGTCCCAATCGCCGCCGGGCTTCCAGATGGATGGGCTGTTGAACCAGATGGAGAAGCTGAAGACGCGCGTTCCGGCTGCGGCGAACTGGCGGAAGTAGCGCTCTTCGGGCACGTAGGTGGCGAAGAGGGGACCCGGCACAGGCTTGCCGTCGAACAGCAGCGTGGGTTTGCCGAATCGCGGCGCCACCTCCGCATGCGGCAGGGAATCCGGCGCCGGGGCGGGAGGCGGCGTCGCGCGCTTCTCGCGGCCGGTCCCGGCGAGCGCGAAGGGGAGGGGAGCGGCGCCAGCAAGGAACTCTCGGCGGTTCACACCGCGATCTCCAGCACCTCGTGGATCGGCTTTGCAGTGAGCGTGACCCGGTTCGCCTCAACCAGCGAACGAGATTGGCGACCTGCCAACGTCCGGCTCCTTATCGGCAGTGACTGATCGACGGCGGTCTATCCTTCGAACTTGTGCAGGACCGCCGGATATAGTGCGAAGAGGCCTAACACGTTCGACGCCTATCATGCCCACGAAACGGGCTTGCGAATCTGATAACCGTCTGGTTTTACCACCGGATCGGGCAGTTGGCTGGCGGCAAGGTGGGTTTCGCCGACGAAGATGTGGGTGAAAGCGGCGCTCTTCAATCCAGCCGTGTACCGACCCGGCGGGAAGGCTATGTTCACCATTTTGTCCGGAAGGAATTCCTTGACGGCTTTGATGGCGGGGAACAGGTCCATATCGGCGGACACGATGTACGCCGCGTCGAATTCGTTCCGGAAGGCATCGCAGAGGAGTTCCGTCGCAATGTTGACGTCTGTCTTCTTCTCCTGCACCTTCGTGTAGACTGTGCCGCAGGATGGGCACCGGAACGGAACAGCGCAGCGATTGCACTGCTCGGTGGACTGCTTGTAGTTGCCGAACAGGTACTTCACGTCCGTAGATAGTTCGTTGGCCTCGATCACGGCGGTCTGGCGGGCCTGTTTGTCCGGCGGACCCGAGACGCGAGAGGTGAAATACTTCGTGTGGGCCAGGTGCTGACCGCTTGACAGAAGCGACCTGGCGAACCGCTTCACATCCAGCCACAGGTATTTTCGGAAGCCCTTCTCGACCATACCGAAGTAGAGGTTGAAGCCGTCGATGTACACGATTACTCGTTGGGGCGCCACTGTGGATTCCTCGGGCGATTCTCCGGCGCGGGCTTCAGTTCGCGGTGTTTCCGGTGTATAATCGATATACCATCACCGGCGTGAGTAGCGCCGGGAAGAGGCCCTCCGGTCGTTCGATCGGGGGGCCTCTGTTATTGGGCCCGGGTTCAGTTCCGTGCGTCGCCATCCCGACAGATGCTGTTCATGGCGCCGCAGTTCGCGGCTCTGCGGATCGTCGTTCTTCCCCGCGGGCGGCTGCCGCCCGGTCTTCAGGGCCAACCGGCCGACGGCATTGAGGTTCGCCGGCGCCTCCTACCATTCCTTCGCCGGCCGTGCCTCCGGCCGGCCGGTCCCGGCGAGCGCGAAGGGGAGGGGAGCGGCGCCGGCAAGGAACTCGCGACGGTTCACACCGCGATCTCCAGAACCTCGTGGATGGCGCGCGTCGAGAGCGTGATTTTGTTTCCGGCGACGTGGACGCGGGCTGCGGGCGCCTCCGGCGGACGATGGCGAGACGCGCGGGCGGCATGGAACGGCCGGTTGACTATCACGCTCGCGCTGTATTCGAACGTCTCCTCCATGACGGGCGGCAGGACGCGCCGGCCCTGCTCGAAGGGCCCGATATCGGCCGTGGGCGGGGCCCACCAGGCGAGAAACTGGACCAGCAGGCGCTTGCCTCCTGCATCCTGCGTTACGACGGTCTCGACGTTTCTTGGCGCCTCGATCACGACGGGCGGCGACGGGTTCAGATGGCGGACGATGTTGGCGATAAGGTTGCGGTGCTCCATCGATCGGAATCTATCGGCGAAGGCCGCGTCCACGCTCGCGGGAACGGTCACGACCGCTCCTTTGCCGAGGCGGTTGACGAGCACGGCCGGGCCGATCGATTCTGCCGGCGACATATGGTTCATCCAGAGGTTGGGCACGCCGGGCAGGCTGCGATGCGCGATGAGGAGCTCGCCGAATCCCTGAGCGGTTGTCGGCTCGAATCCGGCGCACGGGCCGTACGTCAGGAGCGCCCAGTCCGGAGGGATGTTGGGCAGGAGCCAGGCGCCGCCGGGGTTCGGATCGCGAGGCAGCTTGATGTAGTTGTCGTGATGCTCCGTCATCAGGCGGACGAGTCGCGCTCCGATCAGGTTGGAGATGGAGCAGCGGTCGGTGAGGTTGCCGGAGCGATCCGCAATGCCCGTCAGTCCGGTGACGAGGAGATTGCCGCCGTCGCGGACGTAGTCGGTGAGGAGGGCGATTTCGGGATCGGTGAGGACCGGCGCGTTCGGAATGTAGACGATGGGGAAGGAGCGCAGGCGCTCGGCCGATACCGTTTCGCTGTGGATCATGCCGAGCGGGACGTGGGCCTGAACGAGCGCCCGGTGCGCGCCGACGAACGCCGCATAGTAGCGCGTGCGGTCCTCCCTGCCGTACCAGTCCCGGCTGCGGGCGGAGTAGTAGAGTCCGACCTCCTGCAGCGGGGGATGCTGGAAGTACTCGCGCTTCTTCCGCGCCTCGCCGTAGACCTCGGCGAGGCGGTCGTAGACGATGGGATCGACCGTACCGTCGTAGAAGGCCTTGTCCACCATCGTGCACTGCGCGCCGTGGGCCAGGTAGGTCATCACCTCCCACTTCGTCTCTGCGATGGGCTTGATTGTGTAGTCGTGATAGACGTAGACGGCGTGCGAGGTGGCGACCTGCACCGGGTGGTCGGGCGCGCCGCTTCTGCCGTCGGCGTGGACGGCGCCCTGGAGGAAGAGCGGGAGAAGCGAGACGTTGGTGTGGCCGAAGATCCAGGGCAGGCCCTCCGCCGTGACGAAATCGCCCAATACGGCGTGCTGGACGGGCCGCTCGCCTGCCTCCCATGAGAACGGCGGATAGCCGTGATAGTTGAAGTCGACGGAGAGGTGGGGCTTGCGGGAGCGGACGAACTCGCGGACCTCATGGCAGAACCTGGTGTTGGAGTCGTACCGGAACTGCAGCATCTGCTCCCACGCCTCGTCCCACGTCGGTCCGGGAGGCATGTCGATGTGATAGGCGTCGCGGAAGAGCTTGCGGCAGGCGTCGCACCAGCAGCCGTAGGGTTTGCCGAAGCCGAAGTCGAGCATGTCGACGTGAAAGCCGACGACGTCGTACTCCATCAGCTCGCCGAGGAAGGTCTTGATCGCCTCGATATAGCCGGAGTTGTAGCAGAGCCTTCCGCCGATATCGGCGCCCGTGCCGTCTTTCATCCGCCATTCGGGGTGGGCGTGCCATGAGGAGTCGTCGTACTGCACCTGGCAGTAGGCGACGATTGGGATTCCGTGGCGCTTGCCGGCGGCGACGCATTCGGCCAGGAGGTCGCGATCGCCGAGATTGGGCGCTTTGCGGGCGGCTCTGGAGTTGTAGTAGGCGAAGTTCTGGTCCTTCATGAAGACCACGGAGTACTCCGCCTGCGAGCGCGCCACGTGGCCGACCCACTCCTCGCCTGTGGCGCGGGACATATAGATTGAATCGCCGTCGTTGGCGCCGGTCGGGCCGGTCTCGATGCCGACGAGCATGCGTTGATACCACGAGTTGGATTGAGGCGGATCTGCCACGGGACTCCTCCGTTGGAAGGGTTGGGGTCGTCGCTGGAACTATCCTTGATTTGACGGGGGGCGTGGAGAATCCTGGAAGATGCCTGGGTATGGACGCGCGCGACGGGGCGGGGACCGTTCGGCAATATGCTCGGCCGGCGTAAACGCCGGCGCTATCGAGGCTTGCCCATGAATGGGCGGACAGGCAATGGCGTTGGGGGCCTTCAGGCGGATGTCCGGACAGCGGCGCCGCAGGGCTGATAGTCCGGCGCCATCGAAACCCTGTCCGATGAATGCGGCGCCCTCAATCAGGGATCCGTTGTGCGACGTGCCGATGCTCGGGCGCTCAAAGCTTGTTCACGTACCTGAGGATGAGAACCGTGGCGATGGTGATAGGGATCAACGTGATCGCGAGCCCGAGATAGCCCACGACGTCCGGACGCAGCCGCGAGGCGAACGGGAGAAGCAGGAGGGAGCAGATCGATATTGTCGCTCCCGCGCGCGCCAGCAGCACGCCTCCGTAGCGGTTCGCGCGATACCAGTTCTCGTCGGATCTGAGCGTCTTGGGCGTGCGCACGCCGTAGAGCCAGTTGCGCGGCACGCGCTCGTGGATGAGCGGAATGGAGAGGGCCGCCATCAGGAGACCCGAAAGCAGCCAGATAACCACGAGTCCGGCAGACGACAAAGCGCTCAACCCTTCCGGTGACCGCCTCCACGAGCCAGGAGGCCGGCGGAGTAGAGAGACAGAACCTCTTCAATCTAGGCCAACTGCTCGACCCATACATCGCATCGCCGGCATTTGAATATCGGCCGCAGCCTGTGCGACGCCCACATTCTCTCCTCGATCGCCTGCTTGCTCGGACCGAACACCCCGCCGGCCACGACGTAGCACACACGATGCCATCCGTCGTGGCGCGGCCGCACCATGTCCATCGTAGCGGTCAACTGGCCTTCCGCTTCTTCTATGTGCGAGCCGCCTTTTAACTCGACGTATACCGCCGTCCGCGTGCCCTCGCCGACCTCGAAAAGGTAATCACACCTGCGCCCGGCCGCAATCAGACAACCGTCGACCTTGATCTGGGTCACCTTCAACCGTGGCGCGTTGTGGATCCTGAACGTCAGTCGATTCTGCGTCACCGATACGATGTCGTTCCCCGATTTATCCTCTGAACACGCGTCCCACCTGGAATCGTCGATCACGTGCGCTCCAATTCCAGGAGCTCGCCGAACACCCCCTCAAAATCGTCGGACACCGCGTCTATCACTGACGCGCCTATCAGACGGACGTCGCCGTCCATGATCGAAGTCGCCGTTCCTTTGGCAATCGTATAGGCGGACACGTCGGAATATCGCACAAGCCTGTTCAGCCCGACAAGCCGGTCAATCTCCGGAGCAACGATCTCGCCCTGGGAGTCCAACACGTCCTGCGCCATTATCAGATTGTTCATCGCGGTAAGGATATATGGACTGTGCGTCGTCAGCACGAAATTGTGTTCGAGCGCGTTGTATATCCGGGCGAAGATGCCCGTCAGCAGCTTTTGTGACGTTGGGAACAGGTGAGCCTCGGGCTCCTCGACAAAATAGCTAACGCGGTGACGCTCCAGTTGGTACGCTGAACGAAGCAGGAGGAGGAGCAAGTGGACCGCCGCCTGCTGGCCGGATGAAGCGAAACTAAGCGGCGTCCTCCGGTCGGGCGCCTCGATGTATTCGTCGCCGCCTTCGACCACGTAGCGACCGCTCAGGATCTTCTGAACGTCCGATTGAACGTCCTCCGGCACGCCGGCGAAGGCGTCGCGGCCCGGCTTAGGCACGTATGCCTCGAATTGGCGTCCGAACTCGACCATGATTCGGCTGATTGGCACGCGCCCGTCCAGTAACGTGAAGGCGGCGGCGCGCAGTTCGGCGAAAAACGCGCGGCCGGCGGGCACGTATGCGCTTCGTTGGTAGGCGCCCGAGATCGAGGTGTCGGCAAACGCCTGGGAAAGGGCGGCGTCGAATTGATCGTCGGCGCCGCGGGAGTCGGCCGCCGACCTTGCGGCCTGCGCGATCGGGCGCAACAGCTCGACGGCCGTTTCGTAGGCCGCAGCAAGGTCCTCGGAAAGCTCTATGATTGGGTGGGGCGTTGAGTCCGACGCAGTGGACGGTCGGATCGTGATTACCGAGGCGCCGGCTCCGTATTGGATCTCAAACGGCCTGGATGCCCACGCCTCCGGCGGGAATATCTCTGCGAAGTGGCGCGACGACCATTCCGCCAGTTCAGCGGCGGAATATTGGCGGATCGCAAAGCTGCGCATATGCAAACATAGGAGGTCCCGGCAGAAATAGGCGGTTCTCGCCAGGACGCTCTTGCCGGTGGCCTGAGGGCCGATGAGAATCGTGAAGCGGTTGATGTCGATCTCGGCGTCATCGATCGCGAGGAAGTTGTGGACGGTAAGGCGCTCGCGCTGCGCCGCATCGCTTCGCGTTCCGACAGTCGATTGCGGCGCAGTCATCGCAGGCCCCCGTTGGCGTCGATTACCTGGGCGGTTACCCAGCGGGCCTCGTCGGAGGTGAAGAAGGCGACCACGTCGGCGATGTCGTCCGGCTGGCCGAGGCGGCCGAGCGGCGTGGCGTTGATCATCCGCTGGAGGCGGTCCAGCGGATAGAACTCGTGCACCATGTCGGTTTCGGTGATGCCCGGCGCCACCGCGTTCACCGTGATGTTGCGCGGGCCGAGCTCGTAGGCGGTGCTGCGCGTGATGGCCTCGAGAGCGGCCTTGCTGGCGCTGTACAGGGCGGCGTAGGGCGGCGAGACGCGCGCGACGCCGGACGAGATGTTGATGATCCGGCCGCCCGAATCCGGAAAGAGGGCCGCGGCCTCCTGGGTTGCGAAGAGAGCGGCCTTCACGTTCGTGTTCATGATCCGATCGTAGTCCTCGATAGTGAATCCGCCGACCGGAGAGATTCCGCCGACGCCGGCGTTGTTCACCAGGATGTCCAGCCGTCCGAACGCCTCGTGCGATTTGACGAAGAGCTGTTTGAGCTGAGCAAGATCGGTTACGTCGGCCTGGATGGCGACGGCCACGCCGCCTGCGGCTTCGATCTCGGCGACGACGGCCTTTGCCGCCTCCTCGCTGCGCGCGTAGTTCACGACGACGCGCGCTCCGTCCGCCGCCAGCCGTGCCGATATTGCAGCGCCGATGCCCCGCGATCCGCCCGTGACGATCGCGGCCTTACCGCTCAGCTTGCCCATGCCCTTTTCCTTTCGATGACACAACTACGATGGAGCTGCAGGCCTCGCCCTCTTCGTTACGTCCCTTTGCCCGGATCCACGACGGCGCCGAGGAAGAGGATCGCGCCGGTCTTCGAATCCCGCAGGGCCAGGACGAACGGGTGGTCTACGAGCATCGTGAATTTGTTCGCCGTCGGCAGGCGAACCGCGCGCATCATTACGACCGCCGTTGCGGCCGCAGCCGTCGTTCCCTCTTCGTTCGAGTCCAGGTAGGTCTTGTGCTTTACGTGACTGATGCAGACGCCGCCGGCCGGAAAGAGGCCGCGGAAGTCGGCGACGCGCGGATCGAAAGCGGGCGCCATCCCGAGCGCCGCGAGCGGCTTAACGAGATCGTCCGAGTATTCGACGTGCAGGCGCGGCAATCCGAGTTCGCCCCGACTAGGCTTCATCTGCCCGAGAAGCCCGGCAAAGCTGGTGTCGGACAGGCCCGTCGCGAACCTGGAGAAGTCCTTGCCCGCGTCCGGCAGCAGAACGACCAGCGTCAGGCGTCTGTTGCCGTACGGAATCTCGATTGCCTTGACGCCGTCGACGTAGGCGTACCGGTACGTGCCGGTCTGATGCATCATCTTGCAGGGCTTGCGCTCGCCGTCAAGATGCGTGAAGGGCTCGTCGCGTGTCAGCGCCGCGTCGAACTTTGCGGTCCAGGCGCCCTTGAAATAGACGGCGTTTGCGAGGATGGCGAGCGACGCTGCGACGTCGCCCGGCGTCACGATGGTCGGGATCTTGCCGTGCGTCTGCTTGTCCACCCAGGCGTTGACGACGGCCGCTCCTCCGCCAAGGTCCCCGATCTCCGCTCCGTAGTTATCCGTGAGTTTTTGCACGACGGCGGGATTCGGCGCCTCGTTCGGGCGATACCAGAGCGAGTTGGCGATATTGAGCTCGACCTTCGGATCGGCGGCTCGAAGGCCTGAGATCAGGTCGCCGTTGCTCCGGTTGAGCAGATCCGGCGAGATACCTGCTATGTGGAGCGTTTCGGCCATGGCCTCGCGCGTCCTGCCCTGCGCGCCGTTGTAGACCATCTCCAGCGCGAGCGCGACGCTGGCAGGCGACATGAATACGTTGGCCGTCGGGCCGGCGTTGTACAGCCTGCGGAAGAGGTTGAATCCGAACTCGTTGTTGGATGCTGCTACGCTATCCGGCATCGTCGTCTGGCTCGTCGGCGGCTGCGCGGCCCTGCCGCATGCCGGGAGCAGTGCGCCTCCCAGCGCGATCGCGGCAGTAAGCGCCGCCGTCCGTAGAGTTGGCATTCGCATACGTTTCCTCCTTCCGCCGAGCGACACGTTCACGCCATTGTTGAGACGATTCATACCACATGCGGGGCACGACGTACGCCGGGAGGCGGCCCGCCGCATCTTTTCCGCCGTGCTGCTCCGCACGAGTCGGCGCCGGCGCGCCGACCGCCGGGCCCCTCGCGTCCGAACGGGGGACGTGCGGAATTGGGTCGCACCCAATAGAATCTCCGCGCTTTCTGACGGACGGTACTCATCCCGGATCGACGACTGCGCCGAGGAAGAGGATCGCGCCCGTCTGCGTGTCGCGCAGGAGGAAGACGAACGGGTGGTCGATCCAGACGGCATATTCCATCGGT